>Ga0105047_10000675_pt1 | contig 58711 bp, 49 predicted proteins | sample MAT04_FD_78384 | JGI IMG/M metagenome (GOLD analysis project Ga0105047, IMG submission 78384) | Freshwater microbial communities from Lake Fryxell liftoff mats and glacier meltwater in Antarctica - MAT-04 (megahit assembly) | ecosystem: Environmental > Aquatic > Freshwater > Ice > Liftoff... | reverse complement strand
CTTTGGCGAGGTCGTCTGGGTGGGCATCCAGGTGCCGGATCCCAACCCGCCCCCACCACCCCCGCCGGCGATCCCGCCCCCGCCGCCCCCGCCGCCTTCCAATACCGACATCAATCCGAACCTGCGCACCGACCTCAACTACGTCAACCCCGGCCAGTGCACGACCATCCGCTGGGATGTCGGCAACGTCAACGCGGTCTACTTCATCGACGGCGGCAACGTGCAAGGCGTCAGCGGTCATGATGCGCGGACGGTGTGCCCCGGCGGCACCTTCACCTATGTGCTGCGCGTGGTGCGCCTTGACAACGGGCAGGTCGATTTCCCCATTACAATCACCGTGGGCGGCGGCGGCAACGCCCCGTACACCATCAATTTCTGGACAGACAGCGACAATATCCAGCGCGGCCAATGTACCACGCTGCGCTGGGACGTACAGGGGGTACGTGAGGTCTATCTGAATGACGAAGGCGTGCCCGGCGTCAGCGCACGCGAGGTCTGCCCAAGCGATTCGAAGACCTATCGCCTGCGTGTGGTGCTCAATAACGGCGGCCAAGATCAACGCGAAGTGCGCATCCAGGTCAGCGGCGGTGGTGGCGGCGGCGGCGGCCCACGGATCGAGAAGTGGACAACCAGTGAAAATGAGATCCGTGCGGGCAAGTGTATCGAGTTGCGTTGGCGCGCCTCCGACGTCGGCACGATCCGCATTTTTCGCAACGGGGAGATGATCAAGGAAAGCAGCGGCGGTGAGGGCAAACACAAGGATTGCCCGCCGGGTCCCGGGCTGTATGAGTACCGGCTCGATGCATCAGGCCACTCCGGCCAGTCGTCGCAATCGTTGACGGTCAACGTCACGCCGTAAGTCCGTGGATCCACCCAATCGAGCGTGCGGATAAACGCCGTCCCGTGGCCCATGCCACGGGACGGCGTCTTTTTGCGTGCGATATGGGGGTGAGCCGGGGCGAGCTAGGATCCGGGCAGCGACGATCCCAACCAATCCACCAATATTTTTTTCAGCTCTTGTAGGCGCACCGGCTTGGGAATGTAGTCATCCATCCCGGCGGCCAGGCACAGTTCGCGGTCGCCCTGCATGGCGTGCGCCGTCATGGCCACGACGGGAATGGCGGCGTTGCGCACACCAGTGTGTGGGTCGCGGATGCGGCGTGTGGCTTCATAGCCGTCCATTTCGGGCATCTGGCAATCCATCAGCACCAGGTCGTAGGGCAGGCGCCGCAACGCGTCGATCGCTTCAGCACCATTCGCCACAACATCGGCCTGATAGCCGCTTTTCTTGAGGAGCGTCAGCACAACCATCTGGTTCACGCGATTGTCTTCAGCCACTAGAATGCGCACACGCGGGCCATGCGCCACAGGTGCGGTCTCCACAGCCATAGGCGTAGCCAATCGGCCCTCCGCGTGGCCGGGTGGTTGTCGTTCGAATATGGCTGTAAACCAGAAAGTTGAGCCGTTGCCCTCTGCACTCTTGACCCCAATCGCGCCGCCCATCATTTCCACCAGGCGTTTGGCGATAGCCAGACCCAGCCCGGTGCCCCCAAACCGCCGCGTCGTGGATGCGTCGGCTTGCTCAAAGGGCGTAAAGATGGCGTCGACGCGATCGGGGGCGATGCCGATGCCTGTATCCGTGACGGTGAAATACAAAGTTGCACACTGCTCATCGATCGGTGCTTGCTCTGCTTGGCGAACGCCGATCGTCACGGCGCCCTGCTCCGTGAATTTGATCGCATTGCCGATCAGGTTGATCAGCACCTGGCGCAAGCGGCCGGGGTCGCCGCGCAGTTGGGTGGGGGTGTTCGGTTCGATTCGGCTGATTAGCTCAAGGCCCTTAGCAACGGCCTTGACCGCCAGCATCTCGGCCGTCTCTTCGATCGCGGTGCACAGGTCGAAATCCAGGGTTTCCAATTCAAGCTTGCGTGCTTCGATTTTCGAGAAATCCAAAATGTCGTTGATGATCGTCAACAATGCCTCGCCGCTGGTGCGCACGATTTCTGCGTACTGGCGCTGTTCTGGGCTCAACGACGTATCCAGCAACAACCCGGTCATACCGATCACACCATTCATGGGCGTGCGAATTTCGTGACTCATATTGGCAAGAAACTCGCTCTTGGCGGCGCTGGCTTGCTCCGCCTGGACGGCCAGTTCTTCGGCGCGACGCACAGCCTGCGCAAGATGTAGATTGGCCGTTGCCAACGCTTCATCGGCTTGCCGGCGCTCGATGGCCGCGCCCAGCACACGCGCGGCAATCCGCAGCGTTTCGACCTCTACCAGCGACCAGCCACGAATGCCTGTGCACTCGTCAAAACCGACCATTCCCCACCAGTGTCCTTCCACACTGATCGGGATGACCAGCAGCGAATAGATACTCTGGGCCATGAGCAACTCTTGCTCCGTCGCCGGAAACTCAGGCACATTGCCGCTGATAATGCCGCCGCGGCTGAGAACATCCTCCCAGCGCCCAAAACCGGCCTCCCGCCACGACAGATCTTGCAGATCAGGGTTTTCAATCTCTGGTTTGATGCCGGGGGCACACCACTCGTATACCTGGTCGGCGCGCACTGCATCCATACCGCCGGCACGATTACGAAAAATGTAGATACGGCTTGGGTTAGCAGCGTCACCCAAGGCTTGCAACGCCTGCGCCACACTTTTCTCCCAGTCCATCGAACGCAAGAAGTTTTCGGCTACCGTATTCACCGCTTCCAACAGCCGATCGCGCAGCCTGAGTTCTTCGGCGGCGCGTGCAGCCGCCTCGCGCGTTTCGTGATTGCGCCGTAGCGCCAGGTAAAACAAAACCAGTAAGGCAGACAGGAATAAGGTAAGTAGGATCGGCGTCAGCCGGCGCTGGGCGATCGCCGTGCTCCAGTCGGACGCATCATTATCCATCCCGAACACAGCCAGTACGCTGCCGTCGGCGGCACGCACCGGCACCAAACTTGTGATCCACGCCCCCCAACGGTCTACGAGGGGTCCCTCGACGAGTGGTGCGCCATTCGCGAAAATGGCAAGCAATTCTGCACTGGCTTCGCTGTAGACCTGGCCCGGCGGTGAGTAGTCGGCGGACGCCGGCGGCTCCGAATCGACCAAGATAACCACATCGTCGCCAACCTGGCGCATAAGATAGGCAAAACGGACATCCGGCGCAGACGCGCGCAAACGCGTCACTTGTTCCTTCAAGCGCACATAGTCCGGACTGGTCAGGTCCACCGTTGACCCGGCGAGTGTGGCCACGCGCTCCTCGTTGATGGCGGACGCGCTGACAAGCGCCATAGTCAGGAGATGGTTTTTTTCTTCGAGGCTTGCCTTGTCGCCCATCCATTGCGTTGCCAGCCAGCCAATCACAAGCGCGGCGCCGACGGCAAGGATCACGCCAAATTCCGGGCTGAGCCGCCGGTTGAGACCCACGGCTTGTTGGCGACGTACCAGCCTGACGTAACGCCAAAAGGCCAGGACCATCACGAGGACCAGCACCGCCTGCGCAACTTCCATGATGACAGCAGCATGATTCAATCCAGACCCGCCGTCGGTCTGCGCGGCAGCCAGGAACACGCTGCCCTCCTCGATTACGGCGGTCGCCGGATAGAGCGCCAGCGCACCGGCAACCACATACAGCGCACGATCGCCGGATTGGTGGTTGCGCCCTACGAACCACAACACAGACGCCGCCCACAGGCCGCCGGTCATGCCCATCACCAATGGGACGGCGATCTCCAGCCCATTGAGCCCGCCGGCAAGACCCGCAAGCGCCACGCCGCACACCAGCAGATGAATCCACGGCCCTGGGGATCGCCGGCCTAAAATAACCGTTGCACGCCGGCCAAACTCCACCAGGCAGAGGTACGAAGCCACCGCGAGGGCAAGGCGGGCGGCCGTCAATAGCGGGCTGTGGCCTATGGCGAAGACTGGCAATTCGAGCCACTCGCTGATCCCTTGTAGCAGGCTCCACAGCGCCAGCCAGCGCCACGGCAGGGGTCGCTGCTCATGGCGGGGCAGGTCGCGCGTCATGACAGCCAACAACACGAGGCCGAGGCCACAACAGAAAGTGATGTAATCGAGCTGATCAAAAAGGAAGCCAGCCATCACTGCTAGTATAGCACAACAAACCAGGCGCGCAGTGCCTAAACCTCCTCTCTCATCTTACCGCTGCTTGCAGAATCTATATTTATCATCTATACTTTCGATATGCAGACTGCCAAATTATTTCCAAACGGCCAGAGTCAAGCCGTGCGTTTGCCCAAGGAGTTTCGCTTTGAGGGTGATCGCGTCTATGTGCAACGGGTCGGCAACGCCGTCGTGTTACTGCCCTACCATGCACCCTGGCAAGTTCTGTTGGCAAGCCTGGATGAGTTCACGCTCGATTTTGCCGCGGAGGTGGATGTGTGATCACTGCGGCCGTCCATCTGCTGCTCGACACCAGCTATTGCCTTTATTTGATCCGCACCCGGGATATCCACGAGCAGCAAGCCTTTGTGGCGTATGCACCCGGTGAAATCGCCGTCTCTTCACTCACCGTGGCGGCACTGCAAGGCTATGCTCAAACGTCCAGCGCGCCGGACCAGAACCGTCGCGCCCTGGAGCAATTCTTGCTGCCGCTGGTCGTGGCGGATTTCGATGCTGAAAGCGCGCGCCTGCTGGCACAGACAAGCGTCCAGGCTCCGCTCCAGGGCGACATCCATGCGGCACTCTTGGCGGCCCACGCACGGCGGCTGAAGGCGACGTTGGTGACGCGGCAGCCGCAGCAATATGCCGGCATCCCAGGACTGCGTGTCCAGATCGGTGTCGCCGGCGCGACCGTGGCCGTGCCAACGCTGCCACCGGCGATGATCCCGTTGCCGCCGCGCCGACAGCCGGCGGCCGGCCCGCACACGATTGTGATGACCGGCAGCCACGATTTGTCACTCGACCTGCTTGCCGATTGGTTGCACGCCGGAAAGCCGTCCTTGGTGTTGGCTGCCGCGCATGTCGGCAGCGTGGCCGGCCTTGTGGCGTTGCGCCAGCATGAGGCCCACCTGGCCGGTGTTCACCTGCTCGACGAAGAGACAGGAGAATTCAACCGCGCCCCGGTGCGCCATCTGTTGGTGGAACAAGGGGTGCATGTCGTGCTGGTTGGCTTTGTCAACCGTGTGCAGGGGCTGTTGGTGGCGCGCGGCAACCCTAAGGGCATCCGGGGATTGGCCGACCTGGCACGTGACGATGTGGTCTACGTCAATCGCCAGCCGGGCGCCGGGACACGCGTGCTGCTCGACCATCACGTGCGCCGGCTCCAGATTGACCCGGCACAGATTCGCGGGTATGCACGCCAGGCGACGACCCACCTGGCGGTGGCATCGGCTGTCGCGCAAGGCCAAGCCGACTGTGGGTTAGGCATCCAAGCGGCGGCCCAGGCGATGGGGATCGATTTTGTGCCCCTCTTTGACGAATGTTTTGACCTGGCAATCCCGGCCGAGCACTACAATTCCCCGCTGCTGGCGCCGTTGCTCCACATCCTGCGTCAGCCGGACGGGGGCTTCAGCCGGCAGGTTGCTGTGTTGGGCGGCTATGATACGCGGCCGATGGGGAAAGTCCTGGCGGAGATGTAGGGTGGGACAGGTGCCTTATTAACGAGCTTAGCAACGGCTTTTGGGAAGCGATTCGCTTGATCTTGACGCGTGATGCGGCGGTGGCGGAGATCGTCGCGTTATCGCTGCAAGTTTCCGGCATCGCCCTTGTCCTCAGCACGATTGTGGGCATCCCGGTCGGTGTGCTGCTGGGCTTGACGCATTTTCGCGGCAAGCGGCTGGCGGTATCGTTCGTGTATACGGGCATGGCCTTTCCGCCCGTCGTGGTCGGTCTGTTTGTCTATTTGATGTTGTCGCGCAGTGGCCCGCTGGGCAGTCTCAATTGGGCTTGGCTACCGGCCCTCTATACACCGGGGGCCATGATCTTGGCGCAGACGATCATTGCCTTCCCGCTGGTCGCCGGTTTCACGATGGCCGCTGTCATCGGTGTCGACCCGGCGCTGCGTCTGCAGGTACGGGCATTGGGGGCCTCACGCTGGCAGACGGCGTGGGCGACATTGGATGAAGCGCGTGCCGGTGTGATTGCCGCGGTCGTCGCCGGTTTTGGCGGCATTATCTCGGAAGTGGGCGCTGTGATGCTCGTGGGCGGCAACATCGCCGGGCGCACGCGCGTATTGACGACAGCGATCGTGCTGGAAACCAACAAGGGCAATTTCGATCTGGCGATTGCCTTGGGGTTGATCCTGCTTTCGATCGTCTTCTTGACCAACTTCGTCATCCTGCGGCTGCAAGGCCAGACGCTCGACGCATGAACGAGGCGCTCTTTACACTGCGCGGCGTCACGCGCAGCTACAGCGGCCGGGCCATCGTGGACGTTGCGGCGCTGGACATTTTTCGGGGAGAAGCGTTGGCGATCGTTGGGCCGAGCGGCGCCGGCAAGAGCACGTTGCTGCGCATGCTGAATTTCTTGGAACGGCCGTCGAGCGGGGTGGTTCGTTTTGCGGGGAACGACTTTTCGGACAGCCAGGAAATGCCGTTGGCCGTTCGCCGGCGCGTGACGACTGTGTTTCAGCGCCCGCTGTTGCGCCGGCACAGTGTGGCCGACAATGTGGCGTATGGGCTACGGCTGCGCGGACGGCATGATGCGGCGGTCGATGTGGCGGCGGTGCTGGCCGAAGTTGGGCTGGCGCACCTGGCCAAACAGCCGGCACGCACGCTTTCGGGCGGCGAGGCACAGCGCGTGGCATTGGCACGCGCGATGATTCTAAACCCGGACGCCTTGCTGCTGGACGAGCCAACCGCCAATCTGGACCCGCACAATGTGGGGATCATCGAGAGTATTGTGGCGCGATTGAACCGCGAGCGTGGCATGACAGTGGTGCTGGTGACGCACAACCTCTTTCAAGCACGGCGGCTCGCCCATCGGGTGGCGTTGATGCTGGACGGGCAGATCGTGGAAGTGGACGATGTACGTGCATTTTTCGAGACGCCACGCGATCCGCGCACGGCGGCTTTTGTCAAGGGTGATATGGTTTATTGATGTGTCGGGTCTTTCGCTATGTGCATGAAAGGAAAAAGTTGATGTTGAAAAGACTTGCGGTTGTTGCAACGATAGGCATGCTGCTGTTGTCGGCTTGCCGGCCGGTGCAGGCGCCGGCGCCTGCACCGGCGGCCCCTGCCGCCGACACAGGTGGCGAGCGTCTGATCCTGGCCACGACGACGAGCACCCAGGATTCCGGTCTGTTGGACTACCTGCTGCCCCTGTTCGAACAAGAAGCCAACGTCAAGGTGGATGTGATCGCCGTCGGCTCTGGCCAGGCGCTCAAGCTGGGCGAGGATGGCAACGCCGACGTGTTGCTGGTGCACTCGCCTGCCAGTGAAGCCAAGTTCATGGAAGCGGGGCATGGCACGCGCCGCGAAGATGTGATGTACAACGACTTTGTGATTGTGGGGCCAGCTTCAGACCCGGCGGGGATCACGGGCATGACCGACGCCGCTGCTGCCTTCCAGCAAATTGCGGCAGCGGCAGCGCCCTTTATCTCGCGCGGCGATGACTCCGGCACGCATAGCAAGGAAAAGTCGATCTGGGCAAAAGCGGCGATCGAACCGGCCGGTGACTGGTATATCTCAGCCGGGCAAGGCATGGGCGCCGTGCTCAACATGGCCAGCGAGCAGCAGGCCTATACCCTGAGCGACCGCGCCACCTATCTGGCCCGCCAGAAGGAAGGCACCGATCTTGAACTCCTGGTCGAAGGGGACAAGGCGCTGTTCAACCCGTACGGCGTGATCACGGTCGACCCGGCCAAAAACCCGAACATCAACGCCGATATGGCCAACCAGTTTACCGATTGGATCATCGCTGTGCCGACACAGGAGAAGATCGGCCAGTTTGGTATGGCGGACTTTGGCCAATCGCTCTTTGTGCCGGACTCCACCCCTTGGAAGAACAAGTAAATCAACACCCAGGTACGGGCAGATAGGAGACAACCAATGACGCCACGTGCACGCAACCAACTCATCGGCACGGCAAAAGAGAGAAACGATGGTTAGCGGTTGTCGCCGTCGCCACGGATGGCGTTGCGTTCCAGGCGCGAAAAGAGCTTTTCGAGGTTAGCCGCGGCGACTTCTTCGAGGGTCAGGTCCAGTTCGGTGCAAATCTGAGTGAAGTACCAAAGCACGTCGCCCAGTTCCTGCTTGAGGGCTTCACGATCCGCCGCGGAGATGACGCCGCCCTTATCCCGGAAGATCTTTTTGACCTTGCCGGTCACCTCGCCCACTTCGTTGGCCAGGCCAAGGGTTGGGTAGACGATCGGATGGTCAGTGTGAATCAGGCTCCACGTTTTGCGCGATTGGCGTTGGTAGTCGTCTAGAACAAAAGTCATCTGACCATCCGAATTATCAACATTGCTACGGCGCCTTCCATTAACCAGCCGTCCTTTGCCGTAGCCAGCGAGCAAAAGATGCCGCACTTTCAGTGGATTTCTTACCTAAGATCAGTCCCTCGATGCCGATATCCTCATCCACTTCGGGCCAATGAATGCCGTAGCCAGCTCCGCTGATCTGATAGTTCGCACGTTCGGAGTCAGTCGCATATGCAAGACGTGGATACCAACCAATTGGCACAGCAATCGAGCGACCGTCTTCTAGATCGACAGACAGGGTGTCGCTGGTGACACCGACGGTCACAATCCTAACCGCTACGGGCGGCTGCACCACAATAGTAGTCCCATTCATTTCGCAACTTCTCCAGATTCTCCAAGCAAATTCGCTCGATTGTGCGCAACTCCCGACGGCTAAATCCGTGGTTGTCAGCCACATGCGCCTCTGGATCGAGCCAGATTTTCGCGCTGAGACTTTCCTTGTCAACATGCATGTGGCGCGGTTCGCCACAATCGTATGAGTAAAAATAGAAGCGATACGGGCCAGTTCGGTAAGCGGTAGGCATGGTGTCTACGTGTTCAAGTTGCAAATGAGGATTCTTGTCACTCATCAAACTCGATCGTGTGTTCTGCCTGCCCACGTTGCCAGTTGCCGTTGGAATCGCCAACAGCCCATGAAGAGCGGATGCGGATCGTCGCCCGTGGGCGCTTCTCGATCTCACCCTTCTTGACTTGCATCGGCGGCTGAGCAACTGGCTTTGTGAGTAGGCCCTGCAACAGCCTCCATCCGGCGCTGACAGCCAGGCTCGCTACACCGACCAGCACGGGCACGGCTGCCTTTCCAATGACCGCAGGCAAATTACTTGGTTGGGGCACCGGCAGATTGGCCTGCGTGTCGTGCCCGCACTGGGCACAATAGCGGGTTTCCATCGTGTTGCCGTGCCCGCACTGCGGGCAAATACGCATGACACTAGACATAGGTGACTCCTGATTAGCCGGACCACTTACTCACGTGCGTGGCTCTGTGCCGCCGCAGTGTAACACCAAGCACGCCCGCCGTCAACCAACAGCGCAACACGGGGTGTGGGTCAGGGTTTTGCGTTCGGGGTGCTAGTGCCGATTGGGCGACGCGGCGGTACCATTTGCCGGATGGTCTTAGCGTCCATTCACTCGCTCCGTTTCCAGGAATTCCTGCGCGAAGCCAACAGAGGGCGGCAGTTTCGCTTCTTCCCAACCCGCGAGGAGGCGATCCAGTGGCTCGAATCGGAGTGAGGCTGAGTTCTGTCTGATTTGCACCCGCGGTTTTGTGCGGGTTGCGTGAAATTACGAAACAGCTTATTATATCGCTTTGTGACGATGGCCCTCCCACAGCCGCGCCCAATGTAACACAACGACTACCTACCCATAACCGATTGAAGGAGGAAAGACCGTGAACAAAGCGATTGCTCCCATGTTCGCGCACAATGCGTGGCTTTGGGCAGCCATGCTGATTCTCGCCTTGCTTGTGCAGGCGTGCGCCCCAGCCGCAGCACCGGCAGCGCCAGCCGGCGAGGCGCCGGCAGCAGCTGGCGAACCCGTCAAGAATGTCCTGGGCAAGGAAATGCCCGCCGATGCCGCCCCGCTCGATCAGCAAGTGTACGTCTACCCATCGCGCAACGAAATCACCTTCACGACCATCGACTTCTACGAACAGGTCTATCAGCGCGGCGACGCGCTCACCGACCTGCTCTCCGATTCGCTGACGCGCCTGGATAAGAATTTCGAAATCCAGACCGGCGCTGCCACCGAATGGTCGGTCGATGATACCGGCCTGATCTGGACCTTCAAGCTCGACCCCAACCTGATGTGGAACGACGGCACGCCGGTCACCGCCAATGACTGGGTGGCTACCTTCCAGTATGGCGCTGACCCGACCCACGCCTGGGATTTCACCTGGTACTTCAACGGCGTGATCAAAAACTGGGAGAAGGCCGTGGCGGGTGAGGTTCCGGTCACCGACATCGGCGTCACCGCCGTGGATGACCACACGATCCAGTTCGAGACCCAGACGCCGGCGCCCTATTTGCCGGCCATGTTGATCTACTCCACAACGCTCTCGAAGAAGGCGCTGGAGACCACTGGTCCCCTCTACAATTCCAACGTCGAGACCTCGGTCTCCTCCGGCCCCTTCAAGCTGGCCGAGTGGACCAAGAATCAGCGCGTGGTCTACGAGATCAACCCGGATTACAAGGGCACCAACGTTCCTTATATCCAGAAGGTCATCGTACCGGGCTATGGCGACGGCACCGTGCTGGCCGCCTATGAAAACAACGAGATCGACTTCATGCCCGCCGGCAGAATTTCGCCGGCAGACATGCAGATCATCCAGACTGACCCCGATCTACAGACGCAGTATCACCCCCAAAATGGTGACTTCCGCACCTGGTATTTCTTCTTTGACTCGCAGCAGCCGCCCTTCAACGATCTGCGCGTGCGCCAGGTGTTTGCGCATGCCTACGATCGCGAAGCCATCGCCGCTAATGTCGTCAAGCAGGCAGGCATCCCAGCTTACTCCTATCTGATGCCCGGCTTCCCGGATTCCAACTCTGCGGGCTTCAAAGCCACCTATCCGTACGACATTGAGAAGGCGAAGCAGTTGCTGGCCGACGCCGGCTTCCCCAATGGCGAAGGCTTCCCCAAGCAGACGCTAAAACTGCGCACGGCCGCCGCCATTCCGCTGGCCGTCGCCCAGGCCTATGCCTCGACGCTAAACAAGGAACTGGGCATCGACGTCGAGGTTTCTAACATGGAGTTCAAGACCTTTATGGAGGAACTGAACGCCAAGCCCACCGGGATTCAGTTTGGCCAGATCTCCTACGGCATGGACTTTCTGGATCCAAGCAACATGTTGGGCGTGTTCCTCTCCAATGGCCGCCATAACTGGAACAACGCAGCGTTCGATACGCTGGTCAAAGAAGCGTCTTCGATGACCGGCGACCCTGCTGCACGCACCAAGATGTTCCAGGATGCGGAGAAGCTACTGGTCGAGGATGTGGCCGGCATCTGGATGCATCACGAGACGCCCGGCGATCTCTATAAGCCGTACCTGAAGGGTGCGGCGCTGGAAGCCGACAAGAACGGCATGGCCGCCATGCACTGGCCCGGCTATTCTGGTTTCAGCACCAACCTGCAGGACATCTACATCTCGAACGATGTAAGCAACTTCCGGTCAACACCGCCGCAATAAGTTCAATCACCTTGTTGCCGAATCTTCCCGTCTGTGCGTTTGTCACAGACGGGAAGATTCGGCAACAAGGTTTTTCGCATTATTCCTGGAAACCTTATGCTGCGCTACATTCTAGGCCGGCTAATTGGCATTGTCCTCGTATTGCTCGTCGTGAGCATCATCATCTTTTTGCTCATGCACGCCATCCCGGGTGGCCCCTTTGACGAAGACAAGATGCCGCTGCCGGAAGCGGCCAAGGCCAACATCCTGCGCAAGTACGGCCTGGACAAGCCGCTCTACGAACAGTATGCACGCTACATGTGGGCGGTGCTGCACGGCGACTTCGGCATTCCCTTTCAAAGCCCCACGGAAACCGTCGTCGGTCTTATTGGGCGCACCTGGCCCAACAGCCTCGTCCTTGGCATGGTTACCCTCCTGATCGCGCTGCCACTGGGCATTTTGGCCGGGGCGCTGGCGGCCACCCATCAAAACACGTGGATCGACTACACAGCCACCTTTGTTTCGACGATCGGGCTGACCATTCCCAATTTCATCATCGCTATCTGGTTGGTGCTCTTCGTCTCCGTGCGCTGGAAACTGTTGCCCACCGGTGGCTGGGGGCATTGGTATGACTTTATCATGCCGGTGATTGCCTTGGGTCTGTCTCCCCTGGCGTTGACTTCACGCTACACGCGCTCCAGCCTGCTGGAGGTGATGCGCTCAGATTTTATCCGCACGGCACGCGCCAAGGGTCTTTCGGGCCACCAGGTGCTATGGGGCCACGTGATGAAGAACGCACTGATCCCGCTCATCACCATTATGGCGCCCCAGATCCCCAACCTGATTACCGGCACCATCTTTATCGAGTCCATCTACCGCATCCCCGGGCTGGGCCAGTTCTTTGTGACCAGCATCTTCCGCCGCGATTATCCCATGATCATGGCCACGCTGCTGTTGGTCGCCCTGCTGTGGTCCCTAATTTACCTGGCAACCGATCTGCTGTATACCGTGGTCGACCCGCGCGTGCGTCTGGACAAGAAAGCCACATGAGCAGCACTGCCCTTCCTCAATCGCGTCTGCCGGCCAAAGAAAAAGAGCTGAAACAACGCAGCCTGTTGGGCGATGCCATGCGGCGCTTCGCCAAGAACAAACTGGCCATGGCCGGTTTTTGTCTCGTCGCTCTCCTCGTCCTGATCGCCATCTTTGGCGACTTGATTGCGCCCTATCCATATGACGAGGCCAATGTCTCTCAGGTTCTGCAGCCGCCCAGCGCCGAACATTGGATGGGCACCGACCAGGTCGGTCGTGATGAGTTCTCGCGGCTGGTCTACGGCGCGCGTATCTCGCTGACCGTTGGGCTAAGCGTCCAGTTTATCGCACTGTGCATCGGCCTGCCGCTGGGACTGGCGGCGGGTATGTTGGGCGGCAAGGTGGATTGGCTGATCATGCGCATGGTTGAGGTCATGACGACGATCCCGGCGCTCATGTTGGCCTTGCTCCTGATCGCTATCTTTGGCAGCGGGCTGGCCAATGTGATTATCGCACTCGGTCTCGTGAGTTGGTTGGATGTGTGCCGGCTGCTGCGCGCCCAACTGCTCTCTATGCGCGAGCGCGATTTTGTGCTCGCCGCGCGTACCGTGGGCGCCACCCAGCGCCGTATTGCTGTGAACCACCTGTTGCCCAATTCGCTGGCCCCGCTCATCGTGTCGGTGACCATTGGCGTCCCCGCCGCTATCTTTGCCGAGGCTGGCCTCTCGTTTCTAGGTCTCGGTATCAATGATCCGTTGCCCAGTTGGGGCAAGATGGTCGGTGATGCGCTGCCTTATATGCGCGTCTACTGGTTCTTGAGCGTTTACCCCACCTTTTTTATTGCGATTACCATGCTGGGGTTCACGTTTATGGGTGACGGGCTGCGTGACGCCTTCGACACCTCCATGAACCGCTGAGGTAGCGCAATTCGCCCACTTGGGCTAGAGTATCCTACATGCCAGAAACGCTGCGCCTCTCCAATCGCGGCTACATGCGCCGCTTTGACGTCGAGCATATCCTGCACCATCTCTACACACTGCAGTGCGTAGAAATTATCGGCATGAGCAATGTCGGCAAATCGGCCTTGCTGCAGTTGCTGGCCGAGCCTGACGTGTGGATCCAGGAACTGGGCGAAGCGGGCCGCGCCTTTCTACCCGTCTATGTCGACTGTAACCGCATGCTGGGTCTTACCGAGCAGGGCTTTTGCGAGCTGGTGCTGCGCTGTTTGCAGGAAAGCAGCCCGGAATTGTCCGTCTCTGCCGATTTGTTGGCGGCCTATAACACCATTGTGACGCCGAACAGTGATTTTCAGGTGCCGCTGAGCTTTAGTCGCGGCCTGACAACCGCCCTCAAAGAAAGCAACCGCAAGCTGGTACTGCTCCTCGACGAGTTTGAAGACCCGTACAGCCACATCGACGCGCGTGTCTTCCTCAACTTGCGTGCCGTCCACGACCGCCACAACAACCAGCTCGCCTTTGTCACTGCCACCGGCCGGCCACTGACGGCGCTGCACAACGAGGTCCGCCGCAGCGAATTCGCCGAGCTATTCAGCAATCGCAGTTGGTATCTGGCGCCGCTCACACGCTCCGACACCGACCAGCAGGTGCGGCGCTTTATGACGGCCTACGAAGCCGCCTTCAACGCCGCCGACCTGGAATTCATCTACCAATGGAGCGGGGGGCACCCACGCATGATCGACGGTGTGTGCCAGGTGCTGCAACGCGCGTTCGAAGAGAATGACGCTGACGTCAACGACGCCCCCGATCGCTGGCAGCTTCATCGCCAGCTTGCCCCGCGCTTGCGCACGGATGCCTCGTTGAGCGAAGAATGCCGCAAGATCTGGGAGGAGTGCAGCCCGGCGGAGCAGGTTGAACTGGCGGCGCTTGCCTTGACTGATCACAAGCCAAACCAGACGATCGTCGGCGAGTTGATGCGGCGCTATGTGCTGATCAAAATGGAAGGCAAAGAGCGCATTTTTGCGCGGCTGGCGGCCGACTACGTCGCGCAGCAGTCGGCGCCGCCGCAGCCGGCGTCGGCGGCGCTATGGGTGGACACGACCAGTGGCACGGTTTCCGTGAACGGCAAGGCGATTGATAGCCTGACCGCCTTGGAATACAAGCTGATGTTGCTGCTGTTCCAGAACCGCGATCGGCTGCTCGACAAATATGCGGTCGTCACGGCGGTGTGGGGCGAGGGCTACATCGATGAGGTGGACGACGCCCGGATCGAAAAGCTGATCAGCCGTCTTCGCCAAAAAATTGAGCCCGACCCCGCCAACCCGCGCTTCCTGACCACGGTGCGCGGCCGCGGCTATCGACTTGGGTTGGCCTGAGAAACCGACTTCACAATGCGTAACCGCAAAGAACCTTTCTATCGTTGGTTGTTCCCCAGGGATGTGACGACGGTGTGCAGATTGTGCGACGAATCACAAGCCAGATTTGTCGCAAAAGTGGCTTCTGGCTATACTTTGTCCTTAACGACTACAAACCTGTTGCCCTGATGTCACGCGCAACTCAGGAGGAATCCAATGGCTGAAATGGTGGGAAGCGTCAGCACGGCAGTCGAACCGGGGCAGCCGGCCGACAATGTCATGTTTTTTGGTGGGGAGCGGCGCAATATGGCAATGGGTGTCGCCATGTTGGGCGCCGGCGCGGCGGCCTTTGTTTCTGGGCTGACCCACTCGTTTTTTGCGCAAGCCATTGCCTGGACGTTTATCTTCTGGGGTCTGCTTTTCCTGTATGGCGACCTGCTGCTGAATACGCGTCGCTTTGAAGCACGCGATGATACGCTGACCGTCAACATCCCCATGCGGCTGTGGAATCGCAAGCGCGTGTGGGCGTGGCAGGACATCAATCGCGTGGATGTCATCATTCAGGGTCGCGATATCCGCCAGGACGGTGTCACGGTCTATGTGTATCATCAGTTTCCGGGCGAAGTATCGCTTGACCGCGAAGATCGCAACTATGACCCGGAGTTGGTGCGCCTGATCATCGATCGTGCCAAGCTGCGCGCGGACGCCACAAGCAAGGGGATCGATCTCGACAACTTGCCGTTGGGTCAGAATGCCACGTTTACGTGGAAAAAATAGTCACCCCATTGGCAGAACATAAGATGCTATAAAAAGCGGCGGCCGGTTCAACGAACCGGCGCCGCTTTTTTGATCGGGTGCCTACGACCAATTAGGCCGGCGCCGTGTCGCAGTCGCGAATGAACTCCTCCGCCTTCTCCACCAGTGGACGGCTGCCGATGAAAAGGGGCGCGCGCTGGTGCAACCGCGCCGGTTCGATCTGCAGGATGTCTTGCGCGCCGTCTGAGGCGTATCCTCCGGCCTCGCGGGCCAGGAAGGCAAGCGGGGCGGCCTCATACACCAGGCGCAACTTGCCGCCCGATCGCATCGGATTCTTGGTGTCGGCCGGGTAGTAGAAAATGCCGCCAGCCAACAGGTTGCGGTGGAAATCGGCCACCAAAGACCCGATGTAGCGCAGCGACAAACCCTTTTTCTCCGGCGTGTCGCGCTGCAGCCATTCGGTGTACGCCTGCACGCCCTTTGTCCAATAAGGCTCGTAGCCCTGGTTGACGCTGTAATACTTGGGCTTGTCCGGGAAACGAATGTTGGGGTGGGAGAGCAGGAACTCACCGATCGCGGGGTCTAGCGTGAATCCTTGCACACCGCCGCCGATGGTGGCATAGACCATCATCGTGCTCGAACCGTAAATGATGTAGCCGGCGGCCACCAGGTCACTGCCCTTCTGCAGACAGTCTTCGATGGTGCCGCGCCCCTCCTCCGATTTGCGCCGATAGATGCCAAAGATCGTGCCCACGCTGACGTTGGAGTCAATGTTGGACGAACCATCCAGCGGGTCGTAGAGCAGCACATACTTACCGACGGGGAAGCGATCGGGGATCGGAATGATGTGCTCTTCCTCTTCCGATGCCATCACGGCCAGACGGCCGGTGTGGTCGTTTAGCCGGTAGATCGTGCGCTGGGCAAAGGAGTCGAGTTTTTGCACTTCCTCGCCTTGCACGTTCTCCTCGTTGGCGCTGCCAAGGATGCCGGCCAGCCCAGCTTGGGTCGTTTTGCTGGCGATGATCTTGGCCGCCAGCGCCATGTCGTACAGAATGTTGGTGAGCGTGCCGGTGGCATCAGGATAGTGGTGCTGCTGGTCAAGGATAAACCGCTCGATCGTGACCAGCTTGCCCGCATATTCATACATGTCAGTCATCGAAGACCTCCTGTCAGCGTGTCGAATTTGCCTGAAAGAGATTCTACTACAAGTATAGCATGCGGGATGTTGCCTGCCAGTTGCAGAGGTTTCAATCGCGCCAGTTGGTAAGCGGGTATAACAATTGCCAATATTGCCGGTATCGTATACAATACTGGCATGGCGACGCCGCGCATTGTCTTGGACACCAACATTCTGATTTCGGCCCAGCGCTCACGGCGTGGTGCTTCTGGAAAGTTGCTTTCGTTGGTGGGTACAGGGCGTTTCGAGATTTACCTTTCCGTCGCACTTGCATTGGAATACGAAGATGTCTTGATGCGGAAACGGAGCGAGCTTGGCCTCATGCAAGATGATGTCGCTGATTTGGTAGACGCACTCTGTGCGTTGAGCAACCATCAAAAGATCTATTACCTGTGGCGACCCTACCTCCGTGATCCAAGCGATGAATTTGTGCTTGATCTAATGGTTGCGGCTGGCTGTGCGTACATCATTACGTTTAATCAACGACATTTTGCCGGTGTAGAACGATTCGGCATTCAATTGATGGCCCCTGGGGAGTTTTTGAGCGTAATCGGAGAGACAGCATGAGTGTATTAAGTTTGCGGTTACCCACCTCACTGCATGAGCAGTTACGCACCTTGGCCGAACAAGAGGGGATCTCGATCAATCAGTTCATTACGTTAGCAGTTGCCGAGAAGGTTGCAACAATCGACACTAAGAACTATTTGCAACAACGCGCAAAACGGGGTAGTCGCGAAAAATTACTGGCCGTGCTTGCCAAGGCACCGGATGTTGAACCGGAAGAAGCGGACAAGTGACCAGCGTAGGGTCTTGATTCGACATTCCCGGACAGATGGCGCCGAGCATTGGGGGAGTGCGTCCGTCTACGGTCGATACAATCGGGCATAGTGATACAGATTACCCACCACCTGCTGAATATAGACGCGCGGCTCGGAGAAGGTGAGCGTTTCGGCGAAGAGGGTGTCGTCGGCGCCGGCGCTTTCGCGCCAGCTTTCGGCGTTGCCGGGGCCGGCATTGTACCCGGCCAGGGCGGACAACAGGTTGCCATCCAAATAGTCGCGCACCCAGTCCAGGTAATACGCGCCAAAGCGCAGGTTGATCACGGGCCGGTAGATGATGTCATTGGTGTACTCCGGATGCCCCACCTGCTTGGCGATCCACTGGCCGGTATCCGGGATGATCTGCGCCAGCCCCTGCGCGGCAGCCGAGGATTCGGCGCCTTCCTCAAACAGGCTTTCCTGGCGGATCAGGCTGAAGTAGACCAGCGGGTCGATGCCATTCGCCTGTGCCTCACGCACGATCAGGTCGTTGAAGGGCCGCGGGTAGGCCAGACGTTGGATAAAGATGGGGCCGTCCTCGACCAGATCGGCGCCGCTCAGGATGAGCAAGCGCGCCGCGGCGAGCAGGCTCAGCCGATAGGCGCCGAGCCGGGCGAACTCCAGGCTCAAGGGATACAAGGCGCGTGCGTCGTCCCGATTGTGGTCGAAGACGCGCTCGAGCGCCACCAGGGCGTCGCCGCGCTGGTCCAACTCCAGCAACAACTGGCCTTTGGCGAGATTCTGGTCTTCCGTCACGGCCAGCGGCAGGGCAGCCAGATCGACGCCCTCGGTGCCGGTGATCCAGGTACGCAGCCATTGCTCCGCGAAGATCTGCGTGCCGTCGTCGCCGGACAGCCGGCTGGTAGGGCCGGCGATCGCGGCCATCTGGCTGAGCACCGCGGCATCTTTCATCGGCAGATCGCGTAGGGCATACCCCGCCAAAACGCCGTAGTAGATGTCTGGGGCGCGCTCGACCAATGCCTGCCATTGGGCACGTGCCTCGTCCAGGTCGCCCGCCGCCGCATGGCTGCGGCCGGCCCAATAGGCAACCGCGTCCCATTTGTAGTCAGGGTAGGCGCTTTGCAGCCGTTCAAACACCGTCACGGCCTGGCTGAAGAGTTGCTTGGTGAAGCCGCCGATCCCCAACGCATAGAGTGCCTGGGGAGCACGGTCGCTACCCGGGAAGCGATCGGCGAGCGATAAGAAGTCGACGGCGGCCTCGATCTGGTTGCCCTCCTCGAGCGCCTGGCGGCCACTCTGCCACAACGCCTCGGGCGCCAATGGGTCATCGGGATAATCGCGGGCAAAGGTGCGATAGGTGCGCCGCGCACCCGCCGTGTCGCCGGCGCCGCTCTGCGCCAATGCTTTGTGCAGCCACGTCTGGCCGAAGCAGTCACACGCCGGATATTCGGCGATGACCCGATCGAGCCGGCTAAGCGCTTCAGCATAATTGCCGGCCCCCAAATAGGACTGGCCCAACCGGTGTAGTGCATTGCCGGCCCGCGCGTCCGTGGGGTCGGTGGCATCCAGAAATGCTTGAAAGGCGCTGATCGCCGGTTCATACGCCTCGGCAAAGAGGTCGATGTAGCCGCGCTGATAGAGGTCGAACGCCACGTTGCGGTTGACCAGTTCGACCAGCGAAAGATAAGCCGGCTTGCTCTCGGGCGCGGCGTCGGTGGCGGCAATCCAGCGCTCCACCGCGCCGGGTCCGTCGCCGGCCGCCGCAAGCGCTTGCCCGGCGGCGTAGAACAAGCCCGCTCGGTAGGCGGCATTCTCGGCGAAGGCCAGGATTTCGTCGTAGGCCGCCACGGCGTCGGCATATTGGCTGGCATCCGTGTGGGCGCGCGCCACTTGTTCGAGCAGACGCGCTTTGGTTGCGGGTTCGGAGACGGTGTCGGCGGCGCGGCGATAAGCGCTGGCCGCGCTCGCCGGGTCGTTGAGCGCCAGATACCCCTGCGCGATGCGCGGCTGCACGGCCTCACCCATCCAGGGATAGGTGTCGAGAAAGCGCCAGTAGGCCGCAATGGCGTCGGCAACCTGTGCCTGACCCAGCAACGCTTCACCGCGCAGGAACAGCTCTTTTTGGCCGAACTGGTCGGGGTCGGCGTCGTCCGCGGCTAACGCCTGGTCGAGCTGGTCAAGCGTCGCCACGGACTCTCCATATAAGCCGTCGGCCAGATAGCTGCGCGCCAGATCCATCATGGCCGCGCGGCGCACCGTGACCTCAACCTGGTCGTTTGTGATCAATTGATTAAAGAGGGCGCGGGCATTGGCGTAGTCGCCATAGCGATGCAACTGGCGACCGGTGGCCAAGATGCCCGCGGGCGCCAGCACTGGCGGGGCGCTTTGGGTTGCCGTCACCACGGGCGCCGGGTCCATCACCGGCGCCACGGCGCCCCCATCGCCATCGGTGATCACCGCCGTTGGCGTGACCGCGGTTTCGGTAAGCGGGGTCGCGCTGGCCAGCGTAGGTGTGCTGTGCGCGACCGCATGCAGCGCCGCCGGCGTAAAGGTCGGCTGAATCTGCGCTTGTGTTTCCGCAACGGCCGCCGGGCGCGGCTGGAGACGCTGGGCCAGGTAGAGCGCCACTACGAGCGCTGCTAGCACAATGACAGTCAGCAGCACAAGCCGGATCAGGTTGGTGCGTGAGATACGTAGCATGGTTGATCGTGCGTGCCGCAAGCGGCGTCGTCTGTGAAAAGCGTGCGTGACACGCATGTCAACAACGGCGCTTGATGGCGGCGGGTTCCCGCGCCCTGTCCAACGTACTTGCCCAAAATTCAGTTCAATCAGCGGCTATGGTATCATCCAACCCGGTACATGCCAATCCGAACACGCTAACATCCGCGTGATGCCGCCGTCTCCGCGCCAGTCGCGGACTAACAACGCTTGTGGTCGATTCTTATGCTTGCCACCAACCCTGACCTCTCCCAGTATGAGCTTGTCGTAGGCATGGAAGTGCATGCCCAGGCCCTCACCCGTTCCAAAATGTTTTGCCGCTGCGCCACCGATTACCAGGGCGCACCGCCCAACACGCGCGTCTGCCCGGTCTGCCTTGGCATGCCCGGCTCGCTGCCCGTGATCAATCGGGCGGCAGTCGAGGCGACGATCAAGACCGGGTTGGCGCTCAATTGCACGGTCAACGCGACCGCTGTCTTTGCGCGCAAGAACTACACCTACCCCGACCTGCCCAAAGGGTATCAGATCAGCCAATATGAGTTGCCGCTCTGCGAGCATGGTTGGTTGGAAATCGATTTGGACGATGGCTCGACCAAACAGGTGCGTATCCGCCGCGTGCATCTGGAGGAAGATACCGGGCGGTCGGTGCATGAGGGCGAGTATTCGTACATCGACCTCAACCGTGCCGGCACACCGCTCATGGAAATTGTCACCGAGGCCGATATTCACAGCGCCGACGAAGCCTACGCCTACCTTACCAAGTTGCGTGCCATCCTGCGCGCGCTGGGCGTCAACAGCGGCGACATGGAAAAGGGTGCGCTGCGCTGCGAGCCGAACATCAGCGTGCGCACACTGGCACAAGAGGCGCGCGGAGAGTACGGCACAAAGGTGGAAGTCAAGAACCTGAACAGCCTGCGCGCCGTGCGCGGTTCGATTGCTTATGAACTGGAACGGCAGGCCGCTGTGCTGGCCGCCGGCGGCACGGTGCAGCAGGTCAACATGGGCTGGGATGAGGACAAGCAGCGCACGGTTGTCCAGCGGTCCAAGGAAGATGCCCACGATTATCGCTACTTCCCCGAGCCGGATCTGCCCCCGTTGCAGATCAGCCGCGCCGATGTGGCGCGCATTACAGCGACCCTGCCCGAACTACCCGGCGCCAAGCGCGATCGCTATGAAGCGGCGTGGGGCGTGCGTCGCATCGAGGCCAATACGCTCACTAGTGAAAGCCTGGTGTCCGCCTTCTACGAACAGGCCGTGGCCGCCTACGGCACGGCCGAGGGCAAGCCGCAACGGCTGGCGACCTGGATGACGGGCGAGCTCTTCCGCCTGCTCTATGCCGACGGCGAGGGACAGGATCTGCGGCAGATCGCCGACGTCAAGATCAAACCGGCGCAGTTGGCGGCGTTGTTGAACCTGGTGGACGACAAGACCATCAATGCCAATACCGGCAAGAAGGTGTTGGATCTGATGTATGCCGGCGGTGACGACCCGCAAGCCATCGTCGCCCGCGAGGGGCTGGGGATGGTCAGCGACACGAGCGTGATCGACCAGGCCATCCAGGAGATCTTCACCGCCAACGCCAAGGAACTCGAACGCTATCGGGGCGGCGAGGAGAAGCTCTTTGGTTTCTTCATGGGTCAAGTCATGCGCGCCACCAAAGGCAAGGCCGACCCAGCGGCGGCCAAGCAGCGGCTAGAAGAGCTTATTCGAGGATGACCGACGAGGTCAGAAAATTCATGCAGCCACAACTGGCGCTGTTCGACGACGATTACCCAAGAGAACCCGATCTGAAGACCGCACGATCGGGCACCTTTGTCGACAATATGGTTCTGCCTGTTCATCGGTGGTTCAGATACTCTGCGGGCTTTGCCGCTCAATGGGTCGAACAAATCATTGGCGGTTGGAAGCTCGGCCCCGAAAGTGTCGTACTGGATCCCTTTGTCGGGTCGGGCACAGTCCCTGTTGTATGCGACACGCTCGGGATCAAGAGCATCGGCGTCGAAGCTCATCCCGTTGTGGCACGTATTACTAGCGCCAAACTAGCCTGGCCAACGCCGGTGGACCAGTTTTCCAGCTTCGCGCTTGAGGTGACAAGGCGCGCACAAAAGCATCTTGACCCTGTCTCCACGTACCCCATCTTGATTCAGCGCAGCTTTGATGTTGAAGCGCTGGCGATTCTGGACAGCCTCAGAGCCGCCTGGCTGACGCTGCAAAATGGAACCGCGGAGTCTGAACTGACATGGTTGGCAATCACCGCAATTCTGCGGGCGACTTCCACGGCGGGCACAGCCCAATGGCAATACATTCTTCCGAACAAGACGAAAAAGAACGTCTTGCCGCCGTTGTTTGCATTTCAACAACAGATTGAGGTTATGAAGTCAGACATGCGTCAAATGCAGGCGCATGCAGACAAATCGTCGGCGTGTATCATTGCTGGAGACGCACGCACGATCAGCAAATCTGTCGACGAAATGATTGACGCTGTCATTACCAGCCCTCCCTATGCCAACAATTACGACTATGCCGATGCTTTGCGCTTCGAAATGACATTTTGGGGCGAGGTGAGTGGGTGGGGTGATATCCACGACAAGGTCAGACGACATCTCATCGTATCATCGTCACAGCACTCATCGCGTGAGCGTCTGAATCTGGAGGAAGTGCTCCAAGCGGACGAGTTGACCCCAATCCGTGGCGAGTTAAGCGATATCGTCCACAAACTGGCCGAGGTGCGCGCGGATCACGGAGGCAAGAAGCATTATCACACGATGGTCGCCGCATATTGCCGGGACATTGCGCTTGTGCTCGGACAGCTTCGACCTGTCTGCAAAAGCGGTGCACATATGTGCTGGGTCATTGGCGATTCGGCGCCTTATGGAATTTATTGTCCAATCGAGAAATGGATTGGTGAATTGTCACTTGCGGCGGGATTTGAGCGTTATCGCTTCGAAAAACTGCGCGATAGAAATATCAAGTGGAAGAATCGGAAACACCGAGTCCCACTCAAAGAGGGACTCCTCTGGATTGAAGGTTGAACATGGCTGAATCACCGGCGCATCGATTTGGACAGGTCATTGGGTCACTATTGGAGTCTGTGCTTAGGCCGGAGCTTGAAGATTTTTGCCAGAAGCACGGTCTATTCCTTGACCACCAAGGCAGAGATCGCCCCGCGCGCGCTGGACGCAAGGTAACTTGGGCAGACCATTATGGCAATCTCCATGATCTCGATTTTGTCATTGAGCGCGACGGAACGGACAACAGAGTTGGTAACCCTGTTGCTTTTATCGAGGTCGCCTGGCGTCGTTACACAAAGCATTCGCGGAACAAGGCACAAGAGATTCAGGGTGCGATCCTGCCGCTGGCTGAAAAGTATCGCTGGAACAACCCCTTTCTTGGCACAGTATTGGCAGGGGTCTTTACGGCGGGTTCATTAGAGCAACTACAATCATTGGGCTTCCACGTTTTGTATTTTCCGTACGAAACATTGATCGCGGCCTTTGCATTGGAGTCCATTGATATTCGATTTGACGAGAAAACGCCCGACGAGGTGTTCCGCAACAGCGCTGACCTTATCGAGCGATCCGCAGTTCCGGTTCTGGGTCGAATCAAGCATCAGCTTGTACACGCCAATCGGCAACCGATTGATGCGTTTTTTGTCGCCCTCGACCAGCGGCTGGGGCGTCATGTTGCGCGCGTACTCGTTATTCCGCTCTACGGAAGAATCAGCACATTTGTAAATGTCGAAGATGCCATCCAGTTTTTGGATCAGCATCAGATATATGAAGGTTCCGGCGAGTTTCGAAAATACGAAGTCCAGGTTGAATTCTCAAATGGTGACAAGGTACAAGCATCGTTTGAGTCCAAAGCGCGTGTCCGCGAATTTCTTGAATTTGTCGAGCGACAATAGCCCAATCATGGACACGCAATCGCGTATCTCGGCCGCAATTGACTTCGGCATCAGCAACACCGATGTCGTTGCGCGGGTCGGCGGTGAACTGCAACGCTGGAGCGAACCCTATCACGGCGACCCGGACGAAGCGAGCGTGCGCAAAATTCTTGCCGCCGGCGGCATCGATCTGGATGACCTGCACGCGTTGGCCGTCACGGGCGGCCGCCACCGCATGCTGCCAGCAAAGCTGGGCGCGTGCGACGTAGTCAAACTCAGCGAAGTGCAGGCGATTGGCCGCGGCGGGCAGGCCATTCTCGGCCTGGAAGGCGCCGCCCGCGACATCCCGCTGATGGTGGTCAGCGCCGGGTCGGGCACTGCCATGATCAAGGCGCACGGAAATGCCGTCGCCCATGTCTCCGGCACGGGCGTGGGTGGCGGCACGATGCTGGGGCTGGCGCGTGTCATGTTGGGCACGATGGACCCGCTCAGGATTCAGCAACTCGCCGAACGCGGCGACCGCAATGGCGCCGATCTGAGCCTGGCTGACGTGATTACGGGGCCGATCGGTGCACTGCCAGCCGATGCGACGGCGGTGAATTTTGGGCGGTTGGGTCGGCAAAGCTTCGACGGCTCGATCAGCCCCGAAGATTTGGCGGCCGCGTTGGTCAACCTGGTGGCGCAGACCATCGGGCTGATCGCCGCCAACGCGGCGCGCGCGCACGGCTGCGGGCGCATTGTGGTGGTGGGTCACATGGTCGACATGGCGTACTTCCGCCACGTCCTGGGCTTGGTGGGCAAGTACTACGCGACGGAATTTGAAATGCCGGCTTATCCTGGCTATGCCACCGCCCTCGGCGCACTGGAACTAACCGCCGTATAAGCGAACAAATTCCCACATCGATAGACCGAACGAAAGGTAAGGCGTACCATGCAATATCGTCTGCTCGGCCACACGGGGGTGCGCGTTTCCGCACTCTGCTTCGGAACGATGTCTTTTGGCGGCGATGCCGACGAAGCGACTTCCGCCGCCCTCTATGCTCGCTGTCGCGAAGCAGGCATCAACTTTTTTGATTGTGCGAATGTCTACGGGCGCGGGCGCGCGGAAGAAATCCTCGGCACGCTCATCGCCGGCCACCGGGACGAATTGGTCATCACCTCCAAGGTTGGCTTTCGCATGCACGACGGGATCAACGGCGAGGGATTGTCACGCCGCCACATCCTGCGCGAGGTGGAAGAGAGCCTGCGCCGTCTGCGGACCGACCGCATCGATGTCTACTTCGTGCACCGGTACGACCCCGACACGCCCATCGAGGAGACGTTGGCGGCACTCGACACCCTGGTGCAACAAGGCAAAATCCTCTATCCTGCGGTCAGCAACTGGCCGGCGTGGCAGATTGCCAAGGCGCTTGGCCTCTGTGCACGCGAGGCGTGGGCCGCCTTTGCCTGCTTGCAGCCGATGTACAACCTGACCAAACGCCAGGCCGAAGTCGAACTGTTGCCGTTGGCGCGTGAAGAGCGCCTTGGCGTCATCCCTTATAGCCCTCTCGGCGGCGGTCTGTTGAGTGGCAAATATGGCATGACCGACCGCCCCGACCAGGGGCGGCTGGTCGAAAACGCCATGTACCAGAAGCGCTACGCCGACACCCTGCACTACGAGGTCGCCGAACGCTTCACAGCCTACGCACGCGACCATGAGTTGCATCCCGCCAGCCTGGCGGTGGCCTGGGTCATGTCCCACCCGTCCGTCACCGCGCCCATCATCGGGGCGCGTACGGTTGCGCAATTGGAGGCGTCGCTGGCCGCCGCCGAAATTGCCATGACACCGGCCTGGCGCAGCGAAATCTCTGTGCTGTCCATCGAACCACCTGTCGCCACCGATCGCACTGAAGATCGACTGGTGGCCTGATCACCTTATCCAATTGCGAGCGACCGGTATGAACAAACAACCCAATAGTCATGACTGCTTTATCTGCGGCGTAAAGAATGTGGCCGGCGTGCACGTCAACTTCTATGAGACGGTCAATGCCGAAGGAACGGCGGAGGTGCTGGCGCGCGTCACCGGTCAGCCGCAACACCAGGGTTACCCGGGGCGCATGCACGGTGGCGTGATCACCGGTATCCTCGATGAAACCATTGGCCGCGCCATCAACATCGGCGAAGGCGAGAACCCGGTGACCTGGGGCGTAACTGCCGAACTGACCGTGCGCTTCCGCAAACCGGTGCCATTGGGGGTGGAACTGGTTGCGCGCGGACGTATCACCCGCGACATCCATCACTTGTTTGAAGGCACCGGCGAGCTCTACTTGCCCGACGGTGTCGTCGCCGCCACAGCGCATGGCAAGTACATCCGGCTCAAGCTGGACAGTATCGCCGGTATGGACCCGGTGGACCTGGGCTGGCGCGTCTACCAGGACGAACCGGCGTAATGGACCAGAGTCTGGCGCACCGCTTCTACGCGCAGATGGCGTTGATCCGACGGACCGAAGAGACCTTCTTCGACCTCTACGCCCAAGGGCTGATGGCCGGCACGGTGCACACCTCGATTGGGCAAGAGGCGACCGCCGCCGGTGTGGTCAACGCGCTCGATCGCACGCGTGACGTGATCTTTTCCAGCCACCGCGCCCATGGCCATTTTCTGGCTTATTGCGACGATGTAGAGGGGCTGGTGGCCGAGCTCTTGGGGCGCCGCAGCGGGGTGGTCGGCGGTGTGGGTGGCACGCAGCATCTGCATACCCGGAACCTGTACACAAATGGGGTACAGGGTGGGATTGTGCCTAATGCGGCCGGCGCGGCGTTGGCCGAAAAGCTCAAACAAAGCGGCGCCATCGTCGCCGTCTTTCTGGGCGACGGCACGATGGGCCAGGGCGTCGTCTACGAGAGTATGAACCTGGCCTCGTTGTGGTCGCTCCCACTGCTCTTTGTGCTTGAGGACAATCAATACGCGCAGAGCACGCACAAGCGCCTCGAACATGCCGGCGTGCTGGCGGCGCGACCCGACGCATTTCAGATCGAACGTGCCGAAGTGGAGGCCGAGGATGTCTTTGTCGTCTACGCGGCGGCACAGATGGCCGTCCATCAGGTGCGCACCAGCGGTCGCCCTTTCTTTCTGGCGTTGAACACCTACCGCCTGGCCCCGCACAGCAAGGGTGACGACACGCGTTCCGACGCCGAACTCGCCCTCTATCGCGCGCGCGACCCGCTGGCACGCCTGGCGCAGATGTTGCCCCCAACCGCCCGCGCCGGCATCGACGCCCAAATAGAAACGCGCCTGCGCACGGCCGTCGCGCAAGCGCTGGCTGCCCAGCCCCAGAGCCTCGACGAATTTCAAAGGAACGCACGATGGCGCCGCGCCTGACCTATGTGGAGAGCCTGCGTCGCGGGCTGCACGTCATCCTGGAGGCTGATCCGCTTGCCATCGTGCTGGGTGAAGATATCCTCGACCCCTACGGCGGCGCGTTCAAGGTGACCCAAGGGCTGTCGACGCGGTTCCCGGATCGCGTCTTTACGACGCCCATCTGCGAGGCCGCGATCGCCGGCGTGAGCGTCGGGTTGGCGCTGCGCGGTATGCACCCGATTGCCGAGATCATGTTTGGCGATTTCCTGGCCCTGGCGGCCGATCAGATCATCAACCATGCCGCCAAATACCCCGCCATGTACAACGGCCAGGTCACGATGCCCTTGGTCATCCGCACCCCCATGGGGGGTGGGCGCGGCTACGGGCCGACGCACAGCCAGTCGATCGAGCGGATCTTCTTCGGGATTCCCCATCTCAAAGTAGTGGCGGCGTCGCATGCGCATGACGCCGGCGCGCTGCTGCAACAGGCGGTTGCCGACCCGGAGCCGGTGATCTTTGTCGAGAACAAGCTGCTCTATCCGCTGCCGCTGCTCGACGAATTGCGTGGTGGGCATGGCGAGCGGGACGATGGCATTGACGCCTTTGGCTATCCGGTGGTGACGCTCGCCAACTACGCCGGAGGGGAGACGCCGGATGTCACGGTAATCGCCTATGGTGGCATGAGCCGGCTGCTGGCGCCGCTGCTGGAACGGCTGGCTGAGGAAGAAATCCGTGTCTTGGTCTGTCTGCCCAGTTGCATCAGCCCGTTGGACACCGGCCCGGTCGTGAGTTGTGTGGCGCAAAGCGGGCGTGCCCTGGTGGTGGAGGAGAGTCAGGCGGTCTTTGGGTGGGGCGCCGAGGTGGCGGCGGCCATCTACGCGGCGTTGGGCAACCGCCTGCTGGCGCCGGTGGTTCGCTTAGGCGCACAGCCGACCGTCATCCCTGCCGCCAAAGCGCTGGAAGAGCAGGTATTGGTCTCGGCGTCCATACTCGAAGCCGCCATCTTTCAGTTGTTGCAGGCCGGGTGATCCAACAAGCTACGGCTGCCTGGTTTCGATGAGCGTGGCGCCGCGTTCCGTAGCCGAATCTATATTGTAGCTACAATTTTCCGCTTTCCTAAAACCCGCCCATTGATACGCGAGGAGTGCAACGCATCCCGCTACAGAACAACGTTGGCGGCATATTTGTGGTAACATTTTGTGGCTGTAAGCCAATTTACCGGGCAATCAAACCTCATCCCAAGCGGAACGAGACGATGGTCGACTTCAACCTGATCCACCTCCCCCAATCAAGCCCCAACGACATCACGGCGGTGATCGCCGAATGGTCGAAAGCACGCGACCAGTGGGTGCACAAAGGTGAAGTGGTGGCCGTTGCCGAAACGACGAAAAGCGTCTTTGATGTCGAGGCGCCGGCGGCCGGCTATCTGGTCGAATTGGTGGCGACGGGCGCCGAGGCAGCGGTCGGCCAGGTGATTGCGGTCTTGACGCCCACGCCGGTAACCGAAGCAGAGGTGCGCACCTGGCTGGCCAACCGGCAGGCCGCTACTGCGCCATCCCCTGCATCCGCCAAAGCGCCGACGATCAAGGCCCAATTGCTGGCGCAGCGCCACAATATCGACCTTACCGCCGTGCCAACCACCGGCGATCGCGTGACCGAGGCGGATGTCCAGGCTTATCTCGCTGCACAGCCAAAAGCTGCCGGTCGCGCCCGCCCGCCAGCGCCCGTCTTTGCCGATCTCGTGGACGACCGTTTCCCGGTGAACCACATCCAGCGCATCCTGATCATCGGCGGCGGCAACGGTGCGACCCAAATCATCGACGCGCTGGCCAAGCTGCCTGACCAACGGGCTGTCGCCATCCTGGACGACAACCCGGCGATCCACGGCAAGAAGGTGGCGGGGGTTCCTGTGCTGGGCGCCGTCGACATGGCGCGCGCCGTCGATCTGCGCGCGGCCGGCGAGGTGGATGCCGCCATTATCTCGATCAGCACCAGCATTGCCGCCCGCTCACGGATTTTTGAGGCATGGAAGGCACACGGCATTCCCTTCGCCAACGTGATCCATCCGAGCAGCGTCGTGGGCATGAACGTGCGCTGGGGGGAAGGCAATGTCGTCATGGCGCTGTGTCACGTTGGCGCCTGCGCCACGGTGGGCGACAACAATTTCCTGAGCGCCTACTGCAGCATCGAACATCACTGCATGCTCGGCAACCACTGTAGCTTTGGCCCCAGTGTGGTAACGTCGAGCCGCGTGCACATTGGCGACCGCGTGCGCTTTGGCACCGGCATCTTTATCGAACCCGGCGTCACAATTGGCGCCGATTCGGTGGTCGCCTCAGGCCTTGCCATCTGGCAGAACATCCCCGCACGGTCGCTGCTCAAGGCCAAACTTGGCTACACCATCCGCCCGCGCTAACGATCTTTGTCTTATTTTGCCGGCGCCCGTGTGGTGCGCACCAAGTCCTGCTTGTACCGCACAAGGACGCGATAGCCGTCGTTCCAGGGCGCCTGGCGCGCAAACTGGCTGACCACGCCGGTCACCTGCCACACCTCCCCCTTCTGCACGTAGGGGCGTTTCCAACTCAGGCTGCTGCGCACAGTGACGCGCACCGGCTCGGCAGCGGGGTACGCGGGGTCGAGCAAGAGCAGGCTATCCCCTTGCCAGCCGCTGATGACGCCGGCGAAGGTGACCAGGCGGCCTTCGAGCGGCTCGCCGATAGCACCTGGCGTCACGGGCAGCGGCTGCAGCATCGGGCCACTGGCCACCTTCCAAATCTGATCCGGCCCATCCAGGCTCAGTTCCATCTCGCCGCGGAAGGAGTCAAAGCGCCCGCGCAGCAGCACTACGTCGCCTTCCACAAGCGGGGGGAAGTCGCCCCGATGCAAGTAGACGTTGACGCCGATGCCGGCCGAGACGCCGTCCGCCGCGCGGTCGGCGACATAGAGGGTGCCGTTGAATAGATTGGGGGGAACGGTGACGACGCCACGAAACTCCACCCACGCCGTCAGGCCAGCCAGCTTCGACTGTGCCACCGAGCCGGGCGCTCCCCCAGCCTGCCCGTAGGTTGGCTCGAGGGTTGGCCCAGGCGGCGGGCCGGTGCGATCGCTGGGGGTGGGCGGCTCGTCGGGGGTCGCCCACGGCGGCGGTTGTGGCTGCACGCCGGCGCCATTGTTGCTGTTGGGGTCGTCGGGGGTAACGTCGGCGCCAACCACCCACCCCCCGCCGTCGGGCAGGCGCGCCACGGTGCGGCCGCCGGCCAATGTGGCATTCCACCGGATGGAATCGCGTTCTACTCCGGCGGCATCGTGCAACCACAGCGTATCGCTGTCGTTGTCGAGGCTCAGGCGCGTTTCCTTGCGCCACAGCAGCAGCCGTTCACCGCCGCCGATATAGCGGCTGGCGCTGAAGGTGAAGCGCGTGCCGGGCGTCGCATCACGCTGCAGATCACGCAACTGCCAGCCGGCCAGGGCCACCGGCGCCGCGCCTGGATTGAAGAGCTCGATAAACTCATCTTGGCTGTCGGTCACGCCGTCACGATTGGCATCACCCCACGGCGCCGGCAGCACCTCGTTGATCACAACCGTGCCCGGCGCGTGCGCGGCAAGCACCATCATCGGCGCGGTGATGGCAAAATCGCCGTCGGCCTGGGTGGCGACGGCGGCCAGGATGCTGCCGGGCACGGCGGGCACCGTAACCACCCAGCGCCCGCCCGTCGGCGGCAGATCGAGTTGGCGAATCGGTTTGCCATCTTGCCAGATCGCCAGTCCCGCCGGCTGACCGCCGCGGTCGCCATAGGCGACGTGCAGGGCCACTTCGTTGGCGGGCGGCAGCCAGTTCCCCATCCATTGCAGGCGGCCATCGGGCATCTCCGCACGCAAGGTGAGCCAAATGCCGGGCGCCGTGGTGGTCCAGCCCCGGCTGGCGGCGACGGCCTCCAATAAGCCGGACTGGCTCTGATCGTGCACCGCCAGCCCGGTATAGTGTGGGGCAATCGCCACGACACCGGGCAGGTCGGGGTTGGCATTGCCGGCCGGCAGCACAGGCGCGCCCAGCGCACGCCATTCGGTGAACAACCCCCCAAGCTGTTCGGCGCGCCGGTCGTCGGCCGCCAGCGCGGTGAGTCTGCGCAGGGCCGGGTCCGGGCCGTCCTGCCATTGCACCGGCCCGTCGTTCTCCGCCAGATTGGTGGCGAGTCCATTGAGGGAGAGACCTGGCTGCGCGGCCTGGTTGTAGATGATGGCCTGGCCTTCATCGCCATTTTGCCAGCGCCACGCCGGCAGCCAGGCGATTGCCGCCGGGGTGGCCGGCGGCGCGCTCACCCCAAGATCGGCAATGGCCATGAAGTCAAGACCCTGCGCGGCGGCCGCCGCCAATACATAGTGTGGGGGCGCTGTGCAGCCGGGCGTAAAATTGCTTTGGCCGCCGAGCGATCCCCAGACCGCCACGGTCTGATCGTCAAGGTGCGGGTTGGCGAACGCCACCTGCATGGGCAAGCCGCGGGCGTCAAACGGAAGTGGCGGCGCACTGAGGAAGCGGTGGCGCACATCGGCGGTGGTTGGAAAGCTGGCGCCTGGGACGCGCTGCACGGTATCGCCGGCGGCTGCACGCAGATCGCCGCGCAACCCCAACGCCGCATAGGCGCCGGCGCCGTAGGCCATGGCATCGGCCAGTTGCCAGGCCGGGTCGATCAAGACCACTTCATCGCCAGCGTCGTTGAGGGCAAGCTGGCCGGCGCCAAGGTCGCGACGGCGGTCGAGTTGGATGACCGACGGATCGCTGTCTTCGAGCTCGGCGTCGGGCCAGCGCCCGAATCGTGCGTGAAAATCCGTGGCTCGCCGGGCCACCACAAACAGCCCACCGGGCGCCAATGTTGTCCCGGCCGGCAGCGCCACCATCCCCTCACCGTCTCCCGGCGTCTCCACATCCCCAAGCAACCAGCCCGCCAACGCCACGGGCGTGTCGCTCGTGTTCAGCAGCACGATGTACTCGTCGCCGCTGCCGCGATAGGCGACCTCTTCAATTTGGAGTGCGCTCGCCGTGATAGCCGGCGCCCAGGCCGCGGGGTTGGTTGGCGCCGGCAGGGGCGCAATGGTCGGGCTTGGCGTTGGTGCCGGTGTCACGGTGGGTGGCGGCACATACGCCGCACCGGGCGACCCGCGGTCGCCCAACGAGCCAAGCCAGGGCGTCTGCGACACCGCCCACGCGGCGGCGCCGTCCAGGAGCACGCGCTGCAGCGAGGCGCCGGTGGGGACATGCAAGCCGCTGTCGCCGCCCCAGATCACGCGGTCGACCTCGGCGCCGCCCGGCGTGCGTAGAAACAATTCGTCGGCGCTATTGGCCAGCGTCAGCCCGGTATACACATAGGCCACCGTCACGCCGCCATTGGTTTGCACGTTGCCATTGACGGCAAGCACCGCATACCCACCCGGCGGCAGCACACAATCGGCGGCCACCACATGCCGATCGCGGTCGGCGTCGGCAATCTGCCAATTGCGCAGATTCACGTCGACCGTGCCGGCGTTGACGATTTCGAACCATTCGCCCAAATCATCGGGCGCCGCTTGTGGATTCATGAGAATCTCGCTGATCAGCACGTGCGGCGGTGGGCCGGCATCGGGCGGCAGCGTGGGTGTCGGCGTTGGCAGAACGACACCGGTGGGGATCGGGGCTGGTGTGTTCGGCGGCGCGTAGGGCAGGCCCGGGCTGCCCTTGTCGCCGGCTGACCCCGACCACGGTGACACAGCCGGCACCCAAGCCGCAAGGGCTGTCAAATTCACTCGTTCGAGGCTGGCGCCCTCCTTTGGCGTGAACGCTTGCGCATTGCCCCACACCACCCGATCCACCTCTACGCCACCCGGCGCGAACAGCAACAACTCATCGTCGCCATTGGCAAGCGCGATGCCGGCATATTGATAGTCGACCGTCACGCCACCGTTGAGCGCCGGATCAGCATTGCGCCCGAGCACGAGATAGGCGTCCGGCTGAATCCAGAGATCCACGGCAAACGTGTGTTGGTCGTCGTCAAGATCGGCCAGCGACCAACCAGCCATGTTTACCGCGACCGGATTCGGATTGAACAGTTCGATCCATTCGCCGTGGGCATCATCGACCGCGTGGGGATTCACCATGATTTCCGTGAGGAGCAGACGCGGCGGTGGGGTATAGATTGGCGTTGGCGATGGCGGCATTGCCGGTGATGGAACAACAGTTGACGACGGCATATTCGTTGGGAAGGGGGCAACGGTTGGCACGCCAGATGGCGTCGGCGTGGCGACAGCCGAAGGCACGGGCGTTGGGGTGAGAGGTGGCAGGTAACCCAGTCCCGGTGTGCCGCGATCGGTGTGCGCGGTCGACCAGTGCTGCCAGGCCGTCGTCCACAGGGCGCTCGCACTCGGCTGCACACGCTCGAAACTGGCGCCTTCGATGACTGGGCGCCCAACTGATGCGCCCCAAGTCACGTTGTCGATTCGTTGGCTGTTGGGCGCAATAAGACTCAGGCCACCGCCGACATTATTGAGCATGATGCCGCTAGTTTGGGCTGCGGCAACTACATACGCACTGATCGCAACCGGATCGCCACGCGCCAGAACGATATAGTGGCCCGGCGCCACCACGAGATCGCTGGAGACAGCAGCGCGGCGACCCTGATCGTCCTGCAATTGCCAGCCGCGCAGATTGACGGCGTTCGTCCCGGCATTAAATAGCTCAACCCACTCTCCGCTAGCGTCAGGCATTGCGGCGGGATCGACCATCACCTCGTTGATCACAAGCGCCGGCGCTAACGGCGTCGCGGTGTCGATGAACCACTCAGTGGGTGTCGGTTGGCCGGTTGGGCCAGGCGTAGTCGTGAGTAGGGGCGTCTCCAGTGGTGGCGGCGAAGTAGGGATCGACGGTTCAGCCGGCATCGACGTCGCCGATCGGTTCGTCGCTGTGGGAGATGGCGTTGGTGTGTCCAGTAAAACAGGGGCGCCGGTTGCCCAGAGCGGGGTCGCCGTAGGACTGGGGGTGAGGGTTGCCGTTTCCACCGGTGGCGCCGGAATGGCGGCAAGCGGCGGTAAGAAGGTGGGTATACCCACTGGCGTGGGGGGCAAAGGTACGGTTGGCGTTTCGGTTGGCGTCTCAGTCGGGGGCGCCGTCGGGGTATCGGCCGGCGTTTCAGTTGGTGTTTCGGTTGGCGTCTCAGTCGGGGGCGCCGTCGGGGTATCGGCCGGCGTTTCAGTTGGTGTTTCGGTTGGCGTCTCAGTTGGGGGCGCCGTCGGGGTATCGGCCGGCGTTTCGGTTGGTGTCTCAGTCGGGGGCGCCGTTGGGGTATCGGCCGGCGTGGGTGATGGGGCGGTGCAGGGGTTGGGCGCCGATTGGCTGTTGCGCGGCGCCGGCTCCGCAAGGAAAAAGTCGGCGGCGTTGTTGTTGGTGTCAGTGCACCCCCCCGTGAGACGTACGGCAGCGCCGTTACTGAATAATTTGGGTGCCGGTACTGACTCAGCGCGGTCCGCTCCGCCATAGCCGAGCAGGTCGACTTCGGCGCCGGCTTGCATGAGGCGCACTTTGCCGTCTTGCACGCTCAGGTTGATGGCGCCGGTGAGGTCAACAGGCGGTAACGGCGCACCATTGGCGCCGCTCCGCAGTTGAATCAGGGCATACCGATAGGGTTGGAGAACGAGCGTCCCCACGTCGATGGGCTGCCAATTCTCGCCCGACCGGGCCGCATACTCCACGGTCCATCCGGCCAGAGAAAGTGGGTTGGCCGTTGCGTTGAACAGTTCGATGAAGTCGGCATCGTAGAGCGCATCGCTGTTGCCGCCGCTGGTGTAGACCTGCGCAATGCAGACGGTGCAGGTGGGCGCCTGGCTTTTGGCCAGCCGCGCCGGCATCAGCAAGACGGCGGCCAGGCTGACGATGGTGATCGTTATGGCAAGCGCCAGGCGCAGAACCGCGCAGCCGTTTGCGTGTGGGACGGCGCGCAGAGAGGCGGTGGCAAGGACAAGGGTGTGCATGGGCGTTCCTTTCGCGGGGGCAAGCAACGCACGGCAATCTGTTCAGGTAAACCAAATCCGAAAGTGTGGAAAGCTTCACTTCTATCTTAGGGTGGCGGGCACGCAATGTCAACGGGTTTGGCAAGAAGAAGAGGTTTTCTGGAGTTCGCCGGCGCAGGTAAACCCGCTGCGCCGGCTTACGTGCGGCCCCGGAAAAGGAAGTAAAGTACCACCATTTTTGATGATGAAGTCCGGTCAAATGACCGATGACGGTCTGGGGCGGGTTTTCTATACTCTTTAGTAGAAGATACCCCCTTATCTAAAAATTCCTATCTTCTCCCTTGAGGGAGTGCCGACATGCTTGAGAACAAACGTGTTTTGACCGTAGACGATTCGGCGACAATTCGGCTGTTTCTGCGCGCGATCCTGGCGGGAAGTGGCGCATTGGTCGAGGAGGCTGCCACCGGCGAGGAAGCGCTGCACAAATGCCGGACAAACAAGAAGTACGATCTGATTCTGCTCGACCTGCTCCTGCCCGACGCCGATGGCATCGACGTGCTGCGCCAGTTGCGCGAATTCGACACTGAGTCGCCCGTCGTCATGCTCACCGGCATGGGTGGCATCAAATCGGCCACGACGGCCGTGCGCGAAGGCGCTGATGGGTACATGGAGAAGAACGATCTGATTTCGAACGGCGACAAGGCCGAGTTCTTTTATGCACTGGAGCAGGCCATCGATCGACGCGCCGGCCTGGTCGCTCAGCAGGAACTCCTGCAGTTCAAGACGGATTTCTATTCGATGATTACCCATGACTTGCGCAATCCAGCGGGCAGTATCCTGATTGCGCTGCAAATCCTGACCTCGGAGGACCTGAGCGGGCTTTCCGAGGGGCAGCAACAACTGTTGTCGATTGCCTTGGCCGCCGCCCAGCAGACCAATAGCCTGATCAACGACTACCTGGATTTTGCCAAGATCGATGCTGGCTACTTGCGCATCGAGCCCGGCGCCACCGAGTTGTGCGCGCTGGTGGCCGAGGCTACGTGCCTGGCCGGAATGCAGGCGCAGGCACGGCACCAGGAACTGACCATCAACATGCCGCCGGCGCCGCTCCAAGGGTGGGTCGATGCCGAGCGCATCAAGCAGGTCGTGGAGAACTTGATCTCGAACGCCATCAAGTACACGCCGGAAGGCGGCGCCATCGAGGTTATCTTGAGCACGGACGATGGGTACGCCGTGCTCAAGGTGAAAGACACCGGGATGGGCATTTCTCCCGAACAGATGAAGGAGTTGTTCGTCAAGTACCACCGGGGCACGAGCAAGCATGTGCGCACGATCCGGGGCACAGGGCTGGGGCTATTCATCGTCAAGGAGATTGTGGAGGCCCACGGCGGCACGATCACACCGGATTCGGAGGGCGTGCCCGGCAAGGGAACTACCTTCACCATGCGCATTCCATTACAGCCACAAACGGCTGAAGCAGGCCAACCGCCGGCAGTAGGGTGAGGTGCAATGTTGTCGCCAAACAGTCTTGTCCAACTGGTCGTGTTTCGACTCCAAACGCACGAATTTGCGTTGCTTGTTGGCGAGGTAGCCGAAGTCCTACGCATGGTGGCGCTAACGCCCGTGCCGCAGGCGCCCTCTTGGCTGCCCGGCGTGATCAATCTGCGCGGCCACGTGATCCCCGTGGTGGACTTGCGCCTGCGCCTGGGTGTGAGCGCGCCTGCGCCAGGGTTGGACACACCGATTCTTGTGGTGAAAGCTGACCGGATGCAATTTGGGGCGATTGCCGACGCCATGGTCGAAGTGCTCACACTGCCTGGCGCGGCAGTCGAAGGGATTACGGGAACCGGCGCCGCCCCATACGCTGCAGCGGCATTGGCACGCGCCGGAGATCGCCTGATTGTGGTACTCGATGCACACCAATTGCATGTTGGCATTCCTGTCATCGAATGAGGTCATTAGATATGGTAAGTAGTTTATCCAAAATTGACCACCCAAACTTGTGTGACGCGGACTTTGCCCGCTTTTGCGACCTGGCGCGCACCCAGACCGGGCTGGAATTTATGGGCGCCCGCCGTGCCGAACTGGAACGCGCGGTGATCCTGACGCTGGCCGAAACAGGCTTATCCGACGCCGGCGCTTTGTGGACAGCCGTGGCCGATCTGGACGCCAACCACCCGCTCAGAGTCTTGTGGATCAGCAAGCTGATCGTGGGCGAGACCCACTTTTTTCGAAATCAACCGCAGTTCGAGGCATTGGAGCGACACATCCTGCCCGCGCTGATCGACCGTCGCCGTGGCGAGCACCGCCTGCGCCTCTGGAGTGCCGGCTGTTCAACCGGCGAAGAGCCCTATTCGCTGGCGATTCTGCTGCGTCGCCTCCTGCCCGATTGGGAGGATTGGGATATTACGTTGCTGGCGACGGATGTAAACGTGCAGGCGCTTGACAAAGCGCGACATGGAATCTATGGCGCATGGTCATTCCGGCAAGTGGCACCGGAAATCAAACAGCAGTATTTTGTTGCGCAGGGTGCGCAATGGTCATTGATTCCCCAAATCCGGCGGCTCGTGACCTTTGCCTACCTGAATCTGGTCGATAGCGCTTACCCGTCAGTCATGAACAACGTGCACAGCTTCGATCTGATTCTCTGTCGCAATGTCCTCATTTATTTCTCCGCAGCGACGATCGACCAGGTAGTTCACAAACTCCATGATACGTTGGGCGATGAGGGCTGGCTGGTGGTTGGCCATACCGAACCCTCGCAGTCGACCTTTCGCCGCTTCACGCCCCACAACTTCCCTGGCGCCGTGATTTATCGCAAACCGGCCATGCTGCAACAACAGTTACCACGCAGCATTCCGGAGATCGCCGATTTCGGCCCGGTCGATACACCCATGACCGCGCCACCGAGGGTTGCCATACAGCCCGTCACACCTGCCCCAGCAGCTGTCGAAGCCGGCACAATGACTGCCAATCCGTCACACACCAAAGTACTGCCAGTGCCGGATAGCGCCACCACCCTGGCACTCTGCAAGGCAGGCCAAGAAGAAGAAGCATTGCGCCGGCTGGAAGCACAGGTAGCGTCGTCGACCGACAGTGGCTATGCCGCCTATCTGGCCGCCAAGGTGCAGGCCGGGCGGCACAAACTGCCCGAAGCAGAACGCTGGGTACAAATTGCGCTCGAACGCGCACCGCTGCTTGCGCCGGCCCACTGTCTGCACGGCCTGCTCTTGCAGGAGGCCGGCCAGCCGGATGCGGCACTCGCCGCCTTGCGGCGCTGCATCTACGCCGATGCCGACTGCGTCTTGGGTCATTACATGTTGGCGGGTCTGTACGCCCGCCTTAGCCAGCACCGGCGCGCCGCAAAGGAATATGCAACGGTCTCCGAACTGTTACATGGGCACGCCGGCAATGAGCTTGTCCCCGACGGGGACGGCATCAGCACCGGTCATCTGCTGGAACTGGTCTCTTTGCAGTCTTCTGCACTCAAAAACGCCGACATGAAAACTCGACAATGACTGACATCCAGCAAATTCTAGCCGAGCGTGCACGTGTCTTGGCGCAACCCCTGAACGCGCACGCAACCGATGGCGAACTCCAACTGGTGGTCATCACGCTGGGCGATGAACGCTACGGCGTGGACAGTCGCTGGGTGCAGGAAGTGGTGCCGGCGACGCGTGTGACGCCGCTGCCGGGCACTGCCGCGTATTGGGCTGGACTGGTTAACCTGCGCGGTCGCCTCGTCCCGCTGCTCGATCTGAATAGCTTTTTGGTTACGTTGGGCGTCCATGCCGCCCAGCCGCCCGCACCGAACGCCACCAGCCGCATCGTGCTGGTCAGTGTGGCCGGCCTTGAAGTGGGGCTGTTGGCAGACGATGTCTCTGAAGTGCGGCGCGTGGCCGCCAGCCAGATTGGCCCATCGTTGGCAGAAAGTGCCGGCAGTAGCCAGCCAATGATCGTGGGGGTGACGACTGATCTGCTCTCGGTGCTGGATCTTGAGGCCTTGCTGCGTGACCCGCAGTTGGCCGTAAAAGACGACGTTATTTGACATTGACCTGGTTTGTGATGAACACAACCGTTCGGAAGGCGCCTATGACACGCTTAAACTATCATAAAGTCGGTACCAAACTGGCCATCAGCTTTGTTTTGGTGGCACTGGTCATTCCTGCAGTTGCCGTCGTCGGTTTCCTGGCCATGCAGACAATCGACAATTTCACCCTTACCATGTTTGACTATCGCTTGCAACCGCTTCACGCACTGGGCGACGCCAATACCGGCATACACCAACTGCGCAATGACGTCTACAAATATATCCCCTTTCCCACGCAACGTCCGCAGCTTGCGGCGGCGATTGAACAAGAGGTCGCAAGCACCAATGGATATCTGGACACATATCGGGCGTTGCCGCTGACCCCGGAGGAAGGGGAGGGGCTAAACCGCCTTGATGCCGCCTGGGCCAGCTATCAGTTGGCGCTGCGGCGTACGCTCAAGCTGGCCGATGAAGGCAAAGCAGAAGATGCGTTGGCGAGCACCGCCAACGGCGAGCTTGCCACGCAGCAGGACAACCTGGACAAGGAGTTTGCCAACCAGCTTGAACTGATCGAGGCCATGGCATTTGCGACGCATGCCCAGTCAGATGTGACGATCGTGCAGGCAATGTGGATGCTAATTGGCTTTAGCGCCGGCGGTCTGCTCCTGGCCATCGGCATGGCCTATGCGTTTGGGCGCAGCATCACGCGCAACTTGTCGCGCCTCACTGAGGGTGCGCAAGCGTTGGCAGCCGGCGACCTGAGCCAGCGCGTCGAAGTGCACAGCGGCGACGAAATCGAAGTGCTGGCCAATGCCTTCAATAGCATGGCGCAGCGGCTACAGGAACGCGTCGAAGCCGAAGAACATGCCAAGACCACCCTGTTGACCGCCGTCAACGAGTATGTTGCCTTTGCCGACCAGGTCGCGCATGGCGACCTGAGGGTGCGTCTGAATGGCAATCACCGCGACGAATTGGGCTTGCTGGCCCAGCAATTGAATGGCATGGTCGGTGGCTTGGGCGAACTATCGACCCAGGTGCGCGATGGCACGCACGACATCAGTGCGGCGGCAGCAGAGATTTTGGCCACCGTGAGCCAGCACACGGCAAGTGCCAACCAACAATCGGCGGCAATCAACGAAGTGACGGCCACCGTGAGCGAGGCCCAAGCCTCCTCCCAGCAGGCCGCCGCCAAGGCGGGGGAGGTGGCCCAGTTCGCCCAGGACGCCATGCGCGTGGGACAAGACGGCGCCGAATCGGTCGATGCCATTCTCAAGGGCATGCAGGATATTCGCGGCAAGGTCGAAGGAATCGCCCAGAACATCCTCGCCCTCTCCGAGCAGACCCAACAGATCGGGGACATCATCGCCACCGTGACCGACATCGCCGACCAGTCCAATATCTTGGCGATCAACGCCGCGATCGAAGCCGCCAAAGCCGGCGAGCAGGGGAAAGGCTTTGCCGTGGTGGCTGGCGAGGTCAGAAATCTGGCCGAACAATCCAAGCAAGCCACCGCCAAGGTGCGCTCTATCCTGGGCGACATCCAGAAGGCAACCAACACCGCGGTGTTGGCCACCGAACAAGGTACGCGCGGGGTCGAAAGTGGGATGAGTCTCACGCAGCGCGCAGGCGACGTCATCAGCCAGTTGAGCGGTACTATTCGGGGCGCAGCGCAGGCGGCGCAGCAGATCTCGGCGGCATCACGCCAGCAGAGTGCCGCCATGGACCAGATCGCACAGGCCATGCGCGAGATCAACCAGGCCACCATTCAGTTTGTCGCCGGCGCACGCCAGTCGCAGAGTGCGGCTGAGGGATTGAACAGCGTGGCCCACCAGTTGCAATCGGTAACCGAACGCTACAAGGTGTAACGCGTATGCCACTGAACAGCGATTTCGTGCGTCAATTGCAGGCAACCTTCGCCGCTGAAGCTCAAGAGCATATCCAGGTCATCAGCTGCAACTTGCTGTTGCTTGAGCAGCAGACGAACGCATTGGATGCCGAACCGTTATTGGCCGAAATCTTTCGTGCGGCGCACAGCATGAAAGGAGCCTCACGCGCCGTCGGCGCCGAACAGATTGGGGCGATTGCCCACCGGCTGGAGACGATCTTCGGGAACATTCGCAGCGGCGAGCTTCAGCCGCTCCCGGCGCATTTCGATGGGCTCTATGCGGCGCTCGATGCCATTGCCGTGCTGGTGCAGACGCTGGGAAGCGATGCCCCGGACAGACTGGATGTGACGGCGATGGTGGCGCGTTTGGATCATTTCGATAGCCTCGAATCCGACCCCAGCGCAGCACCACCCACAACGGAAGATCCCACACCGGAAAGGGCGTTGGCCGAAGCTGTCGCGGCGCCGGCGCCCCTAGCCGGCGCGGCGACACCAGCCGTGACGCCGTCCTCCGGCACTGTCGCGGCGCCGAGATTGGCACCTCCTGCCGCGGCGGCGCTGGAAGATACTGTGCGGATTGCTACAGGCAAGTTGGATGCGATTATGGGGCAGGTGGGCGAACTGCAGGTAGTGCGCCTCAACGCCGAGCAACACCAGCGCCAGTTACGCAGCATGCTTGAAGAAGCAGAACACTGGGAAACCGAGTGCCGCGCCATCCATCCCGTGTGGGAAAGTGCCGTCTTTTGGGGCGGCGACAGCCGGCAAGCGGCTGCCAGCCAGGGCAGTGGAGGGACGGCAGCGCCCCACCTGCTTGAATACGTGACCGCCAGCGAAGCACGTCTGGGCGCCATGGTCCGCCAATTGCGCATGTTGTGGCGCCGCCTGGATGCTGACAACCGCCGCGCCAGCCAAATCGTCGCCGACTTGGACAGCAACGTGCGGCGCACACGCATGATGCCCGTAGCTACAGTGCTTGAGACCTACCCGCGCATGGTGCGCGACCTGGCGCGCGACCTCGGCAAACAGGTGCGCCTGGTGGTGGAAGGCGGCGACACCGAGGTCGATCGCTCCGTGCTTGAACTGGTCAAAGATCCGCTGACCCACCTGTTGCGCAATGCGATCGACCATGGCATCGAACTGCCCAGCGCACGACAGGCGGCCGGCAAACCGGTCGAAGGCACCATTCGGCTCAGTGCGACACAGCGGGGCGGCAGCATCCTCATCGAAATCGCTGACGACGGCGCCGGCATCGATGTCGAACGCGTGCGCGCCAGTGCAATCCGGCGCGGCCTGCTGCGACCCGACGAAGCAGCCGGCCTGAGCGATCCTGAAGCGTTGTGGCTGATTTTCCGCTCCGGCATGTCGACGAGTACGCACCTCACCGACTTGTCCGGCCGCGGGGTCGGGCTAGATGTCGTGCATGATCATATCGAACGGTTGCGCGGATTCATCGACGTCGAAAGTCGCATGGGCCAAGGCACGCATTTCATCCTGCATCTGCCCTTGACCGTAGCTACGACCCTCTGTTTGTTGGCAGAGCTTGGCGAACAGGTGTTTGCCTTGCCTACCAGCGGCGTACTGCGCATTCTGCGCGTGCACCCAGGGCAAATTGGCCATGCCGAAGGCCGTGAAGTCATCCTGCTTGACGGCCGGCCCTTGGCCGTAGTGCATCTGGCCGATGTACTTACCCTAACCGAGCCAACCGAAGCCGGCGACAGCCACGCACGTGGGCAGGTGGCGATTGTACTGGGCACTGCCGAAAAGCGGGTGGCTTTTCTGGTGGACGCCGTCTTTGACGTCCAGGAATTGGTGGTCAAGAGTTTACCGCGGCCATTTGTGCGCATGCGCCATATTGCCGGCGCCACGATATTGGGCAGCGGGGACGTTGTGCTTGTGCTCAATCTTGCCGATCTGTTGCGTGCGGCCGCGCAGATGGGCTCGCGTACGCACGCCAAGATCGCAGCAACAGCGGCCGTGGCCAAAACCCCAGTGATTCTGGTGGTCGATGACTCTTTCACCACGCGTACGCTTGAGAAGACCATTTTGGAGACCGCCGGCTATCGGGTGCAGGTGGCCGCCGACGGCTTGGAGGCGTGGACACTCCTGCAGCGTGAAGGCAGCGATGTGCTTGTGTCCGACGTGATGATGCCACGCATGTCCGGCTTCGAGTTGACAGCCAAGGTGCGTAGCGACCCGCGTTTCAAAGATCTGCCGGTAATTCTGGTGACCGCACAAGAATCGCGCGAAGACCGCGAACGGGGCGTGGAAGTGGGCGCAGACGCCTATATCCTTAAGAGCGCCTTTGACCAGGAGAGCTTGTTGAACACCATTCGGCGCTTTATATGACCCCGAGCCTGCCGGACGGTGGGCCTTGCAAGGTGGTAAACCATGATTCGTGTGCTGATTGTCGACGACTCGCCCACACTACGCCAGGTTCTGCAAGCTGTTTTGGAATCCGACCCGGCCATCAAGGTGATTGGCATGGCTGCCAATGGACGCGAGGGCGTGCAAAAGACCATCGAACTCAAACCCGATCTGGTGACGATGGATGTGCAGATGCCGATCATGGATGGGATGGAAGCCACACGCCTGATCATGGAACGGCAACCGACGCCGATCATTGTGGTCAGCGCGTTAACGGATGACCCCGATCTGTCGGTCAGCTTCAATGCCATTCGCGCCGGTGCGCTGCAAGTTTTGGAAAAGCCGATCGGGCCGCTGTCCGGTATCCTGCCCCCACAAAGCGCGGCATTGATTATGGCGGTCAAGCTGATGAGCGAGGTGCGTGTCATTCGCCGCCGCTTCTCATCAACGCTGGCAGTCTCTGCCGCGCACGCGAATGCACCGGTGATGCCACACACCGCACAACTCGACTTGGTGGCCATCGGTGCATCGACCGGGGGGCCGGCCGCGCTCAATACCATTTTAAAGGCGCTGCCGGCAGACTTTGCGGTGCCGGTTGTGATTGTCCAGCACATCAGCACCGGCTTTACCGAAGGGTTGGTCAACTGGCTACAACGTGAGTGCCTGTTAAAGCTACGAATCGTCGTAGATCGGCAAGTGGTGACCACAGGCGAGGTCTATTTTGCCCCCGACGATCGGCACCTGGTCTTTAGCGCCACCGGTGTGCTGGGCTTGACGGCAGCGCCGCCGGTCAACCACGTCCGGCCCTCCGTCAGTGTTTTGTTTGATACGGCAGCCGACTGGTATCGGAGCGCAGTGATTGGCGTACTGCTCACCGGCATGGGTGAGGACGGCGCGTGGGGATTGAAGAAGATCCACGAACGCGGCGGCCTGACGATTGCGCAAGACGAAGCCACCTCGGTTGTCTACGGCATGCCCAAGGTAGCGGCCGAACTGGGCGCGGTCGATCATGTGCTGCCAGTGGGTGAGATCGCACCGTTCTTGGTGCGTTCGACGCGCAGAGCATCCCAGACGTATGCGAACTTCACGTCACACGCGCCTTGAACAAACGTACCGGCCATAAAAACACCGGAACGGCTTGACCGTTCCGGTGTTTGTTTCACGTGAAACATCCGTGTGGCTGTGGAGGCCCTACAGGTAGTCCCGCAGTTTACGGCTGCGGCTGGGGTGGCGGAGGCGACTCAACGCCTGCGCCTCGATCTGGCGGATACGCTCACGTGTCACGCCGAACTTTTTGCCCACTTCCTCCAGCGTGTAGCAGTAGCCGTCCACCAAGCCAAAGCGGAGTTGCAAAATACGCACCTCACGCGGGGTCAGGCTCTGGAAGATTTCGTCGATCACCTCACGCAGCAACTGCTGGCCGGCGGCCTCGCCCGGCGCGTCGGCATCCTCATCCTCGATAAAATCGCCCAGATAGCTATCTTCTTCTTCGCCGACAGGCATTTCCAGGCTCAGCGGGCGCTGGCTGACGCGCATGATGTGCTCAACCTTGCGCGGAGAAACACCCAGTTCGCCGGCGATTTCCTCGGTGGTCGGGTCACGGCCAAGTTCCTGCACCAACTGGCGACTGGTGCGGGTCAGGCGGTTGATTTGTTCGTACATGTGCACCGGCACGCGGATCGTGCGACCCTGGTCGGCAATGGCACGCGTCACCGCCTGGCGAATCCACCAGGTGGCGTACGTGCTGAATTTGTAACCGCGGCGGTAGTCGAACTTTTTCACAGCCCGGATCAAGCCAATATTGCCCTCCTGAATTAGATCCAGAAAGGGCACCCCGCGCCCGACATATTTCTTGGCCACGCTGACCACCAGGCGGCTGTTGGCCTTGATCAGGTGCTCCTGGGCCGACTGGCCGTCGCGCACAAACCAAAGCATGCGTTCGCGCTCTTCCCAATCCTCCATGCCCTCCGACAGTTTGCGCCGCGAATCGCGCCCGCGTTCCATGCGCTTGGCAAGGTCAACTTCTTCCTCTGCCGTCAACAGCGGCACCCGCCCAATTTCCTTGAGATACAGGCTGATGGAATCGTCAATCTCGATTTGGCTCAGATCGAAAGCATCATCCTCGATGGCTTCCATTTCCAATTCGATCAATTCGGCCATCGGCTCCGGCTCTTCTTCGCGCGCTTGCCCGACGTCGATGCCTTGCTCAAAGAGCGCAGCGAAGATATCTTCAAGCTGCTCCATGTTGCTTTCGGCCTCGGGCATCACCGTGAGTACGTCATCATAGGAAACGTAGCCCTGCGCGCGTCCCAGCGTGAGCAGATGCTCGAGCGCCGCTTCGGGCGTCATCGGCGTCACGGCTGGCCCCGTCAGCTCGGCGTCAACCGCCGGCTCGCCCGTTTCAAGTTCAGGTTCATCCACTTCGAGTTCGAATTCATCCACGAATTCAAGCTCGAAATCATCTTCCACCGGTGTAACTATCGATTTTTGCTTCGCCATTTTGTTATCTCCTCACATTCCACCTGATCTGGCGCCGCCCCTAGCCATAATATGGCGCGAAATCCACGCTACGTCTAGCAGTTTGCTTACAAGATTACGCACAAACCTACAAAGGTGGTGCCCGACCCGCAGCGCTGCATTGCTTGCTGTAGGTACTGTATCGCCGTACCTACCCTGGTTCCTTCAAATCCCAGACCCCATCCTGCTTACGGAAGTGCGTCGCACAGCCGGGACACTGCACGCGATCCTCCGCCACCTGCACCAATCCTTCCACGCCACACTGCGCGCACCGAAATAGACTAGCCACCGCCGCCGGATCAGTGCTCAGCGCCGGCCGTCCCAGCGCGCCCGGCGCGCTGGCTTGCACAAATACACTCGGCGCCAGCGGGTAGGCGCCGCCAGCGGCAAACAGCCAGCGGTCGATCTGCGCCAACCGCGCCGGCGCCACCCGTTGCTTGATCGCGGAAAGCCGGAAATGCGACACACCAAGACGGCGGTTCACCTCCAACCCGACTGCTTGCAACTGTGCTGCCATCCAGTCGGGGTGGAAGTCGTAGTTGAGCTTGACAAACTCCACCGGTGCCGGGTCCAATGGCGACCACGCCTGCCGGCGCAGCCCCCAGCGCACCAGCGCCTTCAGGTTGCGTTTGTTGGCGTACTCAAGGACGGCCACACTGTGCCGGTGCACCACGCGGCGCAGTTGCAACAGGGCGGCGGGGACATCGGCCAGATGGTGCATGACACGCACCATGACCAGTGTGTCCAGCGCCCCGGTCACCAGCGGCAACGTATAGATGTTGCCCGCCACAAACACAAACCGCGGGTCATCTCCCCAATCGCGTACGGCCTCCTGCAGCAAGGTGCGGCTGTAATCCACCAAGACCACTTGCGCATAGCCGTCGTACAAGGCGGCCAGGCGCCCGAAGCCGGCGCCGATTTCGGCAATCCGGCCGCCATGCGCCGGCATCAACTGCTGCAACGCCAGGCGCTCAGCGGCATCCTCGTAGGCGCGCCCCTGACCCAACCAAAAATCAGCCCGGTACTGACTACCTTCATAGTCCATCACCGGGATGTTGGCCGCCTGCGGGTTGACCCCACCAGTCACGATAACCACTTCCTGTTCATTGTAGGCGCCGCCAGGGCGGGGTGCTGTTTCACGTGAAACAATCTGCTGATGCACCCAGACCACCTCAGACGCCGTGCCATACGACAAAAAAAGACGGCGGGAGGTTCACTCCCACCTGATTGTGCAAATTGGCACGATTATAGCAGGAACGGGCATCAGGTTCAATACCCAATTTAAGATTTTTTTGCAAAATAAATTGCGAACCGTCATGGGGAGGGTTGCGCATTTGTTTGTGCTAGAATGAGATGGCAGGTCACAATTTGCCTGGGCGCCGATCCGACCGGAGTTTGCCCTTGTGATACGCCAACTCACGCTCGCTCTTTGCCTCGCCCTGGCGCTGCTGTTCGTGGGCGCATGTTTGGCGCGCGCCGTGGACACGCCGGTGCCCACCCCCACGCCCACCCCCACGCCCACCCCCACGCCCACCCCCACGCCACCCGCCGACCCTGTCTACCAGGCGCATGTCCTGATGGCGCACGACTATGCGCGCCCCTGGACGCTGGCCGAACAACAAGCGGCCTGGGATGCCGGCCTGCCGGTGCCGGACATCGTCACCACCACGGTCAATGTGTTTGCCCTCAGCGCACCCCTCGCCGTCGCGCGTATCCCGCCGCCAGTGCCGGCGGAGAACAACGGCTGGCAAGCCATCTATCGCCAATCCTTCGACACCGGCTTTCCCACCGGCGGTTTCGACGGCGCCTGCCAGATCGTGACGCTGGCCAACAGCATGCGCTACCACTGGGGCAGCGCTACGGCGCGCACGTTCGACGACACCCACGCCGCCGCCGCGCCGCTGCGCGGCATCGTGGCCGCCACCGGCGCCTACCCGGAAAATGCCTTGCTGCAATTTGTCTGCATCTTCGATCGCCTCCAGGACGCACAAGCGCTGATGGTGCAGTTTGCGCTGTGGATGGACCGCGGCAACGACGGCGACACCTTTTTTGCCGGCGTAGCCACCGACGGCGAGACTTTCTATGGACGGCGCTGGCGTAACACCCAGCCGGTGGGCGCCGGCGACTTCGCCTGGTTCGAACAGCGCATCTTTGCGCCCTTTATCGGCGCGCAGAGCGCGGCCGGGGGCGGGCGCGTGGCCGTGCTCTGGGAGTTTCGCAGCGACGCTGTGCGCGGCACAGCCGCCGGCGCTTTCCTGGACCAGATTGTCGTCGAACGCTACATCCCCCCCGCCTACCCTGTCTCTCCCAATTGTCAGGCCATGGATCCCGGCATTATTGTGGTAGGCGTGCCGGGCAATCTCCCGGTCAGCAAGGGGATCAACCTCTCCCCCTACCCCGTCTACACCCCATCCGGTCTTAGCGGGCATGTCGCCCGCCTGCGCCAGAGCGGGGTCAACTGGGCGCGCTTGGAATGGCAGGCGCCCGTGCACCTGGGCAACCCCCCGGCCGCCCTCAACGGTCCCGCCGGGCTGCTCAACTATGTCGATTTGAAGCACTTTGACACGCTGCTCCACCTGCTCTGCACGAGCGATCCCGCGATCGCGACATTGGCGCTGCTCGACTACCGCACCCTGCCCAGCCAGCAGTGGAAAGTTGGCGGCTCTGTGGACGATGCCTATCTCGACGCCTGGACGGCGACCCTGGATCTGCTGGTGCGCTACTATCACGGTCGCCTTGGCTATTGGGAAATCTGGAATGAACCCGACTTTAACGCGACCTACCTGGCCGCCGGCGAGTACGCACGGCTGCTCACCGCCTCCTACGCCACCATCAAACGCGCCGACGCCAGCGCCCAGGTCCTCTTTGGCGGCCTCGGCGGCGCCGACTGGGTGGCCGCGCAATATTTTCAGCAGGTGATTCAACGCCTGCCCCCCGACTCGATCCCCTACGATATCTTCGCCATCCACCCCTACCCTTCCAAAGAATTCCGGCGTTCTGGCCAGCTTGTGCGTGACCCTTCGTACCTGCGCTCCCTGGAACCCACCATCCTCACCCGCTTTATGGACATCATGCGCGCCGCCGGCCATAGCCCGCGCCCGATTTGGATCACCGAAATCGGCTGGAATCGGGCGGCCGACAGCAGTAGCCCGGCCACGCTCACGTGCCAGCCCATCTACGAAACCATGGTGACGGGCGCCGAGCAAGCCTTGTACCTGCCCCTGCAGTTTGACATCTTGTTCAAAGAGACGGCCTGGGAACCAGGCGCCCCCTCGGTTGCCAAGATCTTTTGGTATCAATATGCCGACGTTGGCTTAGGCATCAGCGACGCCGAGTGCCAAGGCCGGCGCCGCCCTGCCAGTGGTCCCGCCCGTGTGGTAGACTGGTGGTTCGGGCTGTACAGCGGGACCGACCCCGACCACGCCATGCCCGAGCCCCAGCCGAACCTGGCGGAATGCACCTATCGGGTCTATCCCGATGCCGACGCCATCAACCGCTGCCTGGCCCCCGGCAGTTCGGCGGCGGCGGGGGCGCCATAAACTGCAAGCCATTGCGCACACTTCGCATTTGGCCTGTTCGTTTGTATAATACGCCGGCATTGTCTGCCGGTTTCGATTTCTGAGGTTTAGCGACCAAACTCCAATGAGACGACCTGATCCACAATTCCAGCAGATGGAAACCGCCACGTTCAACGAGCTTGGCATCGATCTTGCGCACGAACAGCAGACCGAGCCGCGTTGGTTTGTGCTCGTCCACAACGACAGCGTGACCCCGTACGACTATGTGGTGCGGATTCTGATACACCTGTTTATGCTCTCTGACGAGATGGCCGAGCATGTTGCCCAGACGGCCCATTCGGAAGGCCAGGCCATCGTGGTCGTGCGGCCGCGCGCGGAGGCCGAGCGACTGGTCAAGGTCGCCCGCTCGCGCGCCCGGCTGGACGGTTTTCCACTCACCTTCAGCATCGAACCGGAAGCTTGATGTCCAACGCACCGATAGGGGGCCAACACGATTGGGTGCATGGCCATCCCCACGAACCGAATCCCACACCACCGGGCGGCGACGGGCATTGGACACTCGTCACCCCGGATGGGAACGAACGCCTCTTCACCGTCGAAGACCTGCCTACACTGCCGTACACTGTCGTCCCCGATTGCCGGATTGTCAGCACCGGGCATGACGCTTCCGGCCCCTTTGCCTTTGGTGGCGTGCGTCTGGCTGACCTGTTGGCGGCGGTCTTGCCGTCCGGCGCAGCCTGGCGCTGGATCGACGTCATCAGCGTGGATGGCTTTGGCGCCTGCCTGACGCCGGCCGATCTGGCTGTGCCGGACGCCGGGCGCCCAATCATCCTGGCGTACCACGTGGACGGCGCCCCGTTGGACCGTGCGCAGGGCTTGGTGCGCTTGATTGTGCCATCTGAGATCGACGACGCGCTGCGCCAGGTAAAATGGATCAGCCGGATCGTGATCGTCGCCTGAATGATCCGCGGCGCACCACTATTCGGGTTGTTGGTTTGACCCTATTTCTTATTCGACGGAGGAGACCCATGGTTCGCACATTGCACTGGTTGGTAGTCCTGTTGCTGGTCGGGGTGCTGTCTGGCTGCACCGTGAACGTGCCGGCGGCGCCACAGCAAGCTGCCGGCGGGGGCGCGCCCGCGGCCATCCCCGACAAACTGAAAGTATTTGGCGCCTTTGCCACGGCGATTGAGGAGCCGTGGGATGGTGTGATCCACGCCGCCTTGAACAAGGCGCAGGAAGACGGCAAGATTGAATACACCTATACCGACGACATTGGCTACTCGGGCGACATGGAGCGCATCCTGCGCGAGGTGGCCGAGAAGAACCAACCCAATGCCATCTTTGGCGATGCCTTTGGCAACGAAGAAGCCGTGCGTCGCGTGGCGGTCGACTATCCGGCAATCGCCTTTGTCTTTGGTTCCGGCGGCGGCCCGGTCGAACCCAACTTCGCGGTCTTTGACAACTGGATCCACGAGCCGGCCTATCTCAGCGGCATGTTGGCCGGTGGCTTGACCAAAAGCAACGTCATCGGCGTGGTGGGCGGTCTGCCCGTGCCCGAAGTCAACCGCATCGTCAATGCCTTTATCGCCGGCGCCAAAGAGGTCAACCCGGCCGTGGACGTGAAGACCACCTTTATCAACAGTTGGTTTGACCCGGCCGCTGCCAAAGAAGCCGCGCTGGCGCAGATCGATGCCGGCGCCGATGTGCTCTTTGCCGAACGCTTTGGCGTCATCGAGGCCGCCGCCGAAAAGGGACTCTACGCCTTTGGCAGCATGAGCGACCAATCGGCGCTGGCGCCGGAAGTCGTGGTAAGCGGCCCGGTGTGGAACATGGCGCCGACCGTCGAGTATGTGCTCAACCAGGTCAAGGGCGGCACCTACACCGCGCAGGACCTCAAGGATTTCAGCATGTTCGCCAAAGGGGGCGCCACCCTGGCCGAGATCAACACCAAGGTCACCAACGGCGTCCCGCAGGAGCTGATTGACAAGGTCACCGCCAAGGAGGACGCCATCAAGAACGGCGCCTTCCGCGTGGACATCAACGAGGCCCAGCCGCCGGCATCTTCCAAGTAGGCAATGTGGGATGTGGGATGTCGGATGTTCCGTACATCCCACATCCCACATCCCACATCCGGCATTCCTGATGACAGATATCTTCAACGACTTTGCGGTTGAGATGCGCGGGGTCACCAAGCGCTTCGGCGACCTGGTGGCGAATGACCACGTCGACTTCACCGTGCGGCGCGGGGAGATTCACGCGCTGCTGGGCGAGAATGGCGCGGGCAAAAGCACGCTGATGCGCATCCTCTACGGCCTCTACCACGCCGACGCCGGCGACATAGCGGTGGAGGGTCGCCCGGCCGTGATCCATTCGCCCAAGGCGGCGATCGCGCACGGCATCGGCATGGTCAGCCAGCATTTCGCCTTGGTCGCCCCCCTCACCGTGACCGAGAATGTCATCCTCGGCCGCGTCGACGGCGTGCGCTTGCGCCTGGACGCCGCGCACGCACGCGTCGCCGCGGCGGCCCAACGCTTTGGCATCGACCTGGACCCGCGCGCGACGGTCAAGAGTCTCTCGGTCGGCCAGCGGCAGCGCGTCGAGATTCTGAAGGCGCTCTACCACAATGCGCGCCTCTTGATCCTCGACGAGCCCACCGCCGTGCTCGTGCCGCAGGAGGTGGATCAGCTTTTTGAGAATCTGCGCTTTCTCCAGCAGCAAGGTTTCTCGGTCGTCTTTATCAGCCACAAGCTGCATGAGGTCATGACCATCACCGACCGCGTCACCGTGCTGCGCCTGGGCAAAGTCGTCGGCAGCGTCGACACGCCGGCTTCCTCGCGCATGCAGTTGGCGGCGCTGATGGTCGGTCGTGAAACAATGGCGGCGGTCAAACCGGCGACGACCACGACCGGCCAACCGCTGCTGGAACTGCGCGACCTGGCAGCGCTCGACAATCAAGGACTGCGCGCCCTGCGCGCCGTGAACCTGGCGGTGGCCGCCGGCGAGATTGTGGGACTCGCCGGCGTCTCCGGCAATGGGCAGGTCGAGCTGGCCGAGGTGCTGAGCGGCACACGACGTTGCACGGGCGGCCAGCTCTTGATGGAGGGGCGCGACATCACCAATGGCACGCCGGCGCAGATGATGGCCGCCGGCATCGGGCGCATCTCGGAAGACCGTCACGCCAGTGTCGTCGGCGAGATGAGCGTGGCGCAGAACCTGGCGCTGGAGCACCTGGACGAATTCACGCGCGGCGGCCGGCTCAGCCATCGCCGCATCCGCCAGCACGCCGAACGCCTGATTGCCGATTACAGCATCAAAGCCAGGCCGGACGACAGCATTCGCACGCTCTCCGGCGGCAACATCCAGAAATGCATCCTGGCGCGTGTGATCGAACGCAACCCCAAGGTCATCGTGGTGGCGCAACCCACGCGTGGTCTCGACGTGGGCGCCACCGAATACGTGCACAACAAGCTGGTCGAGCAGCAGGCGAAGGGCGCCGCCATCTTGCTGATCTCGGAAGACCTGGATGAGATTCTGGCGCTCGCCGACCGCATCGCCGTGATGTACGAAGGCCAGATACTGGATGTGCTGCCGGCGGCCGACGCCACGCCCGCCCGGCTTGGCCTGCTCATGTCGGGCGGCGACCCTAACCGGCTGACCGGCCCACACATGACACGCAACGCGTAGGGAACAGGACTGCCATGTTTCGTCTCGAACGCACGGTCGCACCGCTCTGGGTGCAGGCGCTGCTCCCGGTGGTAGCAGTCGTGATCACCTTTGCCCTGACCGCAACGTTGTTGTGGCTGGTCAACGCCAATCCGCTGGAGGCCTACTACTATTTCCTCGTCGACCCACTGTCGAACCGCGTGAGCCTGCTCGAAGTGTTGGTCAAGGCCACGCCGTTGCTGCTCACCGGGGCGGCGGTGACATGGGCGTTCACCGGCGGCTTTTGGAATATCGGCGCCGAGGGGCAACTCTATGCCGGCGCCGTGGCCGCCACCGCCGTCGGGCTGCAGATGCAGAATATGCCGCCCTGGGTGGCCATCCCCCTCATGATCGTCGCCGGCTTTGCGGCCGGCATGCTCTGGGTGCTGGTGCCGGTGCTCATGAAGCTCAAACTGGGCATCGACGAAGTGGTGACCACGCTGCTGCTCAACCCGGTGGCGCTCTTTATCGTGAGCTGGTTGCTCAACGGCCCCTGGCGCAACCCGGTGTCGCAGTGGCCGCAATCGCCCGACATCGCCGCATCGGCCATCTTCCCCAAGTTGTTGCCGCGCGCGCGGCTGCATTTTGGCTTTGTGCTGGCGATCCTCGTGCTGATCCTCATGGGGTACATCTTCCGGCAAACCGCGCTGGGCATGCGCATGCGCGCCGTGGGGCTGGAGCCGGCCGCCGCGCGCTTCGCCGGCATCCGCGTCCAGCGCACGATGCTGATTTCGGCGCTGGTCAGCGGCGGCATCGCCGGGCTGGCCGGCGTGAGCGAAATCGCCGGTATCCACTACCACCTGATCGACGCCATTTCCCCCGGCTATGGCTACACGGGCATCCTGGTGGCGACGCTGGGCATGTTGAACCCGCTGGGGGTCGGCGTGGCCGCCCTCTTTATCGGCCTGATCGACACGGGCGGCCAGACCGTGAGTAGGGCGCTCGGCGTGCCGGTCTACCTGGGCGATGTGATTCAGGCCACGCTGCTGCTGGTGACCCTGGGCGTGCTGCTGTTGCGCAACTACCGGATCCGGTTCGTGCGGAGGGCCTCATGACCGCCGCCCTGCTGATCACCTTTTTGGTGGGCCTGCTCGCCGCCACGCTGCGTGTGGCCACCCCGCTCATCCTGGGCACTATCGGCGAGATCTACACCGAGCGCACCGGTGTGCTCAACCTGGGCATCGAAGGCATCATGTTTCTGGGTGCGTTTGTCGGCTTTGCCGTGGCCAAACAGTTCGAGCTGGCCGGCGTCGGCGCCCACCTGTGGCTGGGCGTGCTCGGCGCCGCGCTGGCCGGCATGGTGGCCGCCGCGCTGATGGGCTTCTTTGCCGTCACGTTGGGGGTCAACCAGCACGTGGCCGGCCTGGGCATCACGCTGCTCTGCACCAGCCTCTCGCTCTTCGCCTTCCGGCTTGTGTTTGGCGAGAGCGCCGTGCTGCCCTCCGTCAGCCCCTTTGCGCAGGTAGACCTCTTTGCCAATCTGCCGGTGATCGCACCCATCTTTTCCCAGTATCTGCTGACCTACGCGACCTTCCTGGTGCTGGTGCCGCTGGCGAGTTGGGTGCTCTACCGTACCAAGTTCGGCCTGGAGATGCGCGCCGTGGGCGAGAATCCCGAGGCCGCCGACGCCGCCGGCATCAGCGTGCCACGCACGCGCTACGGGGCGTTGATGATCGGCGGCGCGCTGATGGGGGTGGGCGGCGCTTTTCTGTCGCTGGCCCAGCTTGGCGCCTTCTCGCCGGGGATCGTGGCCGGCCGCGGCTGGGTCTGCATCGCGCTCGTGATCTTTGCCAAATGGGATCCCGTGCGCGGCATGCTGGGCGCCTTGCTCTTTGGCGGCGTCTTCGCCTTGCAACTGCGCCTGCAGACGCAGGGATTCCAACTGCCCTACGAGCTCTTCCTGGCCCTGCCCTACGTGGTGACCCTGATTGCCCTGGCGATTGCCGGTCGCAACGCCGCCTACCCTGGGGCCTATCTGAAACCGTATCGAAGAGAGTGACCCATCCCACAGCAGAAAGGACTGATCATGGACGAATTCATGCGTGCCGCCATCGACGAAGCCAAACAGGGGTTGGCCGAGGGCGGTATCCCGATTGGATCGGTGTTGGCGATCGACGGCAAGATCGTCGGGCGCGGGCACAACCGGCGTGTGCAGAAGGGGAGCGCTGTGCTGCACGCCGAGATGGATGCGCTGGAGAACGCCGGCCGCCTGAAAGCCAGCGACTACCAGCGCGCCGTGCTTTATTCCACCCTCTCGCCGTGCGACATGTGCAGCGGCACGGCGCTACTCTACAAGATCCCCAAGGTCGTGGTCGGCGAGAACGTCACTTTTCAAGGACCGGAGGACTACGTGCGTTCCCGTGGCGTGGATCTGGTCATCCTGGACGACCCGGAGTGTATCCAGATGATGCGTGACTTTATTGCGGCGCGCCCCGAGTTGTGGAACGAGGACATCGGCGTCTAATGGAAACGATCCGCACGCTGCGCCGCACGCCGCTGTTGACCGTCGGCGATGGGCGTTTTCTCAAAGTCGAGCAACACACGGTGCAATTTGCCGATGGCACGGTGATCGAAGATTGGCCGTGGCTGGTCACGCCGGAGTTTGTCAACATCGTGCCGGTGCTCGCCGATGGACGCATTCTCTGTTTCCGGCAAGCCAAGTACGCCGCGCGCGGGCTGACCCTGGGCATCCCCGGCGGTTATCTGGAGCCGGGCGAAGATCCGCTGGCGTGCGCCCAGCGCGAGCTACTGGAAGAGACCGGCTGTGTGGCAACGCACTGGATCGCCTTGGGCAACTACGCCGTCGACGCCAATCGCGGCAACGGCCACGCCCATTTCTTCCTGGCCACCGGTGTGCAGTGGCAGCAGGCGCGGGATGCCGACGACCTTGAGGATCTGGAAACGCTGTTGCTGAGCGTGGACGAAGTGAGTGCCGCGCTGGCAGCCGGCGAATTCAAAATATTGTCGTGGGCAGCGTGTATCGCTCTGGCGCTGCTGCAGGTGACGGCGGGTGCACGCGTGAAAGAGACGGAGGCATAAATGGCAACGCAAGAACGATTCCTGGTCACGGGTGCGCTGGGGTGTATCGGCGCCTGGACCGTGCGCACCCTCGTGCAGGCGGGAACCCCGGTGGCCGTCTTCGACCTGGGCAGCGACCCGCACCGGCTTCGCCTGATTCTCACACCGGATGAACTGGCGCGCGTCCAGTTCATCCAAGGCGACATCACCGATCTGGATGCTGTCGAACAGTCGCTCAAGGCCACTGGCGCCACCCACGTGATCCACCTGGCCGCTTTACAGGTGCCCTTCTGCCGCGCCGATCCCTCCTTAGGCGCCCGCGTCAACGTAGTGGGAACGGTGAACCTCTTCGAAGCGGCACGCCGGGCCGGCGTCGACCGCATTGTCTACGCCAGCAGCGTGGCGGTCTTTGGCATGGGGGACGAGTACCCCGAAGACTTGCCCGACGAGACGGCGCTGTTGGCGCCGCGCAACCTCTACGGCGTCTACAAACAGGCCAACGAAGGCACCGCGCGCATCTACTGGCTCGACCACGCTCTGAGCAGCATCGGCTTGCGCCCGCACACCCTCTACGGCCCCGGCCGCGACCAGGGCATGACCTCTGGTCCCACCAAGGCCATGTTGGCCGCCGCTGCGGGCCAGTCCTACCACATCCCCTATGGCGGCCGCTCCGGCATGCAGTACGCCGAAGACGTGGCGCGCATTTTTATCCAGGCCGCGCAGGTGCCCTTCACGGGCGCCGAACTCTTCAACATGCGCGGCAGCGTGGCCGAGATGGCCGAGGTCGTCGGCGCCATCGAGGCCGTGGTGCCCGCCGCGCGCGGCACGATCACCTTTGACCCTCAGCCGCTGCCCCTGCCCGCCGGCCTGGACGACACGCGCCTGCGCACGCTGCTCGGCGCCCTGCCCGACACCTCCCTGCAGGACGGCGTGCAGGCCACCATCACGCTCTTCCAACAGGCGCAGGCGGATGGGCGGCTGCTTTTGTGATGTGAAAGCAGGAGACATGTTACGGTGTGGCTTATCACATTCCTTGCAGACGCAGAACAGGGATCCTCCCCCACGCTAGAGGATGTGGTCGCCAAGATTATCGCATTTGGCCCGAATCCAGATAGCTACACGCCGCCAACCAAGTCTTTGGCCAACCTGTTGAAAAACGCGCTCAACGCGGAGCCAATCGACTCGGCCCGGTGGGAGCGGGAGTGGGCCGCCATCGAGGCTGAGATCAAGGCGCGAGATCTCGCCGACGACCGAGCCGAAGGACGACTTTAGTCGATGGCCCGCTATCTACTGGACACCAATCATCTATCCCCGAAGAAATCAGAGGACGCGCCAATCTCCACGGCGAGACGCAACCCCAGGCTGTGAAGCAGTGCATTGAGACTCGACAACTGTGGGTTGCCGTTGGATGCCAACATACGATAGAGGTTCTCGCGGTTGAGCTTCGCGGAACGGGCAGCCTGGGTCATGCCCCGCGCCTCAGCCACGTCGCGCAGCGCCAGGAGAAATCCGTCCATGTCACCCTCGACGAGGGCCGCATCGAGATAGGCGGCAGCTTCGGCCGGATCGAGCAGGGCCTGGCGCAAACCATCTTCATAACGGGCTGTGCTTGTGCTCAACTTGACCTCCCCAAGTAATCTTCCCAGCGGGCTTGTGCTACTTTGATGTCGCGTCCCTATGTGCGCTTATCGCCGGCGCAGAGCAAGACGACCACCTGGTTCCCCTGTCTGCCAAAGTAGACCCGTTACCCAGGACCATAGGGAATGCGCAACTCGCTGACGCCATTGCCGACCGATTTGCAATCGCCGAAATTGCCCAAACGAATACGGTTAATGCGCACGCGCACCCGGGCACGCGCCGCGCGGTCGCTCAACGCTTCCAGCCATTCCCGGAACGGGTTGCGACTCTCTTTGGTCAGGTATTCGAGAACCTCCACGGCTGGTTCACGCATGGAAGAAGTGTAGCACAAGAGCTACAGTCATGTATAGGCTAGGACTGCTGCCGTTCTGGATGAACGAGCTTCATTCGGTTTACGGCTACCGGCGCCCACGCGGCCCAATTCCCTCTATGCGACCCGTTCGTCCGAAACGAAGCCGAGAGGCGACGGGGATGGACG
>Ga0105047_10000674_pt1 | contig 58785 bp, 55 predicted proteins | sample MAT04_FD_78384 | JGI IMG/M metagenome (GOLD analysis project Ga0105047, IMG submission 78384) | Freshwater microbial communities from Lake Fryxell liftoff mats and glacier meltwater in Antarctica - MAT-04 (megahit assembly) | ecosystem: Environmental > Aquatic > Freshwater > Ice > Liftoff... | reverse complement strand
TTCAGCAATTAGTGTTTCAATTAGCGCAAGAGGTGAAAAACAATACAAGAACATTAGAACAAATAAAATATAATTTTGATAATAACACATATCGCTCAGTAGTGCTTTCATTGGCACAAGATCCTAGCCTTAATTTATTTTATCCTACAATATTTCAGGGGATCGCTTTTTTTGGTGATGGCATATTGCAACGTGCAATTAATACAAATAGTGCGATTGTTGCTAATGTTTTTGTATTTAATCCTACGCTCGCATCTTTTAGTGATGCAATTGTTAGTGACTCGCAGTTATTTAATGATGTAATGAATATATGGTTACAGCAAGGTGGGATTAGAGAAATAGGGGCATTATATGTATTGCAAAGAGGCTTCTTCGATCCATTACTGGCCATTAAGGGCTTGCAATCAGTTAACTACGATTTTTCTAAGCCTGACGAATTTGGTTATTCGTTGCTTGATTACTTACAGCATGGTTTTGAGATTATTCCATCATTACCCAACCGAGTAAGGCAGCATCCCGATTTACCCGCAGCGATTCAAAAGTTAAAAGAGATGGGAGTTCCTGAGTTTTATCAACCGACTGGAGCAACAAGCTCGACTGTAACAACAGAATAATTACTCTGGTGAATCAGATTGAATAAGGCCCTACGTATTGCCCTGCAAGAATTGAGAAACATATTTATTTCCAGAATTGAATGCGGTTTGTGCATCGCCATTATCTGGTCAAGGCCATGAGGCTGTGAATTTTGAAAAATTTTTTATATAAAAAAGAGGGTTTTTTAGGCCCTCTTTTTTGTTTGATTTGTAGATGTAAAATTGCTATTTTTAGTTTGATGCTATTTTACCAATTTGATCGTTATTAATGCTCCATTTTCTTGGTTCATAATTCTCTACAAGAACAAGGACTTCGCTTGAGTTTGCATCCCAAGAACCCACATACTTGCCAAATATATATCCTTGTGCTGATCCATCTATTTCCACAATATTGCGTGGAATAATAACTAATTCGCCGTTTATAAACAAATTATCGTTATTAAATATGGCTTTTTCAATTACATATTGAGGTACAATAACATATGTCGGAACTACTTCAATACTTATATCATCACTCATATTATCTGCAAATGCTTTACAGTTTTGTTGACAGAGTGAAGTAGTGCAAATAATTGTCAAAATCAGTATTGATATTTTTTTCATAATATTTCCTGGTTATTGATAGTTTACTATTCTATTCTACTTATTTACCTAATTGTAGCATGAAATGACATTTTTGGCAAGATGTATTATTTTGTATTTGAAATATAAAACATAGGGGCATATTAAGTATAATTACTCTTGTGGATCAGATTGAATCGGGCCTTGTATATTGCCCTGCAAGAATTGAGAAATGTACTTATTTTCAGAATTGAATGCCGTTTGTGCATCGCCATAATAAGCTATTACACCTTCATGTAATAATGCTACATGATCAGCATATTTAAGAATCTCAACATCGTGTGAAATGACAACAGACGTTAGCCCCAGTTGTTGTTGGGTAGACAGCATAAGTTCATGAATTACCCGTGATGTTATTGGGTCAAGACCGGTGGTAGGCTCGTCGTATAAAATAATATCAGGGTTGGTTACTAAAGTACGTGCTAAACCTACTCGTTTGCGCATACCACCTGAAAGCTCAGAAGGGTATTTTGTTAAGGTATCTTGTTTTAAATGAACTAATGCTAATTTGTGTTTTACTATGCGCATAACTTCTTCGCGATCTATTGATTGCTCTAATAATGTTATGCCAATGTTTTCAAATACATTTAAAGAATCAAGTAAGGCAGCAAATTGAAATACATACCCAATTTTTTTGTGCGTGACCGATTGCTTGGTAATATCAATGCCATCAATGTGAATAGAGCCTGAAGTGGGTTTTATAAGACCGATAATTTGTTTAAGTAGTAACGATTTACCTTCACCGGATCTGCCCATAATCACCGTCATTTTACCTTTAGGAATTTGTAGATTAACTCCTTTGGTAATAAGGCGATCGCCAATTTTTTTTTTAAGATCAGTAATTACAATCATTATTAGCTATAATCGCTCAAGTAATTTTGTTAAAAAATAATTGCTCATTAAAATCATAATTGATCCAGTTACTACAGCTTGAGTAGTAGCAATTCCTACACCTTTTGCGCCACCATGCGTTTTGAATCCTTTGAATGCACCAACCCAACTTAAGATAAGACCAAACACTCCCGCCTTGAAGATGCCGCCCATAATATCGCTTAATTCCACATGCATAGCAATTGTGGTTACGTAATCATGAGGACTCAGCATAAGAACATTCACGCAGACTATATATCCGCCTACAATTCCGCATGCCATGGCAAACAATGTTAAAAACGGCATAACAATAGTGCCGGCAATAATGCGTGGGACAATCAGGTAACTATATGGGTCAATTCCTAGAGTGCTTAATGCATCAATTTGTTCGGTGATTTTCATGGTGCCAATTTCAGCGGCAATTGCAGAACCTGCGCGACCGGTAACCATAAGGCCAGTTAATACCGGTCCTAATTCTCGAATCATGCCCAGTGCAATAACAGACCCAATAAATTGTTCGCCGCCAACGCGTTGAAAGCCAATATATGTTTGTAAGGCAAATACCATGCCGGCAAAGGTACCGGTTAAAAAAATAATATTAAATGACTCCAATCCAATGCATTCCATTTGAACCAATATTTTATGCATTGAAGGAGCGCGGGTGTATGCAGTCTTAAATGCTCGATTAAAAAAGAGTACAAACGACCCAATTCCTGAGCTTATCGAAACGACGTAAGCTCCTAACGAGCTCAACCACGCTTTAACAAAGGTTTGCATGTTGTAGAAAAACTAACTTATTTAGTTTGAGCAGGGATCTGAGTTCTTGCAGCTTTGCGAGCAAAAAGATTTTCAGTTCCAGCTGAACGCATAAGTGATAATAATAATGAGCCACCCATAAAAAATGCGCCCAAGATCCACGTTATTTTTTGGAATAAATCTTGTCCGCCAGATCCGCCAAAAAGCATTTGCGTTCCGCCACCTAATGAACCTAAGCCCATTGCGCCTTTACCAGGTTGAATTAAAATAAGTAAACCTAGTAAGAATGAAATAAATACAAACAGTGAAACTAGTAATCCATATATCATAAATATCTCCTTAAGGAGTTGATGTGCATTAGCTTTATACAGTACAAGATACTATGTTTTGAAGTTTTTGGAAATCGAGACTTGCGCTTCCAATTAAAAACCCATCAATTATGGTAATAGCTTTTAACTGACTAATCGTTTGTGGAGTAACGCTACCGCCATATAATAAGTTGTATTTTGTGGTAGTTAAATATTTTTTGCACAACTGATCTATATGAGCAATCATTGTTTGGATATATTCAGGTGAAGGTATAGAGCCCGTTCCAATTGCCCAAACAGGTTCATAAGCGATAAATAGTTTTTGAGCATTCTTTGCAGCAGCAATTTGTATTAAGGGAGTTAGTTGTTCAGTAATTACAGCCTGTGATTGCTTGTCAGTGTGCTGCTCGATAGTCTCGCCTATGCAAATGATAGGTGTTAATCCGTCTTGAATTACTTGAGTAAGCTTGTGAGCAATAATGTCATTGGATTGATGATAATAGGTGCGTACTTCAGTATGACCAACTATGCAATACTTAGCCCCAGCTTGAGCTAATGATAAGGCAGAGCTTTGACCGGTGTGAGGTCCGCAATCAAACTCAGAACAGTCTTGAGCGCCTAATGTAATTGAGGTTCCCTCAAAAATATTTTGCAATGCATATAATGATTGATTAGAAGGACAGATGATAATTGAACAATTATTCTCTACACTTAATTGCTCAAGTTTGTTTCTATGTTCTTGTGACCATAAGACTGCTTGCGCAAGCGATCGGTACATTTTCCAATTTGCTATGTACGTATATGATTTCATTTTTTTTTTCCTTTTATTACAATAAACATCATGATAAGGTAATTAAAATATTTTAATTATTCATTTTACAACTAATGAACTCATCGTGATTAAAACTAATTCAAAAATATATTGCAGGCTGTTGGTTATTCTACCAGTTGCCTTAGGTGTAATTTCATTGCTACATGCACGTACTCTAGAAGATATTCAATTAAAGCCAACCAATAAAATTGGTTTTTATATAGGGAGTTTTGATCCATTGCACAAGGGGCATGAAATTATAATCGAGAAGGCCTTACAAACTTATTGTGATTATATAGTTGTATTGGCAGATAATTTTTATAACTCCAAAAAACCACATAGAAAAATATATCAAATACGTCAAAAAATGCTACAAGCCCTTTATGACGAGCATCCTAAGATTTTATTGACTTATAAAAATCAGAATGAATTACTTGGTTATTTACAAGCAGCACAAGTAACAATAGTTGGCATTTTAGGCTCAGATAGTGCACATGAAACAGCTGTCTCTGATTTTATAGCGCATCGATTGATAATTATTCTCCGAAAAGCGTATGAAGAGGATATTTCAGGAATGATAATGCTTGCCGCTTGCCCGGTAACTATAGCGCCATTTTACAGCATTGATATTTCATCAACAGTTATAAAAGCTAAGATTAAAAATAAACAGCTTATATTTGAAGATGAGTTAAACCCCAAAATGCTTTAGGTAATTAATGCTAATAATTTGTATAACTAGCCTAAGCAGTTAAATACGGCAACGTATTATCAACAAAATTACTTTCATCTTCTTGGTAATCAGTATGAGTGCATTTTGCATATCGCAGATGAAGGCGATTGCTATCATAAAGCGTTTTTAAACCTAACGTGTCGTATCGATACCATTCAGATTCAAATACCGTTTCAGTTTCGCTTACAGAGCCCTGTTTGTAATACCCAAAATGGCACGATTCTAATGGTTCAATAATATTGTCACTCGGTGAAGCAACTAGCACCATATGTTCTAATGAACAAATATGATCTTTAAACAATTCATTGAGTATGTGTTTTTTTTCGTTGTTTAAAATAGGTAAAAATAAGCAATGAGTTAAATATTCGTCATAATGAACCGCATCGCGCCAGTAACCGGCTACGCTTGTGTATTGTTGCATAAGCGAACTGTACATTGCATACCAAATTATTTGTTCAATGTAATTCATAAACGTAAAGCGGTCGTCATAACTACCGGGAGTTCCACATACACCCATTTGAGGCGATCCCCATGAGATGTAATTGTGCACGCGCGGGCTATTACATTTTTCTACATAATATCTGCCAACTAATCCACCTTGTGAATGGCAAATCATATTAAAACCATCTGCAAGTTCAGTATCAGAAGAAATTTCTTCAATAATCATCTGTCCTTGGTCATACATATTATGCATCGAGGCAAATCCACCATTACCAATTTTTATGTTTTTTACATACGTGTCCGGTAAATATTTTTCGATATATTCAATAGTCGGTTGCATGTCATGAGTATCAGCTAAAATTCCATGCACTAATACAATTGGCCGTGCTGCAATTAGTAATACCGCATGACTTATACAAAATAAAAGCCCCAACAATTTCTTCATTCTAACTTCCTTTATAATGATAAGGATAAATTAGTATGAAGCTACTGTGCGGGGCTTTTTATAAGCAATGGTTATTGCTGTTTACAATTTTTTATTAGAATTTATAAAGCTTTGTATATTTATAAAATGGTAAACTCATCTTTCTTATAATCCACATCAATTTTTTTTGCATCAGGATTTTTTAAAATAAATTGTGAAACTGGCACCATGACATAATCCTGAATTACTCGTTTGAGTGGTCGTGCACCAAATTCTTTTACATATCCTAATTTTGCTAGCTCACCAATTGCGGTGCTTGATATAGTCAATGTAATATGTTTTTCTTTTAAACGATTGATAATAGACGCTGATTGAATATGTGCTATTTTCTCAACATCTTTTTCGCTCAATTGCTTAAAGAATACTATTGCATCAATGCGATTTAAGAACTCTGGTCTAAATGATTTATACAATAGACTATCAACTTGCTTTTTAACTTCAGGCGTAATTGTCGATGCATTCAAGATAATGTCTGAGCCGATATTTGAAGTCATAATAATAATGCAATTCTTAAATGAAACAGTTCTACCTTGGCTATCGGTGAGTCTGCCTTCATCAAGAATTTGTAAAAAGATATTAAATACATCCGGGTGTGCTTTTTCAATTTCATCAAATAAAATGACGCTGTATGGCTTGCGACGCACAACTTCAGTTAATTGTCCGCCTTCTTCATAACCAACATAGCCTGGTGGCGCGCCAATTAAACGTGCAACTGCATGTTTTTCCATATATTCAGACATATCGATACGGATTAATTTTTTGTCGTCATCAAATAAAAATTCTGCCAATGTTTTTGCAACTTCAGTTTTACCAACACCCGTTGGGCCCAGGAATAAGAACGAACCAATTGGTTTATCCGGGTCAGTTAGCCCTGCGCGATGAATTTGAATAGCATGAGTAACTTTTTTAATAGCTTCTTCTTGTCCAACAACTCGTTGTTCAAGAATTTTTTCCATTGCCAATAATTTTTGTGATTCAGTTGATTTAAGTTTTTCAACCGGAATTTTAGTCCAGCGAGAAAGCACGGCAGCAATATCGTTTTCATCAACTTGTTGCTTTACCAATTGGCTATCGAGTTTTTTTAATGCTTCTTGTTGTTTAGAAAGTTCTTGTTCTAATTTAGCAATTTTACTATATTTTATTTCTGATGCTTTGGCATAATCGCCTTCGCGTTCAGCTGTATGATACAAGATGTTTGCTTTATCTACGTCTTCTTTAATTTTATTAATTTTTTCTAACGGTGCTTTTTCAGCTTTCCATTGAGCTAGTAGTTGCTGGTGCTTTTCTTTAACGTTAGAAAGGTCTTTGGTGATATCCTTTAACCGTTGCTGCGCGATTGGATCTTCCTTCTCTTTGGAAAGAGCTACTTTTTCAATCTCAAGTTGGCGTATGCTGCGTTCCAACTGATCAATAGCTTCGGGTTGCGAATCAATAGACATTTTAATTGCAGCTGCTGCTTCATCAACTAAATCAATTGCTTTGTCGGGTAAAAAACGATCAGGGATATATTTTGCAGCTAACTGCACTGCATCAATTAACGCTTGATCTTTAATACGAATGCCATGGTGCATTTCATAACGTTCTTTAAGACCACGCAATATTGATATTGCATCTTCAATTGAAGGCTCTTCAACCAATACCTTTTGGAATCTGCGTTCAAGTGCAGCATCTTTTTCGATATATTTTTTATATTCTTTAAGAGTGGTTGCTCCAATGCAATGCAATACACCGCGTGCAAGAGCCGGTTTTAATAAGTTAGAGGCATCCATTCCGCCGCCACTTGAACCTGCACCAACAAGCATATGTAACTCATCAATGAATAATATTATGCGTTCACCGCCATCTTCAACTTCTTTAAGCACACCTTTTAAGCGTTCTTCAAATTCACCTTGGTATTTAGCGCCTGCAATTAACAAGCCTAAATCGAGTGCATAAATTTGGTTGTCCTTTAAGCTTTCAGGGACATCGTTATTTATTATTCGTTGGGCAATACCTTCTACAATTGCAGTTTTACCAACGCCCGGTTCACCAATTAATACCGGGTTATTTTTAGTTCTGCGTGAAAGAATTTGAATAACACGGCGAATTTCTTCATGTCGACCAATAACAGGATCAAGTTTGCCTTGTTGTGCAAGTTGAGTGATGTTAATGCAATATTTTTGTAACATTTGATATTGCTTTTCAGCATTTTTTTCTTTCACGGGTTTTCCTTTACGTATCGTTTGTAAGTAAGTACGCACTGATGATGGAGTGAATCCGTATTGCTTAAAAAATTGCATTAAAGAAGCAGGTAACTCAATGCCTTGAGCAAATACTATTAAGAAAACTTCTAAACTAATGTATGAATCATTAAGCGCATCAGCTTCTTTTTGTAATGCATTAAAAAATTGCTCTAAGGATCTATCAGCTGCCATTTGGGAGGTTGATGAACGTGGTAGTCGATCAATTTCTTGATGTACGGCTGTATCAAGTTGATCCAAGGGAACGCTTATTGAGCGATAGGCAGTTGCACATAATTCTGATCCTATCGATGCTGCAACTAAGTGAATTGGTTGCAATACGGGGTTGCTATTTTTTTGTGCGATAGTAATCGCTTGCTGAAAAAGCTCTTGGCTGGCAGTAGTTAAATTTTCAATATTCATAAATCTATATCTCGTTATTTTTTTTATTTTACAATAAAGGGCGGGTTAATTTAAAGCAATAGTTTGAACGCAATAGAGGCATTAACTTTTATTGGGTAAAAGAAAAGTTGTTATAGGTGAGTTATGTGGGATATTTAGAATTAGGTGCGCACTGCTTAGTGCGTACTGTTTTTTGAACGCACTTTGCGGTGATAGCTAATAGCAAAATGATGCGCATAATCGCGTAACGCAATGAGTAACTTACCGCCTTCAGTTTTTACATCAATCCTAAGACCTTCAGGTAATCTATCACTAAAAATAGTTTCTTCACGCTTTGCAAGGCTTACAATAGTAGCATTAGGCAATACTGCACGAGCTGCGCTAAGTTGTCCTTTGCCACCATCAATTACTACCAGGTCAGGAATATTTAATGGGTCTCGGTATCTGCGTGAAACAATTTCTTGTAATGCAGCATAATCGTTCTGTTGTTCAAGTGTCTTGATTCTAAAGTGCCTAAATTGTTGTTTGTCCGGGTTGCCATACGTAAAACGAACACATGAACCAACTATATAGCTACTTTGAAAATGGGATATATCAAAACAATCAACCGTAATAACCGGATGATCTAAGCCTAATAGCTCTTGAAGTACGGTAGCACTTTGGGGAGTTGTTCTCGGCCCAGGCGTAGTAGCCATAAAGACTTCGTTTTGATATTTAGTTTCAGTGAATTTTAATTTTAAGGTATTAAAGATAACTTCAATATTTTCTAGGTAATAATGCAGACGTTTAGATTGCTCAAACTCAAAGCTTTTATTATGCACGCCAATTTTTTCTTTAACCATACCCATAAAGTCTTTTTGACTGTTTTTTAATGCTTCTTGTGCGAGTGATAACCTAAAATGATAATCATCCATAGAAAAGCCGGTCATGCAAGTACCCGCGCATCTGCCGATATGAAAGTCTAAGCATCCGTTGGGTATTTTTTTATTACATACGTTAAGTTTGAAGGTTTCCATTAAAAAGTGATACGCGGCGCGTGCGCTACTTTTGTGCAAGAATGGCCCAAAATAAATGCCTTTTTCTCGCTTATTACGTACCAATTTTATGGTAGGTAAATCTTTTTTGGTGAACAACAAGTATACAAAGGGCTGCCCCGTTTTTAATAATACATTGTATTTTGGCTTATGTTCTTTGATAAGTTGAGCTTCGAGCAATAATGCTTCGTGCTCATCGGTAGTTAAAATGAATTCAATAGAGGTGTGGTCCTGTACCAAGGACGTAACTTTCCAATCATGAGCATAGTTATGGAAGTAGGAGTTAACACGGTCACGTAATGACTTAGCTTTTCCTATATATATGACTAAATTGTCTTTGTCTTTGAATAAGTAAATACCAGGTGCTTTAGGGATAGCGTTATTCATAAAGGCACCTTTCTATCTTTTACGCCTATATACAGTATACTTCATTTTGATTTTTTTTCAATGTGAATTAAAAAAATATGGATAAGGGTTTATATGAGTAATAAGGTAATAGTACTGTTTTTAGCGATGTTTCTTTCTAACGTGCAAGCGACCCAAAAGCCTGAAATAGGGGGTTATTGTTTAGGTAATAACTACCCTAATATTAAAAAACCAAATGCCGATAATTTTGATTCACAATACTTACTTGGCACTTATTTTATTGGTGTATACGACGGGCATCGCGGAGCGCACACTTCTGGATATCTTAAAGAAAAGCTAATAGCTAAGGTTATCAACTCGTGGGATGAGTCGATGCCAGTACAAGAAAAACATAATGCAATTGAACGAGCTTTTCAAGAAGTTGATGTTGAAAGCCGAGAACAATTTACTGACGGTGCTACGGCAGTTTTGGCCATGTATGATAACTCAAGGCTTATTACCGCTTGTTTAGGCGATTGTAGAGCTGTGCTATTTTCAGAAGGTGGTGATTATACAATAGTTCACGATCCACATAATCTTGAAAATTCACAAGAGTGTGAGCGGATATTGAGCTGTTTGAGTCAATTTGATAAAGAGCAGTTGGCGAATGTATTAGTTGATTATATACCTACAGAAGAAGCGCGCCGAAAAAGATGTAACCAAGAGTTTCCACATAAAGGTGAACCATATCATAAACTACTTGGGCAATTGCGTGATGTGGCGATGAATATAGAAGTTCAATTTCAGCAAGAAGGTTGTTCTGAGCTTTCAATACCATTTACCTTGAAACAAATTGTTAAAAATAGGGCAATTCATGGGTTAAGTATGGTTCGTGCTATTGGAGATGGGCCTATCAAAAAAAATCGAGGCTTAGAACAAATTATTATTGCTCAGCCCACTATTACAAGTCGTGTAATAAGTACAAATTCTATTTTGGCGTTGTATACCTGTGGTCTACATAATGCAATACTGGCTATATTAAGGCCTTCCAAGGGAGTGGAGGGTGAGAATCCTGTAGCGCGCTATTTATATGACACAATCAAGAGTTTTATTCCTGGATCAGCTGATCTTAATTCTCTTGCTGCTAGTGTAGTTGCACATATAGAATATACAAATAATCGTGTTGTTCCAAATTTCCATGACGACATGACCTTAACCCTAGTAGCCCTTCCGGCAGCTATTGCAACCCATACTGAACCCTTACTTTTTTTACCCACAGAACTAAATGATACAAGTGCCGCAAGTGGTGCAAGCTCAACTACCGCAAGCGGCTGTGAGTCGATGTCCGAAGAACGTTTTTATTAAATTTTAAATTAAAACGAGCACTTATGCGTAAATTGATTGCTTTCATTTACTTTTTCGCTACTATTAAAAATTAGGTACACTAATCATTAAGCTTCATTCATAAAGCGCTATGATTAAACTCATTCAATTAGAAATTTTTTACAATTCATTTTTTCAGGGGGGGGGCGATATGTTAAAAAAAACAACATATTTCGCTATTGGTCGTTTGACAGTTATTTTAGTACTATTTGTTTCATGCCTGTCAGCTACTTCATCATAGGGTGTTGGATACAGTGAGATCGGTGATTCTGTTATTTCATCATTTGGTATTGTTGAACCAATGAAAGCAGAAGAATCTTATGAGATGAGTGCAAAAGATAAAGCTAAGCCTAAAATACAGATAGCTACCTTTACTCCTCAGCAATTACGTGAAAAAACATTTACATTGCTTGCAAAAAATGATGTTCAAGGATCTCAAGATTCTAGTGTGGTAAGTACTCGAACTACTCTGAAAGATTTAGATGTATACCTTGGCCGCGGGCAAACCCCTCAAGCACATTTGCTCAATGCAATTGATAATACTGTAACGTACATTGGTCAAGCTGGTTTGGCTCATATGTTGGCTCATCCATTAATAAATAAAACTGATCTTAACAGTCGCCAAGAATTGGTTAAAGAGTTGGTAAGCAACCCTGAACTTCTTGCGCAAGCAGAAGCAATTTTGCAAAAGGCAAAAAAATCTGAGCAATTATTTTTCTCATTCTGGCAAAAAGATGATCAAATAACTGCTGATTATATTAAAGGCTTATATTGGAATAATAAGTTAACTAAAAACCTGAACGAATCTGCAGCCGGGTTAGAGTTTGGTGCTCGTTTGGGTAATTTGCATACTGCATTTGACGTGAGCAAGTTGTACCTTCAGACAGTAATAAGCATGTATGTAATGCAAAAGCTGGTTAAAAAAACGTACCCAGAGGCGGTAAAAACGTTGCCTTTTCGAAGTTTAGTGGGCACCGCAAAAATTGTTGCTCAAAATGCAATCGATATACTTAATCCTGCAAAATATCTCGCTGATTATCGCAGTTTATTTACACCTAAATTTGAACGACAAATTATTCCATCTAGGCGAGATCTAGTTCGTAAAATAAATTATGGAGTTTTAGGTCTTAAAGGCGTTGGCGCTGTAATGATTCTTGGTATACAAGGCTATGAAACCCAAAAAGCATTAACATCTGCAGCACAAGTTCGCGATACGTATAATTTTATGCAAACACGAATGATTGGTGTTGCGTCAGTAGTTGATTCAATTAAATCAATTACTGACCTTGCGACGCACAATGATGTAGTAGCGCGTGGATTATTTAAACTTGAACAAGGTAAAAACTTGTTTAACTCTACTAACAAAGATTTTGCTTATTTAGTAGAAATGTTACAAACCAATACATTTGCCGGTTCAGCATCATTCTTCTCACTATCTGGTAGAGTATTAGCCGCTTACAAACTAATGCACCAGCAAAAAGACAATTTTGCTCCGGCATTAGAATTATTAGGTGAATTAGATGCATGTGTTTCAGCAGCTAAATTGTATATCAAAATGCATGATAGCCGTGTGAAATATTCATTTGTTCAATTTTCTGATAATAGCGTTCCTTACCTTAAATTAAACAATTTCTGGAACCCATTTGTTGATGCAAATATTGTAGTAACAAATGACGTTGAATTAGGAATTGACAATAAGCGCGTAATGTTAGTTACCGGTTCAAATACCGGTGGTAAATCTACAGTGCTTAAAGCAGTTTCAATTGCGCAACTATTAGCACATACTATTACTCTTGCTCCCTGTGAATATGCACTAATGACTCCATTATCAGTTAATGGTTCATCAATGAATATCAATGATGACACTGCAGCAGGCAATTCATTGTTTAAAGCAGAAGTGTTACGTGCGCAATCAATAGTAAAATTGGTAGATGGTCTTAAAGATGGTGAATATGCGTTCTTTGTAATTGACGAATTATTCACCGGAACTTCAGCTGAAAAAGGCGCTGCCGCGGCATATAAGATTGTTAATTATCTGGCCCAAAACCCTAATGTAATAATGATTATGGCAACGCACTTTCCTTCATTGACTGCTCTAGAGCAGGATACTAACGGTATTTGCAAAAACTATAACCTTGATATTTACAAAGATGAGCAAGGCAACTTGTTGCGTTCGTTCAAGCTTAATGAAGGTATTAGTTCAAGCAATGTCGCTGAAGATATTTTAAATAATGAAATTGAATCAATCGATTTTAGCACGGATGTAGTGCCATCTGTTAATTAACAGTAGATCATTGATAGTGAATTATAGGCGGTCAACATTGACCGCCTATTTTTTTTCATAATTTACATTTACCATATGCATAAAAAAGGTTAGAATTTTGAAGCATTACTTTTTAATTTTTTGATGTTAGTGAGGACACGCAATGGTTGGGTTCATGAGATTTGGGGCATTAGCTTTAGGGTTATTATGCGTTGTATGGGTGGGGACAACTACCTACCGTTATTTTTTTGATCGTGTTGCTCCCTCATTGAGCGTCATGGGATTAGAAAAAGATATTTACTGCAGCGGTGATATGCAGTGCAAAATTAATAGTAATAAAGCGGGTGACTTGTCAGTATGGTTGGATGGTCAGCCACTGATTACTCATTATCGTGTTAGTAATGCAAATCATGAACATCCGTTTACTATTCCAACTAAAACAATTGCCAACGGAAAACATACGTTAAAGATTGAGTTAGTAGACTCTCGTTTTTCTAAAAATGCTACGGTACAAGAACGCACATTCTTTGTAGACAATACTCCATTACAAGCCGCATTTGTTAAACCTGAATCTGAGTATAAAGTATTGCAAGGCAGAACCTTACACGTTCAATTTCAAGTAAATAAAGAAATTCAAAATGCAAAAGTCCATGCATTGGCACATGAATTTGAATGTTTCCCGGAATCCAAAAATTCTCAGATTTATGAATGCTTCATCCCCATCAATTGTGAAGAAACTCCTAATGAATATTTAATGTCAGTTGAAGTAGCTGACAAAGTAGGTAATGTGCTGAGCCTTGATAACAAGTTTCAAATTGTTATGTTCCCCTTTAAAAAACATGCTTTAAGTGTCACCGCTGAAAAAATGAAAGAAGAAAAAGAACACGGTCTTCCATCAGCAGAATTTGAAGAAAAAATGGCATCTTTAGCAAAACAATCTGCTCAAGAAAAGTTATGGAAAGGTCCGTTTGTAACACCCATTGATGTCGATAAAATAACCTGCGACTTTGGTACCATCCGCACCACGCACCAAAAAGGGCGCTATATGCACAAAGCTCTTGATGTAACTAATTTACCTAAGAGTGTTGTATGGGCAAGCCAAGATGGCGTTGTTGCGCTTAAGGACCGTTTTGAAAGCACTGGCAATACTATTGTGATTGATCATGGTCGTGGAGTTCTTTCAATGTTCTGCCATCTTGATAATTTTGCAGATATTAAAGAAGGTCAGAAACTTGCAAAAGGTAATCCATTGGGAACAATAGGAAAAACCGGCTATGCAACAGGATATCATTTACATTGGGAAATGCGTGTGAATAATATTGCTATAGATCCTATGCAATGGACTAAGGCAACCTTTTAATACAAGGGTATAAATTCATGTATTTTTTCCCCAATGATTCAAGCTGGTATCAATCTTTGGCATCTGTTAAGCCTGCACATCGGTACTGGTACACATTGGCAGCTCTGCTGATAATAGGAATAATAAGTTATTGTTTGTTTAATTATTATACACATAAGCAAACAATGTATTCCTCTCAATTACAATCAATTCAAACGCAAGTCGATACCATTTCTGTTGCTCGTGAACACATTAAACAACTTAATGTTAAAAAAGATGAGCAACAAAAAAAAATTGAACATTTCAAAGCAAGTTCATCAGGAAAAAATGGTGTGCAAGATATTATTGCCATTGTGCACAATCTTGGCATGAAGCTTGAAAAATGTTCATTAGGCCAACAGATACCAAAAGATTGTTATTGCAAGCAATTAGTTGAAGTAACAATTACAACTACTTTAGAAAAACTTTCACCATTATGTATGCAGTTAGCTCAAAAAGGGTTATCAATTTCGCATATAACTTTGTCGGCAATTAATAATACGCAGAATTACCGAGCTACGCTTTCAGTTGCATCATATAGAGCAAAAGCTTTATGATTTATAAACAATTATTACGTTTTATATGGCCGTTGTGGTGCGAGATATTATTAATGTTATTCGGGCACTCTATTTGCTATTTTATAAAATAAGATCAGGCCGCTAATATTATGCAAACCAAGCAAGACATATACATAACCAGGTATATGAAAAAAATTTACAGGCCATAAAATCAAATATATTAAAAAAATGATCGTGAATATGCCTATGTAGGTAAATTTTTTTAAAAAATAATCGTGAGGCATTTCATTGTTATCGTCAAAATTTAAATAACACTGATAATCTTGTGCCGATGAAAAAGCAATGACATACACAAATATTGATGCAGCGCTTATGAATACTTGGATAGGAAAAGCATTATAACCATTCCCCGCCCTAAAAAGAGTGAAAAATGGTAACTTAGTATTACTTGGATTATGGATAAAAAAAGTACAGACCAAAATTCTTGATTAAACTTTTTTCGTTTTAAATGGCTCCAATGAATTTTCATGCAGGTCCTGGTGCAACACCGACCACGACCCTACCGGCTATTGCTGCTGTGTTACTACGGTGTAAATATTTAAATCTGTTTACTATAACTTCATGTACTTTTTACACCTGTTTATTCTCACGCACTATACCTATTTTAATAACAAAAGTTAATAAAAATATGCTCCAGATCGATATTATTAATATTAATATACTAATGCTTTATTGAGCCACAGGTGTCACATTTTTGATTTTGCTATTTAAATTAAAAATATTTCTTTGAAGAATAGAGAGGTGCAATTGCGTCATATAATGCAAAGGCTTCGTGGATTATCTCTATTATGGTCCCCTCGGTATAGCCTTGCACCAATTTTAGCGCGTATGGATTCGATACTCCTCGCAAAGCTCGGAACTCACCACGAACGGGCTTTTATTATTACTTGATGTTTTATCTATTTTGATAAAAGTTGATCATTTTGTAGCTATATAATTGAAACAAATCTAATTAACTATTTCGGATAAATTCCAAGCTGCTACCTTTCGAATACTTTGGTTCATATTACAATCAAGCTAGTTTAGAATAGCCTGTTCGTGGTGAGCGAAGTCGAATCCATACGGGCTAAAAGTTATTCTATAACCATGAATTTTAGCAAAAAAAACCCTCCAACTTAAAAAAAGCTGAAGGGTTAGGGGGGTGAACAATACGTAGATGTATCGTTCGTTTAGGGACGCTTTTTATTTTTCAAACTCTATGCGAATGATCCTAACACCGCCTATTTGCGTTGTCAAGTCTTGTGGGGTGTATGCTCGATCTAATCATCTAATTCAATTAATTGGATATGTTCGCATGGAAAATTAAAAATTTTATAAATAGTGTTCAACTTCCCAATCCGTAACAGTTTGATTGAAAGAAATAATTTCTTTTGTTTTTGCTTTTACAAATTCTTCAACCAAGCGAGAATTAAAGATTGCTTGTGCAAATACACTTTCTTTTAACAACGTAATTGCTTGTTCTAATGAAGTTGGAAGTATAGTAATTCCACGTGAATAAATATCACTAAGCGTTAATTTATATAAATTATGTTCAATTGGTGCAGGAATAGTTTTGTTAGTAATCATACCTTCCCAACCGGATGCCATAATAGCTAAAAATACCAAATACGGGTTGCTTGTTGCATCAGGTGAACGTAATTCAGCGCGTGCTGCAGATGATTGATTACTGTTAATTTGTGGAATACGCACTAACGCACTACGATTCTTTTTAGCCCAGCATAAATATACCGGCGCTTCGTAACCGGGCACTAATCGTTTATATGAATTAATGGTTGGGTTACAAAATGCGCATAATTCTTTTATGTGTTCAAGGACACCGGCAATAAATTGTTTTGCAAGGGGCGATAAGTTTGCTGAATCGCTTGCATCATAAAATAAGTTATTACCTTTTTGGTCTGCAATACTAAAATGCACATGCATTGCGCTTCCATTTTGACCAAACATAGGTTTTGCCATAAAGGTTGCGTGCAGGTTATACCAATCGCAATATGTTTTGATAGTATGCTTTGCCATGATAATTTGATCGGCAACTGCAACGGGCGTTGAGTATCTAATGCTAATTTCATGCTGCCCGCTGGCAACTTCGTGGTGCCATTTTTCTATGTGAATGCCTTGTGCACTTAATGCGCGCATGAGTGATTTTTTAAATCCTTGAATATCACCAAACAAATCAGCGTCCATATATTTATGCTTATCGCACGGGGTTACTCGAGACGAGTCATTTTTTGCTACAATAAAAAATTCTATTTCAGGGCCAAAATACATAGTATAGCCCATATCAGCGTATGTTTGCTCCATTAATTTAAGCAAGCTACGCGGATCAGCTTCGTACAGTGTTTGTGCATCGCGACACACGTCGCAAATAATATACGCACTCTTTTGATTTTCTAACCACGGTAATATTCTAAAGGTGCCCGGATCTAATTTAAGATGCATATCACTTTCTTGAATGAGGCTGCAACCGGGAATAGACGATCCATCAAATTTTAAGCCATTTATAAACGCATCTTCAAGTTGATTTGAAGGAATAATAATATCGCGCAAATTACCTAGTAAATCAGTAAAAAGACAATCTATAAACTCTATTTCTTCACTATGGACCTGATTAAAAATATCTTCAACTGATGGTTGTGTGTGATCTGCTATTACAGTGATAGAATATAATAATGCTAGTGATAGCGCATATAATAAACGCATACCTCTCTCCTTAGCTAATAGTGGTGCTTAATGCACTAACCATAGGAAAATTCGGCGGCTCGGTCAAATGTAAAATTATTGATCTATGCCCGAAACAAATTGATGAATTTTTGGATATTGTGCTTGATCAGCGCAAAACTGTTGCGACTCTGCGGACTCAATAATGTTTCCATCTTTCATTAAATAGATCATGCATGATAATTTCTCTAACAATGACGTATCATGCGTAGCAATTAACACGGTATAACCTTGTTGTGCAAGCTGTGTAATACTCTTTGCAACTTGTGTAGTGAGTATGGGATCGAGTGCAGAAGTTGGTTCATCTAAACAAATTATTTTTGCTTCAAGTGCAAGAGTACGCGCAAGAGCTAAGCGTTGCTTTTGCCCGCCTGATAATTGGCTTGGATACGAGTGCGCTTTTTCTAATAATCCGTATGTTTTTAAATAAGTATGAGCAATGTTCTGAGCTTGCTCAGGAGATTTGTTGAGTATTTTTTCTAGGGGCAGAGTAATGTTTTGTTCTATGGTTAGATGATCAAACAAGTTAAAATGTTGAAACACCATGCCAACTATGTGGCTGGTGTGTATTGTTTTTAAATCCAACTGTTTGCCATTAAATAAAACCGCTCCTGAATCTGCAGTTTCTAAATTGTTCAAAACGCGTAACAATGTTGATTTGCCAACACCCGATGAACCAAGCAATACAGCTATTGATCCTTGAGGAACTTGCAAACTCACATGATCAAGGATTTTTTTGCCATTAATAGTTTTATTTAACTGTTTAATTTCTAACATGACGATTCATCCTTTTTTCAAGTTTATTGATCCCGATTGAAAGGGTTGTGGTTATAACCAGGTAAATAAGTGAAACTGCAGTGTACACACTCACCACATCATATGAAATCCCTTTAATGCGGGTTGCTTCTTTATATAATTCTGCAACACCAATAGTTGATGCTAAACTTGAATCTTTTACCAGTGTAATAAATTCGTTACCTAATGCAGGTACAATAACTGCAAATGCTTGAGGTAACACAATGTAGCGGATAGTTTGAAGTTTAGAAAAACCCATAACATGCGCTGCTTCAATTTGTCCTTTGCCCACTGAGCTTATCCCTGAACGGATAATCTGACTCAGGTATGCAGCACTGTTTAACCCGATAGCAATTACTGCTGACCAAAAAGCAGGTAGCACTATTCCAAATTCCGGTAACACGCTATATACAAAGGTAATTTGTATAAGCATAGGTGTTCCGCGAAAAATAGTTGCATAGATTGCTACAAACCATTGCGTAAGTTTATTGGTGCCTGATTGCAGCAAACCTAATACTGTTCCTAAGCTTACTCCAATCAAACAGCCCAAGAATGCAATTTCTAAACTTACAATAGTCCCACGCAATAAGTAGGGCAGTGAATTATATATTAATTGAAAATCGATCATAGGTTCCATTTCTGTTTTAAGGTAGCAATAGTTCCATCATTACTAAATTGAGTAACAATGTCAGTTATCTCTTGTGCAAGTTCAGGCTTTTTACGGCTAATTGCCAGTGCTATTGAATCACCGGTATTTGGTATGGGTGTGGCTACAATAGTATTTATAGTGTGTTGCTTTAAAAAGGGTGTTATTGCACCTTGGGCGGTTACAAATGCATCAGCCTGCCCGGTTGTAATAGCAAGAATTGCTTCACTCACCGTTGCTAACCGAATAAGGGTAACATTGGGTTGTTCTTCCATAAAACGCTCAGCAGTAAACCCTTCATTTACCACAACTTTTTTTCCACCCAAATCAGATAGATGAGATATATTTTTATTGCGTAACGAAACGATAATAAACGGATCGTTAGTTATATAAGCAGGGGTAAACAACAAACGTTTGGCACGTTCAGGAGTTTCGGTTAATCCTGCGGCAATGACATCTATTCTGCCTTGTTGCGCTTGAATAACCAGCCCGTCAAAACTCATATCTTTAATATTCAGGGGTCGTTTTAATTGTTGCGCTATTAAGGTAATCAGTTCAATATCAAAACCGGTAAGCTGTCCGTCTTTAAAAAAAGTATAGGGAGGAAACTCAGCGTTTGTCCCTACAAAAATGCTATTAGGTGGTATTTGTTCGACTGGTTTTTTGATAATCCACATGGTAAGTAATGCAATGATGCATAGGCCAATTACTATATTCTTATTCATCGTGTTCCCCCTGACCTGACTTACTATATAATAGTTGAGCAATCTCATGATAGAGCTGTTTACTATTACTTTGTTTAGCGTGAGTAACAAAGATGGCGTTTTCTCCGGCAATAGTTCCTAAAATAGGTAACTGGTCTTGAGAGTCCAAATAATCTCCCACAAACGCAGCTAAGCCAGAGATAGTTTTAATCACTACAAGGGCGTCATTGTATTCAATAGACAATACAGCAAGCCGTAAAATTTCTTGGCTTGCATCAATATGACTCAGATCGTATTGTAATTGTCCGTTAATAGTCTTTTTGTTAATACCAAGCTGTCGCAAGTCACGAGATACAATAGATTGATTGGTTTCAATGTCATATTTACTCTTTATTAACTGAACCAGCGTTTGCTGATCTTTAATAGAATTGGTGGAAACTAACTCTGTTAAAGCTTTATGGCGCTTTTTAACATCCTCAGCCATTACTCACTCCTTATTATGGGGCCTCCAAAAGGCTAACCCTTTTTGAATAAAAATTCATTATTATTTGAATAATAATGAATTTTTATTCAAATTGCAACAATATCCTATCTATTTCCTTATTATTGTCTTGAAATAATATGGTAAAAACTTGGAATTGTAAGAGTTTTCTTAGCCATCTCATTAATTATTGCAATTTGTAATTATAATTATGTATAGTAATAATAGAATATGTTAAAACCCTTAATTAAGGAGAACCGAATGAAGAACTTTAAAGTAGCGTTATTCGCTGTTCTGTCACTCGTGTTGGTAGTTTCAATTGCTGAAGCTGGTCGTTGGAATAAACGTGGTAACTGTGGTTCAAAATGCAACGTTGAAAAATCTTGCAAAATGTCATGCCCTAAAGCTTGCGCACCTCGTAGCGAATCAGCTGCGGTATGTACACCTGAAGCAGAACGTATGACTTGTACTCATACTTACTGTGTTCCTGGTGAATACAAAGTTATCAAGCAAGTAGTTGCTAAAAAACCAGGTATGGCTTCATATCAAACTGAAGAGTGTATTGGTTACACCTTCTGTGGTGAAGAATGCGGACCTATCACTTACGTAGGAAGTCTTTGCGACACCGGTTTCGGTGACCAAACTTTCTCATCTACTGTTCATTCATCAGCAGATGCAGAAATGGTTAATCAGTAATCTAATTACTGATTTACAAGATAAAGGGGTTTGTACTTCTGCCTAGCGCAGATACAAACCCCTCTCTTTTTAGTTTGCAATTCACTGCAAAGTAACCCTGCATAGCTTTTAGCGACGTAGGGTTTTTACATTTAATTGTTATATGTAGGAGCGCTTGGAATATAGATACGGTGATTTACCTGCAAAATCTGAGCTAATAATTCTTTGTTAATTCTTTTATCGCACTGTGGCTGAGGGCAGTCGCGCAATGCATGATTAAAAAAGCATTCTTGTGCACACTTAGCATGCATTGAATGACCACAAGTGCTGTATTCTAGAATATATCCATTACCAGCATATCCATCAGTTACTTCTGTTAGTGCAATCCTGCCATGTATTGGTAATGCAATACGATCATTAAAATCGTTCATATTATATTGGCAAATAGGGCATGTCTTATCATTATAACCATACGAATTATTGATTGCTGAATATGATAATATTGGCGATTGCTGTGCTTGAGGTGCTGAATGTGTTTGGTGATAGGTAGTAGGTTTTGGCGTTTGAATAGCAGGGGCTTGATGCTTTAATTTATCGTAATAATGTTGCACTTTGTTATTTAGTGGCACTCCTGCGTATTCTCTAAATACACTTTTTGTAAGATGTGGCAAGCGATTATAGAAGCTATTGATTTCAGTTACTATAGTGCCTGAAATTTTGTCAGCCATAGCACGATTGTTAGAGATTGCATAGGCAATGTTATATGATTCCTCATTTACAAACGAAATTATCGCTTCTTTGATAAGGGGATTAATTGCTTCTGCTCCACTCCAATTTGCAAACCAAAATGACCATGAATTAGTAATGGTATTATGTAAAGTTATTATATCGTTAGCGACACTGGTATCATAATGATGAATGGCAAAAAAAGTTGGGTTGCTCACTTGAGTTGGGCAAAATACCATTGATAAATAATTTAACACATATTCATTTTCATTAATTAATGGTTGTGAATATGTATTGATTGAAAATAACAACACAAGCATAGCCCAAATACGTAATGATTTGATCATGAGTTGCTCCTAGTAATGTTTTAATAAAATGATTTCATTAGCAGTGTAAGGTGGTAAAGATCGCAAGTCAATGCTATTGATTTGCATCTTCACGAGGTATTTCTTCAGCTTCTGCGTTTTATTGTTCAGTATTTTAATGTGCTTTTGGAAGAAAGTCTTCTAAGTGGCCTTGATACGCTAAAAAATTGCTTGAAGTTTTTCTAACGCTTCTATAGAAACTTTAGCTGTATTTAATGGTTATGGCTCAAGAGTAGAAGTAGTTACTGAGCTAATAAGATTATTTGTTTGTTTTGGCTTTTTTTGTAATTTGGCTTTAACTTAGGCCAATACATTCTTTAATTCTAATTTTTTTTGTATTAATTTGAGATTTTGTTTGTATCGTATTTCTCTGTTAAGCAGATATTTTTTGTATTCTAGCCGCAAACTTTTGAAAGTATTTACGATACCCCTGTTGTGGTATTTCTAGGCCCTAATTGGTTTCTAAGTAAGTTCTAGTTGTAGCAGATCTACCTGATGAAAGGGCAACATGTCGATGAGCAATTACAATAGGGTCACGAGTTGTAATTGAATTAAGGCTTTCTTCATGAGTTGATGCAAAAGCCTCACCATCAGAGTGCGATCCAACGGTTCTTACTATTACTCTTTTTTTAGGTACCAAGACTCCGAGCAATTTACCACTTTTAGTTTTTTTGTTGCGTAGGAGATTTTTCTGGTGAAGAAGGTTCTGAGGAAAGTCATTGTTTATCTGAGTACAATAGTTATTGAAAGCCAATAAGTAGAAGGCTTATTATATTTTTAATGGTAACTCCACAAAATTGAATAAATAAATTTAATGACACATGTAATCAATGCCTAACAGTATCAGGTTACTAATTGAAGCAAGCAAGAGACTAATTAATAAAGTTCTTTAATTAATTCATCAATTTGTTTGGTGGTTACTTGATTGCTCATTGCTTTATAAAATGTTTCATCATACGTACGCGTTTGTACCACAACAGGCATAGCAACTGCATGTCCAAGCAATAAAACTTGTTTTTTAGTATCAAGTGTTGCAAGAATTGAGCGTAAGTTAGTCGCGTTGCTTACTCCGGTTAAGACTGCTTGGATATCTTTTTCATCATTCAATTGTGCAATAATTTTAGTACCAATTTGTGAAATAATTTCGGGGTCAATTCCAGAAGGGCGTTGATCTACGACTAATAAAGAAACATAATATTTTCTCATTTCTCGCGCAATGATTCCAAAAATAGTTTGCCGAGCGGCAGCAGGATTTAAGAACTTATGTGCTTCTTCAATAGTGATCATAAGTTTTTGTGGTTCATCTTCTTTTTTTTGTGAACCTAAAAACAATTCTGTTTTTTCTACATATTCTGTGTGAATGCGGCGAGTGATGATATTGGCAACTAATAAATAGCAGAACGATGAAGTGTGATTACCAAATTCAATAATAATACTTTTGCCGCGACTAATGTATTCCATCATCTGATCAACAACTGAATTGTCGCGATAAGCGCCGGTAGTTTGCGTACGTTTTAAAAATGGCATGCGTTCGATTTTTTTCAATTTACGATACAGCGCAGCTATTGATTCTGGGTTAGCGCCAATTTCTTGCGCAAATTCTTTTAGATTATCGCCATTATCCAAAAATACTTGTAACCAATTATGTTTGTATTTTGAATATATTAAATACACAGAATCAGAAGCTGTTGAAGTTAAGTGCAATTCATCTGCCAGTGACAAAATATCTTCCGGTGAAATAGATTGGTAAGGTAATGTTAATTCAACATCGGGTGTGCCGCCTCGTCTGCGAGTAGAATCAGGGTCAAGTGAAAATATTACCACTTTGTCAGGAAATAATGTTTTAAGACCTTTTACAAATGATTGGTCTTTGCCTTCTTTGCGCGCTTGTAACCCGTATTCAGAATGCATATCAAAAATAAGATTTACTGCTTTATCGTTTTTAATTAATCCGGCTAACACTAATCGAGTTAAAAAAGTTTTACCGGTTCCTGTTTTTCCAAATATTCCGTTGCTTCGTTCGGTAAGGCGCTCTAAGTCGATGCATACGGGGGTTTCCATATCAAGGGGAGAACCAATATTAAAATATTTTTTACTGCTATCAGCTTCATCACCAAAAATAAGTGCAACATCTTTTGCAGTAGCTTCAAATACGGCACCAAAATGAGGAGGTACTGTTTTAACCGGTGAAGGTTTATCATTGCTATCAAGCATCAGCATTGGCTTAAGGTTAGCAGTTGCGTACATATCTTTTTGCTTGAGTGCTTCGAGTAATAATGTTTCGTGCGCTTGTGGTGGAAACAATAAAATATCAGGATTGCTGACATGCAATTCTAAATCAGTAATCAAAGAAAAGAAGGTATATTGATTGCCTTTGATAGAAACAAACTTGCCTGTTTTAATATCTTCCAGAGCTGCGTGAGAAACGATGCGCATATCAAAGCCTTCAGTTAATGAACCTGAAGTGACATGTCCTAATAATTTTTTACTCATGAATTACTCACTATGGTGCGGATTTAGTTGTAATTAGAATAGTTAAATTAGATGGATTTATCAATGTTGCTTACGAATATAAAAGTTATTTTTAGTGCATATGCTCACATTAATTACCTACGAAAGACAAGTCAAGAACAGAGCGATTATTTGCTGGAATGTTGTTAATTAATGGTTGGGGAAAAAGTTTTATTTATAGATTAGCAGAAGATTTACAAAAAGCTTTTCCGGGAATAGTAGGTTTTTCAAGAGTGAATATTTTTAGAATGAAATCATTTTTTAGTACCTATGTAAAAAGTCGCACAGCTGTGCGACAAATTGAAAGCTTGCCTATTTTTGGTATTCCATTGGGACATAACATAGTCCTAATAGCAAAAATTTCAGTTAATAAACCTGAAGTGGCATGTCCGAATAATTTTTTACTCATGAATTACTCACCAATGGTGCAATACTATTTATACGTTAGGATAGGTAAAAATTAAGATATTAATTAAGTGCTTTTATCTTGTTTGTGTTCGTATGATTTGATACACGTCTACGGCGGATAGACACCACGAATGGGCTGGTGATGGCTAACTAATTATTATTTTATTAGCAAATCCGGACGCAATCAAAAGAACCTTGGAAAATAGGTAACTATAAATGATTGTAAATTATAAATAAACAAAATTTTAAAAAATCTAATCTTTATCCGTTCGTGGTGAGTTCCGAGCTCTGCAAGGAGTATCGAATCCATACGAACTTTATAAATAAAAACTAATTTGAGAATTTTTTCTTGGCTAATAATGTAAGATTATCCCAATTTTCATTTATCAAAGCTTCTTTTTTCTTCCTAGTCCATTTTTTAATCTGATGCTCTGCAATAATTGCTTCATCTCGTGAAGCAATTATTTGTACGTAAACAACTTCTATCGGCAATCTTTTAGAAGTGTAACCACATCGTATATCGGTCAATCAGCAATAATTATAAAGTAATATATACAAATCCGTTCGTGGTGTTTGTCCGCCATAGTGATTTTGTGCGACGGCTGGGTGGCCTGAAAGGCTTTACCCAGGGGACCATACGAACGTTACAAAGATCATGTTTAATTGATTTTAACAATTTCTTGATATGTTAAAAATATAATTTTCATTACATAGAGGCTAATTTTTTAAGAGATTTAGAATATTTTTTTGTTACTTTTTCTATTAATTCATCAGTAGAAGCTTTTTTGTTTTTGTAGTGATAGGTTTAATAGTAATTTTTTTCCCATCACTGGTGATTTCAAGCTTGCTATTTTTTTCAATTTTTAAAGATTCTAAGATTTTTTTCAATAACTAATGCAACTTTTTCATAAGTAATTATTTTTTTTATGCTCATAAAGATTCATTATATTACTCACTTACTAAAATAGTTATGTGTGTTCTGGTAACTTCAGCAACAGCGCGCGTAGGGATAAAAACTTCTTGCTTACCGTTTTTTAAACAATAAATAATTTGTTTATGGGGCGATAGGGTGATTACTAATGGCGCATGTCCCGGTTGAATAATCATGTTACCCGCAGCAGTGTTAAGTTCTACCCATGCAACTTCGTAGGTACAAGACACACTGGGACTGATAATATCCAACTTCATGATTATAATTCTGATTTAAGTTTGAAAGCTTTTTCAAATACTTCTTCTAGAGTACCAACCATGTAAAATGCTTGTTCCGGTACATCATCACATTCACCGCTAATGATGCGTTCAAAATCGGAAACTGCTTTTTCCATTGGTACATATCTACCGGGAATTCCCGTTGCAAATTCAGCAGTAAACAATGGTTGAGTGAGGAATTTTTGAATGCGCTTTGCACGATTTACAATGCGTTTGTCTTCTTCAGACAATTCATCCATTCCCAAAATAGCGATGATGTCTTGAAGTTCTTTGTAGCGTTGCAAAATAGTTTGTATTGCGCGTCCAACATTATAATGGCGCAGACCTACATAATCAGGTGACAATCCTTTAGACGTTGATTGCAATGGATCAATTGCAGGATACAAACCAAGCTCTACTAATTTACGAGATAATACGGTGCTGGCATCTAAATGCATAAAGGTAGTTGCAGGAGCAGGGTCAGTAATATCATCTGCAGGAACATACACTGCTTGCACAGACGTAATAGAACCATTTAAGGTATTAGTAATACGTTCTTGAAATGCACCCATTTCAGTGGCAAGAGTAGGTTGATATCCAACGGCTGATGGTAAACGACCAAGTAATGTAGAAATTTCAGAACCTGCTTGAACAAACCGAAAGATGTTATCAATGAATAATAAAACATCTTTTTTTTCTTCATCTCTAAAATATTCAGCCATAGTCAAACCGGTTAACCCCACACGTAAACGTGCGCCGGGCATTTCGCCCATTTGGCCAAATACCAAAGCAGTTTTATCAAGAACGCCGGTGCGCTTCATTTCAAGCCACAGTTCATTACCTTCACGGGTACGTTCACCAATGCCGGTAAATACTGAAACGCCGCCGTGCTCAGTTGCAATGTTGCGAATAAGTTCTTGTACAACAATAGTTTTACCAACACCGGCACCACCAAATAAACCAATTTTAGAACCCTTAATATAGGGGCACATAATATCAATTACTTTGATGCCGGTTTCTTGAATTTCATTTGCAATTTTTTGTTCTATCAATGCAGGAGCATCGCGATAGATAGACCATTTTTTGTCAGTTTTTAACGGTTCTTTATCATCAATTGTTTGACCCAACACGTTAAATATACGCCCCAGTACTTGTTTGCCAACCGGAACTTGTATAGGTGCACCGGTATTATGGACCGGTAATCCGCGGCCGATGCTATCAATGTTTTCAATGGCAATACAGCGAACTACTCCATCGCCCAGTTGTTGAGCAACTTCTAATACACCATCAGGATGATGCTTATCATGAATAAATTGCACATGCAATTCATGAAGAATGTTTGGAGTTGATTCTCGAGGGAATTGCACATCGATAATTGTTCCGCTTATTCGCAGAACAGTGCCGGTATATTGTTTTGAATTGGTAGCGACCATCAGGGGCCTTTTTTCAACAAAAATTATACATTAGTGTAGTAAATTACAAGCTAATGTAATAGTGGGTCATTGTAAAGATTAAATGTTTGTTTTTAATGTTATTTTTTAGATTGATTTAATATACTTAGTTATTGTCTGCTAATTGTGTTGGTTGTGAATGTTGGTATTGCATAAGCAACACTTGAGCATCAACCTTAAGTTTTTCAGAGTCTGCTTGAGGTGTGACCACTTGTTCTACTTGTGCATACTCACTAATAAATTGTTCGTTGCTTATCAATGTTTCTGCATCGTCTGTATGAATAAAACTACCTGTTAGAATAAAATGATACGCTGATTTAGGGCTGTCTTTGATTGCAGTAAAATTACTGCTACCCAAAAATCTTAATAACGGATGTTTGGTATTCTTCGCGTTAAGTAAATAAATGATAAAATCAGAGCGGTTTTTAATACCTTTTTCACCCGTTTAGTTACTCAGTATCAATACAAATTCCTTGAGCCCGCATGCCCCTTGAACAATGTGTTGTATAATGTTAGTACATCGCTTTTCTTGGTTGTGTAACGTTTCATAAATATGTGCTTGTAGCAGTGACGCCATCAATATATTGCTCTGAAGGATTGCCGCAAGTAGCACGTCTAGGTGATGGAACTGCTTTAATAAGAAATTCTGAAAAAGGAATTAAAGTTACACTAGATAAAGCAGCAATACACGGAATTATAAATAAAGATTCTTTGAGCATAGCAAGTGGGGGTTTTCTTTTGGCATCAATATTTTGGGCTGGATGTGGTGCGTGGTCTTGCTTACTAAATCCAATTCAAGAAAACGTTATTTTTACTGGTATAATGACTTGTGCGACTTTATTTTGCGTTAAGATTATGGGTAAAGCACAACAGACTGCTATTAAAAATGCTAAAGAAAAATTAAAGAATGAAACTAATGATTGGATTAACCCATCTTAGTTTTTTTGTTTAAGTAAATTTAAAAGGTCTCGATTTTCATCGGGCCCTTTTTTTATAGATCAAATTTTTTGATTATTTTAATGCCAATCGCAGCAAACTTTTTATCAAGCTTATCTTTAGTTAATAAACCATTCTTTGCGCCCACTTGGCCAATAACGGATGCGCTATTAAGTGACCCGCGAACTAATGCTTCTTGAAGTGTTGCGCCTTGAGGAATGCTTGCAACAAAACATGAACCAAATGCATCACCTGCGCCGAGTGTGCTTGCAATAGGGGCTTCAATACTCGGGCAAAAATATATGCCTGTTTTATCTGCACCATACACTCCCTCAACTCCATTAGTTACCACAACTACTCTGGGACCGCGATTAAGTATCTCGTGGAAAAATAGCTCAAGGTTAAAACAAAAATTAGAGCATTGTAATGGTGCCTTAAGTAATTGAGGACATTCCATTTTTGGAGTAGATGGCTTTGTATTCTTTACTTTTTTTTGTAATTCTGAGCATCGAGTAACTAACGAATTCATAAGCATATGCGCTTCATCACTATTCAAGATTAAAATATCAATATCTGCCAATGCATCGCGCAATAGATCAGCGCCGGCTTTTAGTTGGCTTGTTCCCGGGTTGCATGCTACCAATTTGTTTGTCTGTTTTGCGTGCTTTACAATAGTAGGCAATAACTTACTTGCATTACCACTCAGCGAGGTAACATATACTACGTCTGCTTGAGCAATGTGAGAAAGTGGAAGTTCTGATTGTTCAATACTCATAGTCGCGCCACGATATACCATCACGCAGCGATCGCCTGAAGGAAATGGAATAATAACAGAACTGCTTGTTGCAAGTTCATGCGAATGAGCAACTAGCGTGGTAATGCCTTGTGATTCTAACTCACTAACAATAGCAGCGCCTGCGGGGTCATTGCCAATTTTAAAAAAGCAAAATACATCAAACCCTAATCTTTTAAATGAAACTGCTGTGTTGGTTGCACCGCCGCCTGAAGCATATAAAATATTTTGCAATTCTACTTTTTTGCCTTCTTCAAGCAATAGAAACGTGCGTTGCCCGTAGTCAGTTTCCATATTTAAAAGCTCGGGGTGCTCATGCATGATAAAAATATCACGCGTAGCACCCCCGATAGTTATGACCTTTTTCATGCAAGAACAGCACCAACAGGTACTTTTTTAGCGAGCGGTTCTACAACCGGCATAAGTACTTGTTTAATGACTTCATTTGCATGATTAACCCAAATAACATCAATATCTTTGGCAACATCTTCAATGCCGACTAAATCATGTTTATTTTTGAGTGGTAAAATGACGTGTAGTACTTTGTTGCGTTTTGCTGCAAGTATTTTTTCTTTTACGCCCCCAATCGGCATTACCTCACCACGTAAATTCAATTCACCTGTCATTGCATAACTTGCGTTGATAGGTCTGCCCGTATATGCAGATAAAATTGAAGTTAACATGGTAATACCAGCCGATGGGCCATCTTTAGGAACAGCACCTGCAGGAACGTGAATATGTAGATCGAACTTGTTAAAGAAGTCTTGGCTAATATTAAAATCTTTTGCATGAGCACGAGCATAACTCAATGCTGCTTGCGCAGATTCTTTCATCACGCTGCCTAATTGGCCAGTAAGAGTAAGTTTACCTTTGCCCGGCATTAGGACCGCCTCAATTTTGATCATCTCGCCACCGTAGACTGTCCAGGCAAGACCGTTTGTGATACCTACTTGGTTTTCTAAGTTAGCTTCTTCCTCAATGAATTTACGAGGCCCTAGATATGTATCAATGTTTGTTGGCATAAATTTAATAAGTCTCTTGCTTTCAACTAAGGCGCGAGCTGCTTTTGAGCATAACTTATGAACCAGACGTTCAAGTTGGCGCACACCCGCTTCTTTGGTGTAATTAGTTACTAAGTCTTCAATTACCGATTCATGAATATCAAACTTATGATCATCTAAACCTGATTCCTTGATAGCTTTTGAAATTAAATGTTTACGAGCAATAGATACCTTTTCTTCCAGTAAGTAACCTGAAAGTTCAATTACTTCCATACGGTCGCGTAGCGGTTCTGAAATAGTATCAAGGTTATTAGCCGTTGCAATAAACATTACTTTAGATAAATCAAAAGGAACGCCTAAATAGTTATCGTAGAATGTTTTGTTTTGTTGCGGATCTAACACCTCAAGCATTGCTGCTGATGGGTCACCTCTAAAATCCGAACCAATTTTATCAAGCTCATCAATTACAATTACCGGGTTGCAAGACCCTGCTTTTCTAATTGCTTGAATTAATCTGCCGGGCATTGCTCCAACATAGGTTCTACGGTGTCCGCGAATTTCAGCTTCGTCTTTAACGCCACCTAATGAAATACGTGCGTACGTTCTACCCAAGCTTTTAGCAATTGAATACCCTAATGATGTTTTACCGGTTCCCGGTGGACCAGAGAAACATAAAATAGGTGCATGTCCATCATTCTTCAAATTCTTGATAGATATGAAATCGAGTATGCGATCTTTTGCATCTTTAAGACCAAAGTGATCTGAATCAAGTACATTTTTTGCATGTACCAGGTCAAGATTATCAACAGTCTCAATATTCCACGGAAGAGTGAAGATCCAATCTAAATAGTTGCGTGTTACGGCAGCTTCCATAGAATCAGGCGCGGTTCGTTCTAAGCGATTAAGCTGACGACGAACTTCAAGCTTAACTTCTTCCGGTGCAAAAAGATTGTCCAATTTTTCGCGCATTGCATCGATTTCTTCTGCGTCATCTTCACCAAGCTCTTTTTTGATCGCTTTAAGTTGTTCGCGTAAATAAAACTCTTTTTGAGATTTATTCATTGAGTCACGAGCATGGTTCTTGATCTTCTCTTGAACTTCAGCAACTTCAATCTCTTTACTTAAATGTCCATAGAGGCCATGAAGTAATTCGTGTTGAGTTGGAGCTTCAAGTAATTTTTGTGCGTCTTCAACCTGCAGTGTCAAATGGGATAAAATAAAGTCGGCAATCTTTTCCGGATCTTGCATTTTAGAAAGTATCATATGAAAATCAGGGCTGAATGAACTGCCCGAAATTGCCATTTTTTCTGCAAGTGACTTAATGTTTTTTATGTGAGCCTGAGTAATTTCTTCATTGGTGTTTTCATATGGCTCAACATGTTCAATAAGGGCTGTTAAATTACTGCCGTCGGCAATAATGTCCTTTGCTTGTGCTTTGCACAACCCCTGAACTAAAATTTTGACTCCGCCCTCCGGTATTTTGATCATTCGCATGATAGTGGCAACGGTGCCCATGCGATATAAATCTTTTGTTCCAATGGCTTCTTGATGTTCGGTTTGCTTTCTAGATGCAAGTAACAATACAAGTTTTGAATTTTGTAAGGTTTGGTTGATACCGTTTATTATTTTTTCATCAAGAACCAGGAGCGGAACTATCATATGTGGGAAAACCACTACATCCATGGTGGGTATAACCGGGAGAAATTCTGGAATAGTTTCCTGAATATTTTTATTTACAATCGTCTTCATCACACTCCCCCTATAAATGAATCGGTGTTTAACTTGGGTGTTTGAACTATAATGCTGTCCTTTTCTTATTTTTTATTGTAAGGGTGAAGAGGGCATTAACTCAACATTCTCCCCAAAATCAAAAAAAACGACTGTTGATTTCGATTGTTTTTAAAAGCAGAACATGTGCCATTTTGTAATTCTTGCTACAATTAAAAATAAAAAATTGAAGGAAAAATATGCAAAATGCAATCCTTAAAATCCAAGGTATATATAAATACTTTACTCAGGGGCAAACCGTTTTGCCTGTTTTAAAAGGTATTTCTGCTACTTTTGCACAAGGTAATTCATACGCAATTACGGGTGTCTCGGGGTCAGGCAAGTCTACTTTGCTCCATATTATTGCGGGGCTTGATACCCCATCTCAGGGCGCTATCTATTTTAATAATGACAATATTAATAACTATACCCCAGACCAGAAAAATATTTTTTTAAATAAATATATTGGCACCGTATTTCAAAAACCCTACTTAATAAAAGAGTTGTTGGTATGGGAAAACGTTATTATGCCGGGCTTAATTGGTAGCAAAGACTATAGTTCCAAAGAATATGCATTACAATTATTGGCAAAAGTAGGGCTCACCGAAAAAGCTGACAGTACTGTGTCGTCATTATCCGGTGGACAGCAACAACGAGTTGCTTTAGCCAGGGCATTGTGCAATAAACCATTATTCCTTATTGCCGATGAGCCGACCGGTAATCTTGATGAACAAACAGGCAAAGTGATCATAGACCTATTACTTGAATGCCAAAAAACCTGGAACATGGGCCTTATTATTAGTTCGCATGACGATTATGTAACCCAAGAAATGCAACACATCTTACAATTGCATGACGGTCATATTATAGAAAATAAATAATATCATGGTTTTGGGAATACAAATGATGGCGGCGGATTTGAATAAGGTGCGCTTGCTAGGGGATTGTAAGCAGGATTATAGGGCGGCGGTGGTGCTTGATGAGCAGAGAATGATTTTTCATGATGCGCAAAATCGGCTCTTTGTCTTGAAATATCTTGCTGCACACTTATAAGTTGTTGGTCGAGCAATTTTATCATTTTTTCTTGAGATGCAGCGCGATTTGTTAACGTAGCAATGGTACTAAGATCACTATAATAACTGTTCATATTAGCTTGAGCCTTTATATATTCAGCGACCATTTGGTCGTGTTTTTGCTGTAATTGCTTTTGGCTTTTTTCTAGTCGCTCAATTACATATCCAGGAGTTTTTTCGTAATCAGATTGTTTTCTACGATTATGCTCGCCTTGAAATTCTTGTCCATGATATTGATGTACATAATCATGGAATTTAAATAATAAAGTAATAAGATTTTGAGCTTTTTTTGCATCATCAGGGGTAAGGTTTTCTAATACTGCCTTTAGTGCTAAAGTATTGTTCTTAGTCATTTCAATATAATTACAGTAAGGTTTTTCAGTGTGCCGGGTTTATGATTGGACGATACAAGAAGCATCGCTGAAATATCCATAATTAAAATTCGATTCTTTACGGTACTTAAATGTCAATTGGTCGAGTAATGTATGGGCTTGGTGCGGTGACGTGCCAAATATGCAAAAGACATTATATGAGGTTAATAGAAGTAAAGTAAACATGCTAAGTTGATACATTCTCTTCATGTGTTATTTCTGTAGCTAAGGTAATATTTTTTTATATAGTATGCTAGTTTAAAACGTATATTAATACTTTATATTACTCAAAAGGATGTTCGTATGTCGACTCCTATGTACCGTTCTTCTATTATGAAAAAGACCATTCAATTTGGTGGGTCTACCTTATTAAGTAGAGTGTTGGGTATGATGCGTGAAGTTTTAACTGCACGGTACTTAGGTGCAGGAATTATATCCGATGCTTTTTTTACCGCTTTTAAATTTCCTAATACCTTAAGAAAAATGTTTGCCGAGGGTGCACTTACTGCCGTATTTGTTCCTGCAGTAGTATCATATTTGCGCACTCATGGAAGAGATCATGTTAATAGCATCATGACATTAGCGTTTATAATTTTTGAAGGCATTGTACTTATAGTTTGTGCATTGTGTATGTGGCAAGCTCAACCCCTCATTTATTTTATGGCGCCAGGATTCAACCAGGCACAATTATCGGCAGCGGTTCCTATGTTGCGAATTCTGATGCCATTTATTTTTTTTGTTTCTACCAATGCGCTTATTTGTGGGCCATTACAAGCAGTGGGGCATATTTGGGTGCCTGCGCTGAGTCCGGTGTTGTTAAATATTGTTTTCATTAGCGGATTACTTGTTTGTATGCAATTTGGTTTGCCGGCTACGTATTTATGTTGGTTTGTTGTGGCAGGTGGTGGGCTACAAACTGTTTTGCATCTGGTAACTTTTTTAAAGTTAAACTTTACATTTGGTAAAATAACTGCGCTTGCTCGCAAAACATTTACGCCTGTTTTTGGGCGATTTCTTTTGAGTATGCTTTCAGCAGGTGCGGTTGAGATTGGGTTATTTATTGATACGCAGTTTGCTTCGTACTTACCAACCGGTTCAGTATCACTTATTAATTACGCTAACCGGTTTATGGGTATTCCGTTGGGAGTATTTGCCGTTGCATTTTCTACCATATTATTGCCCCATTTTTCTCGAGTTGGCACCTATGCACCCAAGCGGATGGGGTATTATTTATTAGAGACTTCAAAGTTGGTATTGTGGGTAACGGTACCCGTTGCATTATTAATGGCATTTTTTGCGCATAACATTTTTGAGACATTATACTTGTCAGACAAATTTACTGCTGCGCATGTGTCAAAAGCAGCTTCAATATTAATTGCGTATATAGGCGGGTTGTGTTTCTTTTCATTAAACAAAATTATGGTCAGTATGTTTTATGCATTGCAATCGGTATGGGTTCCAACCGTTGTTGCGGGTATAGGGACTGCAACAAACATACTCTTTAATATATTGTTAATGGCGCGTATGGGGCCGAGCGGTTTGGCGTTAGCAACAACGTTGGGCGCATTGCTACAAACAATATTATTTGTATTAGTGCTTGGTTATTACTTTAAACTCCCGTTTTATCCTCAAGAGTTTATGCGATTCTTAACGAACTTTATGATATATCTTTGCATTCTTATGGGATTACTATGGCTAACTTATACAGGATTGTATATATTAATTGAGCAATTACCATCAACCGTATCATACCGGTTATTGCATACAATATTTTTTTGGGTATGGGTTGGTCCATTGTGTCTTGTTTTTTGTGGAGCGTGGTATTATGTGCACAAGAAGAGCGGTATGCGGCTACATTTTTTAGAGTAAGGAATATTATGATTAAACAGCATTCGGCCGGGATTATTCTTGTTACTTACGATCAAGGATTGCCGCTTTATTTGTTGTTACATTATTTAGGTGGATATTGGGATTTACCAAAAGGTAAACTTGAAGGGCAAGAAACAGTGCTGGAAGCAGCACACCGCGAACTTGCCGAAGAAACCGGTCTCAAAGCACAATTGTTTGATGGCTTTGAGCAACATTTGGAATATTACTTCAAATTACCCAATGGCCAAACCGTACACAAAACCGTGACCTTCTTTTTAGGTACTACCAATACTACGCAAGTTGCATTATCAGCAGAACACCAAGGGTTTGATTGGCTGCCATTTGAATCAGCGCAATCACGCTTAACCTATGCAAATGCTCGCGAAGTGCTCCAAAAAGCTGATGAGTTTGTAAAAAAGAAACTACGGTAATATTATTAAGTGTTTGGCATTCCTAGTGTTATAACATCTAGATTGACTAAGTTAGTTAGGCTTGTTCTGAAGCTTCTCTGTGCTAATAAAGAGCTGTTTAATTTTTGTAGTCTAGTAGCTACAAGCTTATCAGTTTCTTTTAGGTTTCTATAAAGTTCTTCTTCTTCAATTAATCGTTCATTATTCAATGATATGCCTTTACAGGTCGCCGCAAATCTCACCAATTGCATTGCATTTGCTAAAAGCTTGGTTTGTGCTTCGGTATTGTCAGCACTTGGCAAACTATTGCATGAATCAAATTGCAAAAATAATCGTGTGGCTGCGCTATCTACCGGATCTAAATCTGGATGCCGTTTAACGGGTGAAGCTGCGCGCGTAGTGTTAGTAGTAGAACCTTCGCTACCGGGACGTTGCCTCATAGGTGCGTCTGTGCGGATAGTTGTAGCGCCGGAAGATTGACCTGTGCTATTACCTGAAAGCACTGGCGCAGCAGTTACAGCTGTTACAGATCCTGATGATGAGCTTAAGTTGGGTTTAAAATCAGAACAATACGCATACGCAGAAAAAACCAAAGACAATAAAATGCTATATATAAATTTCATAGTGCCCCCATACAATTTTTCTAACAATCACTTGTTGATTGTACTGTATTCTTACTGAGAGGAGCAATGATAGTTGCTTATCGGGGGTGTAGTTGCCCATTTATTAAAACATAATCTTGTATTGCTAACACAGCAAGTATTTTTTTATCTTTGGTAATTCTAGTTTCACATTCTTGCGCAGCTTTTCTTAAAAGATTTAAGGCAGTCATCTGAGCTTTAAGTCGTGAAACTACAGCAATTTGTTCCATTTTGGTTGGTCCGTTTATAGAAAGTAAATGAAGCATTTTTTGACTTTCTGCAAATTCTAAGAGTCCAGAATCTTTCCAATCAGCATCATTCTTTGCCGGTGAAGTTTTGTCAGGATCATCTAATGTAGTTGCAGAATTGTCTAAACTAAGCAAGAGAATTGCCTTCTGCTTACAGGTAATAAATCACCTGAGGATGGTGCCGGTACAGGTAAAAATTTACTTGTAGGACTGGTGGATAAAACAGTTGCAGTTTGGGCTTCTTCATCGACAGGTGATTGTATTAAAGAACCTTTAGGGCTTGTTGCATCATTAGTGTGGGGTCGACGTCTTAATAGATCTTTAAATGATCTTACGTTTCCCTTTTTTGATTGGCATAAATTATTACTATCTTCATTATCGCTACCCGCAAAAGTAAAAATAAAACTAAATAATGTTATGGATAATAATAATCTTTTCATAAATAGCTCCTCCTTATTTAAGTTATTCTGGTTTTGGTTGATATGGCGGCTTGTTGCTGGATGTGGTAATAGTTTTTTAGTGTGCAAACAAGCCCATACTTTCATCTATTAATAATGATGCTTGAAGAGTAATGAGCTGTAATCTAAGATTTGCTAATTGACTAACGGTAGCAGAATCTGAGGGTGCAATTAGTAAGCGAGATTTAGCGGCCTGAATATCTAACAAAAGACCTTCTTCTAATGCATTGATTACCAATGATTTCAGAGGTTCTTGAGTGTGAATTTTAACATATTGCGTTAATAAGAGTTCTATCATTTTTCTGAGAGTCTTAGGACTTTTATTATCGTGAATTAATAATTTAAACGTTTCAAGTGTCAATTCAGAATGCCCATTATTGGTTTTTAAAGATTCTTGAGCAGGTTGTGTAGTTGAGCCTAACAGTGTAGTTGTGGCTTTGACAACAAGTAATGATCCGGTTGATCCACCTCGCCCTAAAATTCGCCGAAATGCAGAACATTTTGGAGCTTGTTGTGATTCAAGTTCTTTGGTTGGAGATGATGGTAGAGATCCACTGGTTTTACGAGGTGATGGTGCCAATGAAGCAGAAGGTGAAGTAGGTTCAGAAGTTCCCGCTGGAAAAGGGGTAGATGAACGGGTTTCAGAAAGTGGTAAAGCTATATATGCCGCTAATTTTCTTTGATCAAAAGTTACGGATAATTCATCAGTAGATCCTCTTGGGGATGAATTAGAAGAACTGTCAGAACTGAGTATGGATAAAGCAAGCAACATACAACCAATCGTTAACGCATATACAAACCGATGCAAAAACATTGCTGCATTCTCCTGATGTTGGTAACAATTGAAAAAAATTATAAATTATTTTTTAAATGGCTTATACAATGCCCATAACCCCGGTCCACCAATAATTATTGCAATGGCTAGAAAAATAAGATTAAGCGGATACTCAAAGCCCCCATTTTGTGCAAAGTAACCTGATTTTCCGTGAACAATTACCACTGCGCCTATCATGACCGGTATAGTCATTAATGCGCCTAGTTCAGTTGCAATACCAAAGAACATTGAAACACCACCAAAAAATTCTGCAAAAGCGGCAATATATGCAAGAACTGCAGGTATGCCTAACTTGGCGCTCCATTGAACAAACCCGGTAAGTCCAGATCCGCCAAAGAAACCAAATAGTTTTTGGCTACCGTGAAGAATAAAAATACTACCTAAGGTAAGACGAAGAATAAGTAATGCTATTGAGTGACGACGCATGGCTTGCATAGATTCTCCTACGTAGTAATGAGAAACATATTATTGGCCTCAGTATCATATAAACTTAAGTCGAGTGTCAACTTTAGTGTTTTAAACAGAAAAACCACGAATTTAATTCGTGGTTTTTAATATTCTTGGTTGCGGGGGCTGGATTTGAACCAGCGACCTTTGGGTTATGAGCCCAACGAGCTACCAGGCTGCTCTACCCCGCGATTAACATCTAAAATGAGATATAACCCAATATTAAAGAGTTTTTTCGCTTTGTCAAATAAAATCGCGCCTGTACATCGAACTTTTTAGGTTAGAAATGTGCGTTTTTACGTATCAGATAATTCAGCTATAACTACGGCCGACGCAAGTGATTTACTATGCGTTAAAGAAACATGCCAGGTTGTTGGTTGATGTATCTGTAACGATGGGTCTACATACAATTGTGGTTTGCCACCATCCATTACCACACATACAGACTTTGCAACGGTTAAAAAGGCAAGAGGGTTAATTAAGTAGCCTGAGCACAAAGCTTTATAGGCAGCTTCTTTTGCAGCAAATCTAACGGCAAACCGTTGAGCACTATATGCAGGAATGTGCAAACAATATTCAATTTCTGTTTGATGAAAGATTTTTTGCAATTTAACAGGCGAATAAGTGTGCCATTGTGCAAAACGTTCAATTTCTACCATATCGTGCCCGATTGCTAAAATCATGCGCGTTGTCTTTCAAGATGATTATCAAGTGAACGATACATAATAGCTTCTTGAACATGTGGAACATCAATTAATTCATGTGCGTTCAAGTCTGCAATGGTACGAGCAACTTTTAACAATTTATGATACCCGCGCATGCTTAAATGCAATAGTTCAAACGCTTTTTTAACTATTACTTCAGCTTGGGGAGTTAACACGCAGTAGCGATCGATTTGGTCAGGTAACATGGTAGCATTTTGACCTCCCGATCCCAAACGCTCTTGCTGAATAATGAGTGCTTGTTGAATAGCAACATATAATTGTGCTGATGTTTGATTGTCGGAGGTTTGCTTAATGGTGTCGTACTCAATTGCTTGAACACTAATTTGCAAATCAATACGATCAAGCAATGGACCAGAAAGTTTATCAAGGTACCGCTGAATTTGTTGTTTGTTACACACACAAGTTTTCTTTTTATCGCCCAAGTATCCACACGGACACGGGTTAAGCGCAGCAACTAATAAAAAGTTGGCAGGAAATTGTACGGTTTGTTGCACGCGAGAAATACATACTTCTTTGCTTTCTAATGGTTGACGTAATACTTCTAAGGTATCACGTTTAAATTCAGTCAGCTCATCCAAAAACAATATGCCATTATGCGCCAAACTAATCTCGCCCGGTTGTGGATATGAACCACCACCAACCAAGCCTGCTTGTGAAATAGTGTGATGCGGATTTCTAAACGGTCTGTGCACAACTAGTGGTTTATTACCCAATTTGCCGGTAATAGAATAAACAGTACTTGTTTGTAGCACTTCATCAAAAGTCATAGGCGGCATAATTGAAGGTAGTCGTTTTGCCAACATTGTTTTACCGGCACCCGGTGGACCAATGAATAAAATATTATGTCTACCGGCAGCTGCAATTTGCAAAGCACGCTTGGCCTGTTGTTGACCCTTAACTTGGCTAAAGTCTGCGTGAGATTCTGTTTCTTTTAATAAATCACTAAATTGACTTTTTGTAGCTTCAATGGGTTGTTCATTGCGCAAGTAAGCAATGAGCTGGGTTAAGTGGTCGACGCCAATAACTTCGATGCCTTCAATAAGTGCAGCCTCGGGTGCATTAAGAGAGGGTAATACAATTCTTTTTATTCCAAGCTTCTTAATGTCATTTGCAATTGCAAGCGCACCTTTAATAGGACGAATTGCACCATCAAGTGTCAGCTCACCTAAAAATATAGTTTCTTGTAAGAATGAAAGAGGTAATTCTAATATTCCCGCGGCAATTAAAATTCCTAATGCGATAGGGACATCGAATAAAATTCCTACCTTTTTTAAATCTGCAGGAGCAAGATTAATGGTAATTTTTTTTGTAGGTAATCGAAACCCGCTATTTTTCAACGATGTTAAAATTCGTTTACTGCTTTCTTTAATTGCAGTATCAGGTAATCCAACAATATAAAATTGAGCGAGTCCAAAAGAAATGTCGGCTTCGACTTCTACTAAATGAGCTTGTACGCCAATTGTAGTAGCAGAAAATATTTTTGCATGCATGGTAACAGTTCAGTATGTAAGAAAAGGTAAAACAAAAATTGCTGTCTATACGCCATATATAGCATAAATTTTATAAATTGAAAATATTTTTAAATTTTATAAATGTTTTGCTGGCAGTCTCTTTCATTGTTTGCATTGGCAGTTTTTTAAATTTTACGTAAACTTATGCATATTTGCCTCTATCGTGTGCCAAACAAAAGGGTCTGTTAATATGAAGTTCTGCAGATATGTACTAATGGTTTTAGCTATATGGCTACCGGCGATCAATGCGGTTGTTCCGCTGTCGCTCTTTCAAGATGCTAACTCTAAATCTGACGTTCAGACAATACCAAGCTTTTCAAAACTATATGTTTCTAATGCGAGTGAGAAATTTATACTCACTAATGCAAGTGCTGGTGCACAAGAATTTAGTATTGCAATGAGCACGCGTTTTTCACCGCAAGTTATTCCCCTTATGCCCGAGATGATAATTGTTGAAGGGCAAAAAGATCAAAAAAATCCATTGTATGACGATGCAATTTTACATGCTGCAATTATGACTAATGATAATATGGCGGTAGTAGGTCAAGCTGCTCCCAAGCAAATAGCCTATGTTGAACGTTTATTGTATCCGGCAGGCAGAAGTATAATGATGAGCGAATCATTACTAGATGCTGAGGGCAAAACAACAAGTGGTATTAAGGCACTTTCAGCTATGACTGATAAAATAGTTGTTGCCGCAGTTGCACCTCATGATGGTTTGTTATTTGGAATGCCGGGTAGCGGGATAGCCTTGATCTCAGCGGATACTATTAAAATAATGGTTGAGCAACCGGTAGAAGAAGGCCAAGAAAAAAAAGAACCAAAAGAACAAACTAAACTTGTTTTTAGACAATTAAACACTTCGGCTGAGCAAGAAGAAATAAAAGCGATTCCATTTGATAAAGGGATTAAAGCGCTCGCATACAATCATGAATTGGCTTCTATGGATGATAAAGTAGTTATGCACTGGGATTCATGGCTGCGAACTATGTATTTTGGTATTAGTGGCCAAACAGGTGCAAAGGATGATGCAGGAATTTGTTCAGTTGTAGCATTGAATATTGTAGAAAAAAGCATTCAAGTTAAACCACTCATAGCGCCTGAACTATTTTCAAATAACAAAAATGAAATTATCGGTGCAAAAGGTGCTCACGCACAAGTGACTATTCATGGTCTTAAAACTATGCACGCCGAAATGCCGCAACCAGATCGCATGGGATTATCATATCTTATAGTGCATGGTGGAAATGGTGATGCGCAATCAACAAAGCGCACTATTTATGCATTGCCATTAGTTAATAAAATTGACAGCCAAGAAGGAATTCAGGCTGACGATCAAATTGTTCACGCAACTGTTGCACAACGATCTGATATGCCTCTGCTTCATTTGCAAATTGCACCACGAAAACCATTTGTGTTAAAAGTATCATATGGTGTAAACGCGCAACATAATGCACAGTTATATACTACTGAACAAGCTGAAAAAAATGCTCCGGCGCATGTGGGTGCAGGCCCGGTGCCATATGGTGATGTTACCAATATGTTTGTAGTGCATGATGGTGTATACGCTGTTATAGGCAAGCCTGACTCAGGTTACTTGCCACAAGTATGTTACTCAGAGCCTATTTATGATGCGCTCTCGCGTATTGTGTGTTGGACACAATGGAAAACAATATTCACCACTAATCAAGAAATTATTGATGCGGGGCTTGACGCCATGGCGTATCAATTATATGTAATCACCAAAGATAATAACGCAACGGTACTTAACAAAAGTAAATGGGAATCGTCTCAAGATAAGACTAATCAGTTAACTACTGCGGTGAATAAAGAGTTTCCACAAGGGTTACAATTACTTGCAGATTACTCAGATCAGGGGTACATGCTTGCAGCATCCAGTAAAAAAATTGCAATCATTCCACAATCGCTTATTGATGCATCTATTGGCCTGACAGATTCATCAGCTTCATTAATAGTAAATAGCAGCGGCGCGCTAACTGCATTAGAGTATCCAACTACGAGCGCCGTGGTACAAATAGATTCAGTTCAGCATTTATGCGCTGCAGGAATTGGTGGAATTGTAATTGCGCCATGCACGGACCCGGTGGTTGATCAATTGCAATTTGCATCATTAGGATCATATAAATATGTACGCAAACTTATTGCAGTAGATGATTGTTTATATGTTTTAACTGATAAAACTATTGATCGCATTAACCTGCGTGCATCAGACATTTGCGCAAATAAGTTATCGGTAACGTGTATTGTAGATTTGCGTATGCAATTAAAAAATCAATATGCAACCATCAGTGATATGGTTGTATCGGGTAAATTATTGTTATTAGCGACCAGTTTAGGGTTATTCCGTAATGTTAGTGGAACAGATGTAACCCAATGTGCACGATCTTTACCATTACAAGCCGTTGAATTACCCGAAGAATCTTGTGCGATAAGTCATTTATATACGGTGAGTACAACAGGGCGCACGACAGATGTTTCAAAAAGTAATGGCATGGTATATGTGATTACCGGATCGCGCAGTAAAGACCGTGCACGTTTGCACCGACTTGCTATTAATGATACACACCAACATGCAGTAAATGATGCAACAGTGCAATTGATTCAAGATTGTATTATTAATGGAACTCGTTGTGAATTTAGAAATTTAGGCGCATATTATGATCACATATTCACGCAAGGAACATTGTTTTTAAATGCACGCAATAAAGATGCCACACAACCAACGGTTGTTAATAGAGGCTTTAGACAAGGTAGTCACTCATTATTTACCGGTATTGACGAAAAAGCATCGGTGCATGCAATAACTCGTAATGCAGCACGAGGTAATCTACTCATAGCAGGTGATTTTGGGCTTCAGATGCAATAAGCAAAAGCAAGGATTAAGTAATGACGATGCAATATATTCGATTGACGCTAGTAAGTTTTTTATTAGTTAATATTTCTGCAATGGGTATGAATTATTTACGCCCATATGACACATTGATTAGGCCACCCTATAGCACGCGTTCAGGATTCCATACCGCTGGGTATATTGAAGGTGGATTACGCGCAGCGCAGGGGTTTAACTTTGATGGTGACAATGTAAATGTGCTACAAATTTGGAATTGTAATCAAGACACATTAGCCATGCTGGATGGATTTCCTGCAGGTTCGCAAATAGACCAATTGCGCATTGCAATTGATTCAACTGATAATGCATTTCGTGGACATATTGTTCCGCATGCAACATTAACAATGCCAGCAGCTGGTGCTTTTGAATTAGCGTATCAGTGGAGCAAGCATATTTGGTTTAGTTTGTATTTGCCGGCATTTACGATGCGATTAGCTGATATTAATTTTACTGATTTAACTCCAACAGTTGATGCACAAGATATTAGGGTGCGTGATATGTTGACAGATAACTTGGTCGGTAATATTTGGACGCTTGGATGTCTTGAACTAACTGATTGGCGCAGAACAGGCGTTGGTGATTTAGTTGGATTGTTTGAATTTTTAAAAGATTTTCCAACAGCCCAACGACCAATGTTAAAAAATGTGCGCATAAATGCACGAGTTGGTCTTAACTTTCCAACAGGCTTGCGAGTGAATCCTGATGAGTTATTTGCAATTCCATTTGGATACGATGGCGCGTTAGGAATTATTTATGGTGGCGGACTAATTGTTACTATGGGATGCTTTTTTAAAACAGGTTTCGATGTTGAATTAATACATTTATTTGGTAATTCTCGAACACGCAGAATTAAAACTGCAGTCAATCAAACAGATTTGTTCTTGTTTGAAAAAACATGTGTATACCGTGACTATGGTTTAACACAACGTTTTAATTTGTTTGTTGAAATGTTTAACCTTGTTAAAGGTGCATCATTTGTTTGGGGTTATCAATTCTTTAAACATGGCGATGATTTTTATTCTGTAGTTCCACAAACATTCTCGTCAGAAATTGCCAACACCGCAGAAAGCTTACAAGAATATACTATGCATCAGTTAATATTTAATCTTAATTATCGATTTAATACTGATCTATGTGATTACGATGATTTTAGTCCATACATCAGTTTATACAGCCGTATTCCTGTTAATGGAAAACGATCTGCATTGTTTACAACACTTGGTGCAGTAGTTGGGTTTAACTTTTAATATACGGTAAAAAAACATATACAGGACGCAAGATCAGTATGCTTGCGTCCTGTATATGTTTACATGGTAAAAAATAATTATTAAGAAGCTGTGGTGGTAGAGTTTAACTTTTTATGAATTAATTATAGAATGTTATTTTTTAAAATTGTATATCCCATGAGAACCATGCAGTAACCATTCGTGCATAACCCGTTGTTTTAGGCTTGTGGTCAAATCCATATGATAGTGCAGTAGTAATTGCTGACGGATGCTCAGCGATAGCAAAATTATATCTATAACTCCCAAAAAAATTACTACGTATAAAGTTTGTTTGATTAATAATTGTTTGAACATGTGGATGAATAAGAGCTTTGAATGCAAAGGTGGGGTTGTATCCTAATTCAATTCGTTGTGTTGACCATCGGTGGTTGTATGCAACAAACAAATCAACTAGATTGCTCGTACTAAATGTATACCAGTTATCTTCAAACGGTGTGCTATGTTTAAAAAAATATATATATCGCGCTGCAGATCTGAGTGTATTTTGCGCATCATTTGTTAATAATACAGCAGCATCTAATTGCGTTCCTAGTCCAATATGACCAAACCCAAATTGTGGTTCATTTAAGCTTTTGTCTTGATGAGTAGGAATGCCTAATAGCCCTGAACACGTAATGCGAGTATCTTGAGTAGGGTTAAAACTATATCCAGCAGAAAACAGAATATCGTCACTTTGATTTTGTGATTGATCTAAAATACAACTTGTCTTTTTAATGTTACCCCCGGCAGCGTCTACTTGTATGTAATATGAAGGCTTTAGATAAATATACGTCCCTAATATTCCCGATGTTCTTAAAAAAACATCAGTGTACGTTTTACGAAATTGACTATAAAACGTTACACTTAATGAATTATTTAAAATGTGATTATCAAAGGCAAATCGCTTGGTTGTTTGGGAAATCCGTAAATTATACACAATTGATGAGATTGGATGTGCCTCTTGAACCACAAAAAATAGAAAAATAACGCCTATATATCGTACTTTTGTGTTACTTTTTTCATTCTTACTCTCTTAATTATATTTTTATATATCCTACCCGCAATGTATTTTGATTCAAATCGGCCTAGATTTTTTATAAATAGTTGCATTGTTACCATTCTTTTTAGGTATTTCTGCTTATTATTCTTGTTTTATTTGTTTAAAATATTTTATAATAGAAATAAATAATTACGGAAAAAGTTATGGAGAAACCAATGAAATTCTTAAAAACTACTTTATATATAGCACTTTTCATCAGCGCTTTTGGATTGAGCGCCTCAGATAGTAAAGATGTTCAACCTATGGAAACTGAAGAGGTTGCTTTAAGTGCAATGGAAGTGGATCCGGTTGAAATAGAGGCAGACAGAAGCCAAGAAAGTACATGGTTAGGGGCAAAACTTCGCCCTGAGCCATATTTCATGCCTGATGGCTCTATTAAGATAGGTTCAAACATCGGTAATTGTGGCGGAATTAAAGTAACCCCCCTATTAAGATCTAAATTAGATAAAGATACGCAAGAATTATTACGGCAAGGTGAGTTGTGGGTAAAGGCGCGTTTATTTAGCGCAACCGATACTCCTGCGTCAGATAATTTTACCGGTAAAATGCGCGTACCAGAAGGTGGATTTACTACGGCTTATGATTGGGCAGGTAGGCGTCCATCGGCGCATTACCGAATATATTTCTACGTTCGTTCATACCCTAAGGGTGGGCAAGATGCAGTTATTGAAACCCCTGTTGACGCACAAAATATTGTGACCTTTAAAATAATGGCACATAACGCTTCATGCGCATTACCGGGGTTTATTTCAGGAACGGGTTCATATGGTGCATTGCAGATGAACAAGGGTGGAATTTTACAATTTTAAATTTAGAAAAATAAAAAAGGAGAATGCGTAATGAATGTACAACGATTATACACGCGTATCTTTATAGTTATGTTAGCAATTCATGCGTATTCAGGTATTAAGGCGATTGATTTTTCACTTGAAAAAATATTGGGTGGACGAACACAAATTGCATTAAACGATTTACCAGGAATGAATAAGATTCCAATGCCTCCTTTTGCAAAAGACATTTTTGATAAAATAGCTATTAAAAATATTAAAACATCAGTTCTGGGTAAAAACTTTTTAGTAGCTTCAGGTGAAGTAGATTTATTTGGGTTAACGCTTGGTGCTCAAATTCGCGAAGGCAAGAGCATTACTAACCAATCGGTTTTTAGTGTCTCAATAGGGTTGCCAGAAGGTTTTAAACTCTCTAACTTTTCACCAGAATTAAAAGCACTTGATATATTGCAATTAACCAAAGGTGCGTTTGTATTCTCAACCGGTATTTATCAAGATACCTTTTGGGATTTACAAATTCAAAGTGGGTTCAATTTAATTATTGGTGCAAAAGTCGCGGGTAAAATAGAACAAATCACAAAAATGATCGGTGCCAAAGATCTTACGACCATTGTAATTGCAGGAAATATTACACCTCTACTTATTGGTTCTCAATTAACAGCAACATTACCGGGTAAGATTGGTTTTGGTATTCCGGGTCAGCAGCCTATGCTAGAAACAATCGGCATGGTTCTTGGGGTATATATCACTGAATTAGCGCCAGGTGTTCCTGATGTCACAATCGGAATAGGTACCGGATTACAATTTAACCAATCAGTGTTGCCAACAAATAAAGGACAACCGCCATTAGTAGGTTCTGGGCAAATATTAATTGCTCCTGAAAAAGCCGCATTAGATGGTGCAGTTACGGGTGTATTAAAACTACCCTACTTCCCATTAGGAATAGGTAACCTTAAGTTTAAAGCAACTATAGACTACGCAGCTGCAATTGAATCAAGTGGACTTCTAGCACTTTCTGGCCTTGGCTTGGGTGGTGAAGTTGATTGCGGTGATATGAAAATTAACCTTGATGCATATTTTGAAATTTCCGGCTCAACAATGGGTGATATGTTGCTTAATGGTGAAATTGATCAAGTAACCTTACCAAAATTTGTTGAATGTCTGAGCGGTGTACTAATGCCGATCTCAGGAAACAAAGTTAACTTAAGCAAACTTATTGGTGATGGATTACCGCCAATGGGCTTAGAGCAACTCTCATTTTATTTTGCACCAAAAGATATGCGTTTTGGCCAACAGATGTGGAAAAAGGGTATCTCGGGAAATGCGATAGCAGTAATTCCTAACCCGGCAGACAGTATGGATAAAATTCGCTTTCAATTATATTTCAAAATGGGTACTACCAATCTGATGGGCGTGGGATACATGTCTAAATTGCAATTTGGGCCACTCGTTATTACCGGTGCCGGTAGAGATAAGAAAATGAATACTAAAGATGATGGACCACTATTTAGCTTTACTATCAATCCATTTGGGGCTGTATCAACGCCAAGCACAACGCAAGAAGCTGATGCGCAAAATGCTGATCTTGATGATATGGTAAATGGTAAAACCATTGGAGAGAAAGAATCATCTGCAGATACAGGCACATTAGTTGACGTTGAAGAAGTGACTGATGAATCTAAACCATCACCTTCAACCGGTCCTGCGCAACAAACTGACAATACTCAACCAACAGAACCAACGCCTGCAGTTTCTAAGCCTAAAAAATCTTCTTCAAATTTATCAGCGTATTTAAGTGGTGAGTTGGATTTGACCGTTCCCATAAAAGGTAAGTCAATCAACATATTCAAAACATCTGCAATTGTTGATTTACGTTCACCGACTCGATTGGCGTTTGATTTTGTAACAGATATTTATAATGGCCAATTCCAATCAGAAGTAAAAGCTGACTTGGATTGGAAAAAACCTACTGAGTGGATATTAGAGATGTTGTTAACTGCAAATGGCTTGGCAACATTGGGCAATCTTCTGCGCACAGCAGCACAAAAGATGCAAGATGCTCGAGCGCAATTACAAAAGGTTGATGACATTAAAAAGCAAATCTCAGACTTGCAGAAAAAATTTGATGATTTAGATGATCTTAAAAAACGACTCGATCTTGCAGTTGATACCTGTAGAGGTAAAGCACCAAAATATGCAAAACAAATTGATCAATTAAAAGATGGCGCAACAATAGATCAAGCTGCACAAAGCGTACTTAAGTAAGGGAAGTTATGAATAAAAAATTAATACTTATTATAATACTTACTCAATTAGCGTCGCATTCAATCAAAGCAGATATCTTTGATGACATTAAAAAGGGTGTAAAAAAAGCAATTAAAGAAACTAAAAAGGCTGCTGATAAAGCTATTGATAAGACAAAAGATATAGCAGAAGATGCAATTGATGTTCTTAAAAAAGAAGGTAAAAAAGCGGGTGATTCTGCATCAGACTTATTAAAACAAGCAAAAAATGATTTTAAAGATGCATTTAACAAAGTTGCTGAATGTTCAGAAGTTGTCCGCTTGAGTGCAGAATTTGCAGCAAAAAAAACTGAATATTTTGCAATTCAAACAGCATTGCAAGCAGCAAAAGTTTCATTAACAGCAGCGCAAAAAACAGCTGATCTTGGTCTTGCTATTTCAAGTGAAGTTGCAGATATTGCCGGAAAATTGTTATCGCAAACATTAGTAATTAAAAAAGCATATGGACGCATAGCAGTAGCAGATTTTGCTAAAGGCAAGTTGCCAACATTTGATGTAGACCTGATTGTAGCAGGTAAAGAGTTTACTGTTTCAGTAGATTGGGATTTAACCGATGCGCTTCAAATGGCTCAATCATTAGCTCAATCAGTTAAAAATAAATTACCAAGTTTACCATTTAAAATTCCCGTTAAAATTCCCGGATTATAGTAATAAAGGATAGATGATGAAAAAATATATAGTAATAATTTTATTGTTAGTTAATGCGAGTGTATTTTGTGCGCAAACTTCACAAATATGGACTGCAACGCCTACGCCGTATAATATGTTAACGCCTGCGCAACAACAAGCAGTTAACATTGGTCAGCAAGCACAAAAAGGTCTTCCTGCAAATGCTCGCCTTATGGCGTTCAATCAATTAACTCCAGCTCAACAACAAGCAGTTCGAGCAGGTTTAGCGGCTACACAAGCGTATATGCCAAAAGCTCAAACAGCACCAAGCCCAGCACCTGCATCTTCACCGATGCAAGTTGCTGTATCAAATAATGCTGCAAATTCTGCAGCAGACCTCAAAGCTGCAGTTGCGCGTTCAAATACAGCAACTAATAGATTGTTACAAGCTTCGCAAACACCTAATCCATCAGCGCCGCTTGCGCCTACAGCATTAACTCGCCCTAGCAAACCATTACCGCCAACACCACCAACAATATTAACTCGTCCTAACAAACCATTATCGCCAATACCAGCAACATCAGCTGCAAGTTCTACACAGATTGCTCCACCAACAGCAGGAATAAGATCTAGATTATTGAGCGGTGTAAAAAAAGTTGGTTCAGCTGCGCTGACAGCCGGTGCTGCAGTTTCTGCAACGGGACAAAAATTAGCAGTGTTTAATGACCCTCGATTACAAGATGGAAGATTTCAAAGACAGCAAACGCAATCAACTGCTGAGATTAAAGCAGGAATGGGATCGACATTAAAAAAAGTTTTTACACCTCAAGGTATTAGGGATACACAACAAGCGCGCGTTGCGGCAAGGACCGGTAAATCTGTAGAAGAAGTTGCAGCGGAACAACGAGCAAAAAAAGCTCCAAAAGTTATAACTAAGCAAGCTAAGCCTTCAGCTTATCAAGCTAAAAAAGTACAACCAGTTTCAGCAGGTATGCCAAAAGTAAGTGTATTTGCAAAAGCGCGAGCAAAAGTTAGTGGGAAAAGTAAGAACAAATAATTTTCATGTGTAAAGGGGAGTTTATGAATATACACATAAAAAAAGTAATGGTAGTAATTTTAGTAGTTTCTGGAGCAAAGGTTACGGCTGCTGATAATAATGTATATGCAGGAGTACTTTCTGCTCGCTCTCAACAAGTGGTTAGGCAACCGATTGGCGCAACACATATGCTAGGGAGAAGATTAACAAATCATACCAAGTTAGCGGTTAATACTGTTGCCAATGGTGCAAATCATGTTGGTCAAGCCGCACGCAATGTAGGTAATACCGTGGAGCAAGCTGGCGGTGCTTTAGCATACATTAGTCAACGCGCTAAAGATCAAGCAGCTAACCAATTGCAAACTGCTCGACAAGCAATGCATGCAATGGGCCAAAATAAGAAAAATGGAGCGCTGGTAGTTGGCGTAACTTCCGGGCAAATGGGAAAAAAAATAACAAATCAAACAAGACCGATGATGCATAATAAATTTTCTGCTGCACGAGCACAAGTAGGGTTAGGTAGACAAAAATAAGTTATTTAATTGTTAAAAATAGGGGTAACGATGAAAAGAATATTATTAATTATAGCAATGACCGCTGTTTCATTAATGCAAGCTGCGCAATATAGCGATAAAAAAATAGCCGCAGAACTAATATTTAAGGAACGCATAGAAAATATAGGGAAAATTAGGGATGAAATAAAAAACCTTTCAACCCAAAAAGAAAAAAAGCAGTTTTATGACAGCAAGTTCATACCTGAAGCAAATGATCTAGAGCAGCAAATTAAAAATGCGGTACAAGATTTGACACAGCGGCAAATTCAAAATGCGCCACTAGATAAATTTAAAAAAAACCCAAAACAACCTAAGCCTAGTCCACAACCTAAGCCCAAGGTAGGTCAATCAACACCGGGAAGCCCGCAAGCTCAACAACCAAAGCCTTCAATTATAAAAAGTCTTCTTGGTAAAAACAAAATGGCAGTTCAACCAGGTACACCTTCAGCATCTCAGCCAAGTATCTTGAGCAAGATCAAAAATATATTTAGAAGTCGACCGGGAGTTGTTACTAAGTAATAACATTGTACAGATTGCATTATGATTATAAGGGGCGGAATTATCCGCCTCTTTTTTTTTGGTAATTGAAATAGTTTAATGCAATTTTGTATGGTGAGTTTTTAATGGTAGTTACAAATGGAGATGCCTATGAAGCTCATGTATATAGTATCTAGTATTGGTGTATGTTTGATGCTAAACGCTGAGAGCGCTAAACAATTGATTGAATCACAAAATAGAGTTTCTAAAGAATTACAAAAAGCACAAAATTTACTTGCAATAAATGAAGACAAGTTTGGCAGGGCGCAACAAATTGTAGATCCGGTAACTAAGCAAGTTGTTATTGAGAATTTGCAGGCAGAGAAAAAGATGTTATTGCAAAATGGTAAGCGATTTAAAGATTTATTAAAGCTGCTTGATAAAAGAATTACGCGTGCGCAAAAAACAGAGCAAGTGCCAAAGCAATCGAAAACTATTAAAGAACGATTACAAAAATATTTTCCCGCCTTGCAAAGTTCAAATGAAACAAATCAGCAAAAGCCATCATTTATTAATAGAATATTGCGACGTAGCAAGTAACAATAATTATTGCGTACTCATACATACGCCTGTCACATTAGACAACTCTTGAAAATAGAGCTCGATAGTTCATACCCTAAAAATATCAAATCGAATTACGACTGATTTAAAAAAAGTGGGAGAGGGTATGAGAATTTTTAAACCAATACTGCTTATGGTTATGTTAAGCGTGCCATATCTTGCTCAATCTGCAGCAACTGTTCAAACGCAACCATCTACTATTAATACTCAACAAACTACTGAAGCACAAGCCGCTGCATATGAGCAAGCGCTAGCAGACTATGAAGTAGAATTGGCAAAATATGAGGCTGAGCAAAAAGCATATGACGAGCAATTGGCAGCATATAATACAGAAGCACAAGCCGCTGCAGATGCGCAAGCGCTAGCAGATTATCAAGCAGAATTGGCAAAATATGAAGCTGAGCAAAAAGCATACGACGATGCGCAAGCTGCTGCTAATGCGCCCCAAACCATTCCTAAAGGTAATACTGCTCCAGCTCCTGCTACTCCTAAAGATACTAAGACTGTTACGCTGTCAGAAATTTTTAAAAATAAAAAGGGGCCTTATAAAATAACTGATTTATTTGACATAGTGCCCGGGGTAAAAGCTTTAATTCCGCCATTCTTTAACCCGATTTTTAATGCAGTACAAATAACAGATGTTGTTGCAACGGCTAATGAACGAGAAATGAGTGTTACTGCATTTGCTGATATTTTAAAACAACAAACAGCAGTTGCAATAAAGCAAGTACGTGGGTTTAGAAATGAAGCCGGCTACGGCATATTCATAGGATTTCCTGCAGGTATTTCTCTAGGGGCTATAGATAAAAAATTAGGAGTTTTAGATAAAGCTCTGCAAGTTATTAGTGCTTCAATGGTTTTTTCTACCGTCAATTATTTTGATGCAGACTGGGGTGTGCCGGTAGGTGAAGGTGCTAACTTAATATTAATGGTAAAAGTTGCTGGAATATTAGATGAGGTATTAAAGCCAATTGGTACTGATTTAACAACATTGATGTTAACCGTGAACTTATCTCCAACCATAGTTGGTTCTGACTTTAATGCTACTTTGCCCGGTAAAATACAACTGGGAGAACCGGGCCAAAAGCCAATTATAGAAACAACCGGTTTATCACTCGGTGGGTTTATTGGTGATACAGACATTACCTTATATGTTTCGACTGGCCTTCAATTAAATTTACCATGGCAAAAAACTCCTCTAATTTTTAGTGCTTCATTGTTAGGAACTTTGACGGGTAATATTGCTATAGAAGGAAATATGGACGGCCAATTGTCACTTCCATTCCCGCCATTTGGATTCCCAAATGGAACTAATGTTGTAACGTTTGGTGATGTATTTATTAAACTTGCTATTGATGCGGCGTTGATTGCTCAGTCTTCAGGCTTAATTCCTATTTCAGGTTTTGGATTAGGTGCTGGAATAACGTGCGGTGATGTAGCCGGTAGAGCAAAATTATACTTTAATCTATCTGGTTCTAATGCGCCTGATATCTTTGTTGATGCAGCTGTGAATAACATGACCTATGACAAAATATTGGGTTGTTATGGAAAAGTACTTCTGGTCAATACCGGTATGCAAGTTGATATAACTAAAGTAATTAAAGAAAAAGTACCGCCATTTGGCCTTCGAGAAATAAAGGTTTATTTTGCACCTAAAGATATGTTCTTAGGGCTGCAAGTGTGGCGAAAAGGTATCAAGGTTACTGCTAAAGCAACATTCCCGTGGGTAGATGGTCCAAAAGATTGTGATATGGAAATTAGCATAACCATGAATGGTATCATGATGCGTGCATATTGCCAAACACTAAATGTTGGTCCGTTAAAAATATTTGGTAGAGGTCCTGATAGAAAAGCAGGAACAAAAGATGATGGTCCAATAATGCTGTTTAACTTTGCACCAAAAGGTTCATGGACAGCACCGGCAACTCCCGATGAATTAGATAAAATGGCAGTTGATACCTTTAAAGAGCCAACAAAAGAAGAAGTTGTAGCACAGCCTGCAGCACAACCATATGTAATGCCTGGTAATGTTATGGGTCAAGGTCCGATGCATGCGATATCGTTGCTGTTAAGTGCAGGTCTTCAATTAAAAGTACCGGTTAAGAGCGGTAAAGATATTATGTTGTTCGAGGCAGAAGCATTACTTTCAATTCCTGCTCCAACGCGACTTACTTTTGATTTTAATACAGCGATTTACAGCAAGTTTAAAGCACAATTAAAAGGTGACTTTAATATTCGTGCTCCAAACACCTGGAAGTTGCAAGGTTCAATTATTGGACTTAAAGATTTTGGTAAAGAGTTGCGTAAAGGTGCTCGTAATTTACAAAAAGCTAAGAAAAAAGTAAGCAGAGCATTTGATAAAGCGCAAGATGAAGTAAAGAAAGCACAAAAGAAATTAGGCGATACAGCAAATCTTAAGAAACGATTAGATGAAGCTGTAGCAGGGTGTAAAGGTAAAGCACCAAAGAAGTTTGAGAAAAAAATTGATGAAGTAGCTGAAGGTAAAGCAGTTTCTGCAGTTCAAGTAGACCAATAGCTTTTTGAAAATTGAGGAGTAATCATGAAAAAAAAGGTGTTATATCTGCTTGTTGCCCTGCTGAGTGTCGGCGCTGGCTACAACTATGTATATGGCGATTTAGGAAAATTAATTAAAAAGGCCGCAAAAAAAGTAAGAAAAGTAGCAAAAAAAGCAGTAAAAGAAGTTAAAAAAACGGGCAAAAAAGCCGTTAAGGGTGCTAAAAAAACTGTAAAAGAAATTGGTGAAGGCGATATTAAAGGCGCAGCAAAAGCAGCAGGAAAGACCGTAGCTACAACAGCAACTACCGCAGCAAAAGGCGTTGCATCAGTTTCTAAAACAGGATTTAACGAATTTAAAGATACCTTTGAACAAATAGGTGATTGTGCAAAAGTTGTAGGACTTGGAACAGCATGGGCTGCACAAAAAGGTACCTATGAAGCAACTAAAGTTGCATTTACTGCTGCACAAAAAACATTAGATGCAACAGAAACATCTACCAAAGGTGTAATGACTGCGATTAGTAAAGTTTCTGATGTTGCAGGTATTGTTCTTACTAAATATTTTGTGCTTGAAGAAGTAAGCTTGAAAATAGACGTAGCAAAAATGCTCCCTCCTCAAGTGCAATTACCTATCTTTAAACTTAAAGGGAGTGTTTTTGGCAAGAAATTTAATGTTAATGTTGATTGGGATGGCGATGATGTTTCTGTGCTTGCTAAAAAAGCAATCAAAGCAATTTCAAAAATTATTCCATTAGATGATTTGCTTAAAAATAGCCCGATTAAAATTAAATTGGGTAAAAAGAAAAAGAAGAAAAAAGGTACTAAAGAAGTAGTTGTAGTCGATGAAACTGCAGTGGATTATGATCCAGCATTGTACGACGATAGCTTTGATATTAATGACTACGATGAATATTACGATTTAGATTATGGTGATGGCACTGAACCAGAAGAGCCTACTGATCCTGATTCAACCACGGAGCAATTCTGGGATGCAGAAGAACCTGATATATCGTGGGATGGTGAACTTGACACAACTTCTGACAGTTCAGGCGCTGAGTACGATCCAACTACGTTTCCTGGTATGATTACACAAACAACAGCAACGGGTGGAACAGTAATACCAAATATAGGAAAGCCGACATTACAACCAGCTGCAGTCAGCAAGCCGGTTGTTCCTGTTCAAGCTCCAGCAACTCAACCGGTTGTACTTACAGCGCCAGCAGCAGTGACTACATCTGCAGGAGTAGATTATATGAAGAGCAATGTTGCACCAACTCCTTCAGCAGCAAAAAAGAAAACTAGATCATCTAAATTGCGTTAATTAGCAGTAGCTAGTAATGAAGATGCCCGTTGTTGAGACGGGCATCTTTTTTTTGTTCTTTGTAAAAAAATATTAGCTTCTAATAATTATACCGCGAGCTTGTGCGTGAATTCTTGTCTCGCATTCAATTACGGTGCGCATTAAGCGAGCTGTTTTGGTTTCAATGAATTGTTCTTGTTCTTCAAGATCAAATAATAATATCGATTCAGTAGCAAGATCATGTCTAATTTTTTCGTATACATCCAAAGTTAACTCATGACCGGCAATTTCAAGAAAGTAACAATAGCGCTCAACTAAACTAATATATAAGCCGTTAAGGTCATCTAAATCAGCTATGATGTTGTGATCAACTAATTCTGATAGGTGCTGAGAAATACGTTTTACGCAAAGCCACGTTTCATCTTGATCAACCGGGCTCCATACTAATTTGCTAATAGCAGTTTCTAAAAATAAAATTAAAACTTTACGTACATCTTCTTTTGATAATTCATCAATTTTATCATATTGTTCTTGCATTAGCTGTACGATTTGTAAGGTTAAATCTTCTAAAAATAGTGATGGGCTTTTCTTAAATTCATCAAAGCGCGATAAGAACGTTGAGTACATCATTTGATTAATAGTTTCATTGAGCGTATGCGTTGGCGAGAATGCATTAACAGTAAAATGATCTTGTAATAATTCTGGTAATAATGAAACGCAATCACAGAATGAATGGCCATTCATATAGTTGCATGCCTTTATTTTATTAGAAAATAATCTCATGACTTCTTTTATGTACGGACGTTGTTGGTTAGTTTTTTTGCCATGACGTAAAAATTGGGTAATATGTGATAAATCATGTGATAACAAATCACGGTACTCCGGAAAGTTATAAATATTTTTAAGATAGAACGATAGCCCTGCAGGAGAAAAATCGAGCGGTGAGTGTAGTATATTTTGTTTAAATTCTTTGCTCAGGCTAAGCTGTACAGGTTGAGTAACTCTAGCAATTGTTTTATGAGTTAAAAAAAATATATATATGAATAAGAGTACAAAACGCATTTTTTTCATGGTACTCCTTGTAAATAAAAGGTTTTTAGCTGATTAAAATTAAATCGTATCATGAAAATATTTATTTATACAACTTCGTCTTGTTATATAATATGAAAAAAGAGATAAGGAATTGATCGATGGCTTTATATAAGTACCGGGCATTTTCCAGCCAAGGCAAGCAAGTGACAGGGTATCTGGATGCCTCATCAATGCAAGGCGTTAAAGATCAACTTGCAAAACAGGGAATGCATCCTATCTCAATTTCGCTTGCCGATCAAGAAGCACGTCAAAGTTGGTGGCGTAAATTTTTTGGTGGCTCAATATCGTTAAAAGATAAAATTTTATTCACTAAGCAATTAACCGTTCTTTTAAAATCGGGTATACCATTATTGCAAGCATTAGAATTGCTGACCGAGCAATTTCAAGGCAATTTGCGCGCAATGCTGGTCAATATCAAAGATGATATCAAGGGTGGTAGCTCATTTGCTGATGCTCTTTCTAGGTATCCAAAAACATTTGATAATATCTACGCGCAGTTAGTTCGTGCGGGTGAAGCGAGTGGTAAATTAGAAGTCATTTTAGAACGCTTAACTACTTTTATGGAACGACGCGCCGCAATTAAAAAGCGAATCAGTGACGCTTTAACCTATCCACTTATTCAATTGGTTATTTCATTATTAGTTGTTGGTGTGTTAATGATTTGGGTTGTACCAAGCATGGCCAGCAATTTCGCAGCACAAGGTAGAGAATTACCTCAAATGACCCAGATTGTAATTGGTATTTCTAACTTTTTTGTACATTATTATATCTTGATATTAATAGCATTTATTTTGGCAGTGGTTGGGTATAAATATTGGGCATCGATGCCAGCAGGTAAGCGATTACTCGATACCATTAAATTGCGTTTGCCATTTATAAGCTATTTTGCTCGTATGAATGCGGTAGTACAATTTAGCCAAACATTGGGCATGTTGTTAGAAAGCGGAGTTAACATAGCGCAAGCATTAGACATTGTAGTAAATATAATTGATAACCAAATATTAGCTGATACTTTAAGTGCTGCGCGTGATAAAATTATTAAACAAGGTCGAATTGCTCAGTATTTAAAACAAACTGATATTTTTCCGCCTATTGCGATATACTTAATTCAAACAGGTGAACAAAGTGGTCAGCTTGATTTTATGTTATTAACAGTAGCAAAAAATTATGAAGAAGAGCTGGGTAGTTTAGCTGATAGTATGTCAGCAAAATTAGGGCCGCTCTTATTAGTTGTAATGGCACTTGTTATTGGGTTTATTGTAATGGCAATTGCTGTGCCAATTACT
>Ga0105047_10000673_pt1 | contig 58811 bp, 44 predicted proteins | sample MAT04_FD_78384 | JGI IMG/M metagenome (GOLD analysis project Ga0105047, IMG submission 78384) | Freshwater microbial communities from Lake Fryxell liftoff mats and glacier meltwater in Antarctica - MAT-04 (megahit assembly) | ecosystem: Environmental > Aquatic > Freshwater > Ice > Liftoff... | reverse complement strand
CGGCCCCCGCCCTCAAGGGCGGGGGAGCTTACTTTTTTGCCGGTTTTGGCCGGCTTGCCGGCCAAAACCGGCTTAAAATCTACTCCCCTTCCTCCGCCGCTTCGGCCACCCGCAGGGGTGCGGCAGGGGCCGGGGGATGGAGGGTTTATGAGTTCGCCAACAGTATCAATTATTGAGAAGATACATTTTTTCGCCCTTTTTAGTCGGCACGCCGACCAAAAAGGGCATAAAAATGGCTCCCCCGCCCGGATATATTTTACTCATTTTAGGAAGGGTACCATGGAAAAAAAGGGTGTTGCTGTCGTTGCCGTGGGTGGCAACTCGTTAATTAAGGATGAGACCCACCGCACCGTCCCTGATCAATATGCTGCCGCGCAAGCCTCAATGTCTCCGATTGCCGATATGATCGCGCAGGGTTGGGATGTGGTGGTAACCCATGGCAACGGGCCGCAGGTGGGCTTCATTCTGCGCCGCTCCGAGCTTTCGCGTGGCGAATTGCACCCGGTTCCGCTGGATTTTTGTGGAGCCGATACGCAGGGTGCGATTGGTTATATGTTTGTGATGGCGCTGCATAATGAATTTCTCAAGCGCGGCATAGATCGCAAAGCCATCGCGGTGGTCACCCAAACCATTGTGGATCGCAACGACAAAGCGTTTCAGAACCCCTCCAAGCCAATTGGTTCGTTTCTGGATGAAAAGACGGCCCATGAACGCACCGAAAAAGAAGGTTGGACGGTGGTGGAAGATGCCGGGCGCGGCTGGCGGCGGGTGGTGCCCTCCCCGATCCCCCAGCGCATTGTGGAAGCGGCGGCCATGCGCAGCCTGATCGACGCGGGGTTCACCGTGGTTGGGGTGGGCGGCGGCGGCATTCCAGTGCTGGAAGACCCCGACGGCACGCTGCACGGGGTGGAAGCGGTGATCGATAAGGATTATGGCTCGGCGCGGCTTGCCACCATGATCAATGCCGACCTGTTTGTGATCAGCACTGCGGTGGAACAGGTGGCGATTAACTTCAATAAGCCCAACCAGCAGTGGTTGAGCCGCATGACGATGGCCGAAGCCGAAGCCTATGGGACTGAAGGCCACTTTGCCAAAGGTTCTATGCTGCCCAAAATCCAGGCGATTCTGCAGTATCTCAAGCGGGGCGGCAAGCAGGCGCTGATTACCGACCCGGCCAACATGGGCCGCGCCCTAAGAGGCGAAACCGGGACCTGGATTGTGCCTTAGCCGGTCAGTGTTGGATTTGATTGCCCAAGAATGACCCATTTGGTGAATTGTTTTTCGCTAGTTTTTGTTGGATACTGACCATGTATGAATTTTGCACAGCAAAATGGAGCTTTTCAGCGGAATCATGATTTGGGATTGGCTTGAAATAGAGTAAAATACTCTAGGGTGATTGGTGCGAACGGCCTGCCATTTTGCCCGGAATTGCTTATTGGTTTACCCTGTGCCTCAGGGTTTACGCAAGAGACAGATCGACTGGCGCCGCACTCTGGTGCGGCACAATCGGCCGAGTCTTCGCCTGTTCGTTATTCAGATCCAATTCTCTTAGGAGGAGAACCTGTATGTCCAAAAAAACTGGATGGCTGCTTTTCAGCCTGGTCATCGTATTCTCGATGATCTTGAGCGCCTGTGCGCCCGCCGCAACTCCGGCGCCTACCACTGCCCCGACCTCCGTTCCCGCCACCAAGGCTCCTGAGCCCACCAAAGCTCCCGAAGCGACCAAGGCCGTGGAACCCACCAAAGCTGCCGCGACGGTTGCCCCCACCGCTGCCGCGACGGTTGCCCCCACCAAGGCCCCCGTCAAGGACCTGACCTTGGGTTTGTTGATGGTTGGCCCCTACAACGATAAAGGCTGGAGCCAGGCTCACTTCGATGGTGCGACCTATGTCGAATCGAAGGTAGCCGGCGTCAAGAAGCTGTATGTCGATAAAGTTAACCCCGCCGACCGCCCCGGTACCACGGCTGCGCAGTTGGCGCAGGACCTGGTATCGAAGGGTGCCAAGATTGTTGACTTCAGCTCCGACGACATGAAGGACGAAGCGATCAAGTTTGCCCAGGCCAACAAAGATGTTTGGGTGATCTTTGCTTCTGGCGATACCGTTTGGAAAGAAGGCAAGGAATTCAAAGATCTGCCCAACATGATCAACGTCATGGGCAAGATGGAATACGGCAAGATGATCGCCGGCTGCGCCGCTGCGCTTTCCTCCACGACCGGCAAGATCGGTTATCTGGGACCCTTAATCAACGATGAAACCCGCCGGCTGGCCTCCTCGGTTTACCTGGGCGCCAAATACTGCTGGACCAAGTACATGGGCAAGAAGGCCGAAGACCTCAAGTTCAAGGTCACCTGGATCGGTTTCTGGTTCAATATTCCGGGCGTCACCTCGGATCCCAGCCAGGTTGCCAAAGACTTCATCAATGGCGGTTACGATGTGGTGATTTCGGGCATCGATACCACCGAAGCGCTGGTCGAGACCAACAAGGCGGCGGCTGCCGGCAAGAAGGTGTTGGCCATCCCCTACGACTTCAAGGATGCCTGCAAGGAAGCTGAGAAAGTCTGCCTGGGCGTGCCTTATTTCAACTGGGGCCCCGCTTATACCAAGTATGTGAACGCCGTGATCGCCGGAACCGCGAAACAGACCTTTGAATGGATTGCTCCCGACTGGAAAGACATCAACAATCCCGATACCAGCATTGTTGGTTTCAATAAGGGCGCTGCGCTTTCCAAGGAAGCCGCGGCCAACGTGGATAAGTTCATCGCCGAACTCGGCGGCGGGCTGAACCTGTTTATGGGTCCGATGAACCTGCAGGATGGCAAAGCCTACCTCAAGGAAGGCGAGAAAGCCACCGACCTGCAGATCTGGTACCTGCCCCAATTGCTGCAGGGCATGGAAGGCCAGAGCGTTCCGACCAAGTAAGTTCCAAACCACAGCGGTTGTCTGCCGGCTAACCGGCAGACAACCGCTCTTTTTACCTTGTAAAACTGGGGCTGTCGCAATCAATTGCTTTTGCGGCGGCCCTGCGTCTTATCTGCTACAATATAGGTTGAACTTCAGATCGGCGGCAGGCAAGAAATGAAGGTCGAACTCTCACACATTCAAAAGCGATTTGGCAAGGTGCATGCCAACAACGACATCACCCTCACGGTCCCGGCGGGCACAATCCAAGGGATCCTGGGGGAAAACGGCGCCGGCAAAAGCACGCTCATGAAGATTCTCTCCGGTTTCTATTCGGCCGACGAGGGCACCATTCTCCTCGACGATAAACCGGTGAAGATCACCAGCCCGGCCGACGCGGTGGCCCAGGGCATTGGCATGCTCCATCAGGACCCACTTGATTTCCCGCCGATGCGGGTGATCGATAATTTTCTGATTGGCCGAAAGAATGCCAGCTTTTTCCCGGACCGCAAACGCGCGCTGGCGGCGCTGCACGATCTGCAGCAGCAGTTTGACTTCGCGATTGATCCTGAAACCTATGTCGATTCGTTGACGGTGGGTGAGCGCCAACAACTCGAGATTTTGCGACTGCTGTGGTTGGGCGCGCGTGTGCTCATTCTTGATGAACCCACCACCGGCATCAGTGCCATTCAAAAAGAAAAGCTCTTCGCTACCCTCAAGAAGCTGGTCGAGCAGGGCATGACCGTGCTGTTCGTTTCGCACAAATTGGAAGAAGTGGAAGGCTTGTGTGGGCGGGTGGCGGTGATGCAGCGCGGCCGCCTGGTGGGCGAAACCCGGCCACCTTACCTCACAGCGGAACTGGTGCAGATGATGTTTGGCAAGGTGGTGCAGCCCGATGCGCGCGTCAATGCCGGGACTCCTGAAATTGCCTTGAAGATCAGCAACCTGGAAATTGAAGATTTTCGCTTGCAGATCCGTGATGTGAGTGTCGAACTGCATCGCGGCGAGGTGATTGGCCTGGCCGGAATGGAAGGTTCAGGACAGCGCCAGTTCCTGCGCACCCTGGGCGGGCTCACCCGTCCGGTGGGCGGCGAAATCCGGCTGGAAGAGAAGAACCTGGCAGGCAAACCCTATAAAAATTTCATGAACAGTGGTATCGCCTATATGCCAGCTGCCCGCCTGGAAGAGGGGCTGATCCCCGGCCTGTCGCTGACTGAGCATTTCACCCTGTGTGAAGAGCAGTCAGGCTTTTTTGTGGATAAAAGCAAAGCCCATGCCCTGACCAGTGGTCGTATTCAGGATTACACCATCCGCGGTGTGCCCGAGAGCCGGATTGAGGCGCTTTCGGGCGGCAACCAGCAGCGCGCGCTGCTGGCGCTGCTGCGCACACCGTTGCATTTACTGTTGATGGAGCATCCCACGCGCGGGTTGGATATAGAATCGACGATCTGGATTTGGGCCAAGCTCAAGGAGCGCTGCAAACAGGGCACGAGCATTGTCTTCATCTCGTCCGACCTGGACGAAGTGATTCGTTACAGCGACCGTATTCTGGTCTTCTTCGGCGGGCGGGTTTCGCAGCCGGTGAATTCCGCCGCGACCAACGCCGAACAACTGGGCCAGTTGATCGGCGGCAAGGGATGGTAGGAGGAGCCCCATGTTGAAGAAAAATTCGCCCTGGTTGGGGTTGGGCTTTCGTCTGCTGGCGGTGGTTTTAGCCCTGGCCTTTACCACACTGATCCTGGTGCTGACGGGCGCGCAGCCGTTTGATGCGTACACCAACATTATCAGCGGTTCGCTGGGTTCGGTGGAAAAGATATCCGACACCCTGGTGGCCTGGGTACCGCTGCTGCTGGCTACCTCGGGCCTGCTGGTGACTTTCACGGCCGGCCTGTGGAATATCGGTGTAGAAGGGCAAATCACCCTGGGCGCTATTTTCACCACCTTCGTGCTGCGCTCGTTGGGCGATTCCGGCCTGCCGCCGGCATTGATCATCGCCCTGGCGATTGTGGCGGGGGCGCTGGGCGGTGCCTTATGGGCGGCGGTGGTGGGTTGGCTCAAAATTTATGGCGGGGTCAGCGAGATCTTCGGCGGCCTGGGCCTGAATTTTGTGGCCACTGCTTTCACCCTGTTCCTGATCTTCGGCCCCTGGAAGCGCCCCGGTGTAGCGTCGATGAGCGGCACGGCGCCATTCCCGCCGGAGTTGTGGCTGCCCATGGTGGGCAACCTGCGCCTCAGCCTATGGTCGCTGGGGCTGGCAGTGCTCGGCATCATTGTGATCTACCTGGTGCTCAACGGCACCTATTTTGGCCTGCGTTTGAAGGCGGTGGGTAAGAATGGGCGCGCCGCGTTTTTGATGGGCATTCCCACCGCCCGCTATCTGATGTCTTCCTTCCTGATCTGCGGGGCTTTTGCCGGACTGACGGGCGCAATGCAGGTGACCGCGGTTTACCATAACCTGATCCCTTCCATCTCATCCGGCTACGGCTTTTTGGGTGTGATGGTGGGCATGCTGGTCAATTTCCAGGCCGCCTGGGCCGCGCCGGTTTCGTTTTTCTTCGCGGCGCTCAATATCGGCAGCATTCAGCTTCCCATCGTGCTGCACCTCGATTCAACGCTCTCGGGCGTGCTTCAGGGTGCGCTGGTGCTGTTTGTGCTCATCGTCGACGGCGTCCGCCGCCGCCTGACCGAGAAATCTTAAGGAGCCCGCATGGACGAAATTATATTAATTGGTCTGGCCGGGGTTCTGGCATCGGCGGCGCCGGTTATTTTCGCGGCGCTGGGTGAAACCATCACCGAACGAGCGGGGGTGATTAACCTTTCGGTCAACGGCACCATTTTGCTGGCCGCCATGGCCGGGTTTGCCGTGGCGCTGACCACCCCGGACCCGGTCGTCGGGCTGCTGTTGGGGTTTGGGGCGGGCGCACTGGTTGGCGCGCTGGTGGCGCTGATTGTGGCTTTTTCCAGCATCACGCTTAAGCAGTCGCAGGTGGCGGTGGGTTTTGTGCTGACCCTGATGTGCCGCGACCTGGCTTATTTTCTGGGCAACCCGGTGATGGGCGCCTCTGGCCCGATTGTGCCACACATGGAAATTCCCGGGCTGCGCGACATTCCTGTGCTGGGCACTGTTTTCTTTGACCAGGACGTGATCGTCTATTCCAGCTATATTCTGATCGTGCTGGTTTACCTGTATATCTATAAAACACGCCAGGGGCTGATGCTGCAGGGTATTGGCGAGCGCCCGGCGGCGGCCTTTGTGCGCGGCGCCGATGTGAATCGCCTGCGCTATCTGTACACCATGTTGGGCGGCGCGCTGGTGGGTCTGGCCGGCCCCATGTATTCGCTCAGTATCAAAGCCGGTTGGAAGGGCACTATTTCGGGACTGGATGGCATTGGCTGGATCGCGCTGGCAATCACCATCTTTGGTGGCTGGAACCCGCTGCGCGTGGCGGCCGGGGCGATTCTGTTTGCGCTGCTGCAATGGTTGGGGTTGGTTTTGCAGCCCAGCCTGCCCAATATCCCGTCGCAGGTGCTGCAGGTGGCGCCCTTCCCGCTGATGATCCTGACCCTGCTGCTGGTCAATATCGGCAATGCAGAATGGGTGGAGCGCACCCTGGCCGGGCTGCCGCCCGAACCGCGCCGCATTCTGGCGAAAATATTGCGCCTGATGCGCACGTCACCACCCGCTTCGCTGGGTGTGCCGTTCGAAAACGAATAATCGTTAATCAATAAAGTCAGGGGCCGCCACAATTTGGCGGCCCCTGACTTTTTGATGCGGATTTATTCGCTGAGCAGCGAATTAGGCCAAAGCCGGAACGGTGTGAGCAAGGGCGAGCGCGGCTTGAGCAAATGGCACATCGACCAGCATATGGGTGATGATGCCGGCCATTTCTACCCCGGCTGCACTGTTGGCAGCGCTGAAAAATTTGCTGGATTTTACATAATTTTCGGATACATAGATCGCGCCGTAAGCTTTCAGTTCATCCTGCAGGCGCCAGTTGGTAGTGGCCTTAACGCCCCGCAGCAGCCCGGCAGCGCCCAACACCAACACGCCGCAGCAAATAGCCCCCGTCCAATGTGCTGTGGGTTGCGCCGTGTTCAGCCAATCGAGCACGCGCCGGTTAGACAGCATCGCCCTGGCGCCAGGGCCGCCAGGGATAATAATCACATCGGGTCTGGGTACGTCGGCTAATGTATGCGTCACCTTGATCGTCAGCTCACCTGTGTCATTAATAATCTGGCCGGATTTTTCGGCAACAAAAAGCACCTCTGCCCACCCGATGCTACGAAAGATTTCGGCAGGGCCCAGTGCATCCAGCGCGGAGAACCGGTCAAACAATAAGGTGGCGATTTGCATGTCCGACTCCTGACGAGGGGGAACCTCCATCCCACGGATTAATTCTCTGATGGGACGGCTTTAGTAACAAAAATTCTGATAATTCTTGATAATTATCGTGAATTATCAGATTATACCCCGGTTTAGGAAGAAAATGTTAATAATAGATTAGAAAAGATGGATAAGAAGTGACTTCGCCCACACATGGATTCGGTCGCAGCGCTTTTCTATTGAACGTATCAGACGTTGGTCGTGGAATCGCTCAACGTCATTATTTCTGAAATGAGCACTCTGGCCTCATCCAGGGTGCAAACCTTGCCGCCAAACCCTTTCTGGAAATTCCTGGCCTCGGCAGGAGTGCCAAAACACAACACCGAAGGCTCACAGCACAGGCTGACGGAGCTTTCCAGCAAGAAAGCAGCCTGACGGGCATTGACCATTCGCCCGTATAAAAAGTCACTTGCCAGGGCGGTCACCACGCCGGATTGACTCAATGCCAGCAGACCGCAGTGCGGGCAGCAGGCGCTGCGCTGGCTGCCGTCCTGCATTTGAATGATAAAAGAGGCGCGCTCGTGGATCATCCCCCCGCAAAAGGCGCATTTGCCTTCCTGGCGCACAGGCTCGGCAGGAGGAGTGAGCTTTATTCCGCGGTTGGTCTTTGCGGCCAGGCCGGTTTCCACCAGGGCGCGTATGTCTCGATAAGCTGTGGGTGTCGAAACGCCAAACCGGGTTTCGATTTCCGCAATTGCGATCGAGCCCTGGGATTGTAACCATTGATGCAGTTGTTGTTGCCGGTCAGTTAGTATTGGCATCGGTAATCAATGAACACCTACTTGAAAAATGCGATAATTAATGATAGCATTATCACGAATTATCGAATAAAGATGATCTATATTATACGCCATTCTTTACCGAAGAGGCGGTATCGCTTTAATTAACGGCTAAATCAGCTTGGCACGCGCCGGGTGAGGCGTGGAACGGTGTGATCGGATATTTCGCGGTGTGAATGTGCTGCCTCCAATCAAAGGCGGAGCAATTCAAAAATTATTGTTCAGGGGCAGGGAAAATGTTTTCCAAAAGGGTAAATGGGTTCGTTTGTAGTGTGCTGCTGGCGCTGTTGCGGCAAGCTGCGCCGCTCCGGCGGCGGTATCGGTGGAAAATGCCTGGGGCAAGCTCTCAACGGCCATTCCAGGGGCGGGCGGGATGTACATGGTTATCAAAAATACCGGCGGCACCCCCGACCGGTTAATGAGCGCCAAAAGCCCGGCCTGCGGCATGTCCGAAGTCCATGAAATGGTCAAGAAAGCCGATGGCACGATGGGCATGAACCTGATCGAAAAGCCGCTGGAAATTCCCGCGGGGGGCCAGGTGGAACTGAAAGTTGGTGGTTATCACGTCATGTGCATGGTGATGAAAGGTGACCCGTTTAAACCGGGCAATAAAATTGATCTGACGCTGGTGTTTGAGAAATCTGGCGAGAAGACGATTTCCGCTGAGATTCGCACCCTGTAGAGGGTAGCGCTGCGCACCCTGTAGAGGGTAACGCTTCGCACCCTGTAGAGGGTAGCGCTGCGCACCCTGTAGAGGGTAACGCTTCGCACCCTGTAGAGGGTAGCGCTGCGCTTTATGATCCCGGCAAAAAAGTGCAGCGGAAGATCGGTTTGCAGCCATTGCTCAAACAACCGACGCTTTCAGAAGGTATGTGCGGGCTGGCCATGGCCAGCCCGCACATACCTTAAACAATGTTCCCACAAGGCTTTTGAAATGGGGATACAATAAGCCCATGGGAATCTTTATTGGATATCACTGCTCCCTGTGCGGGAGCGAATTTTTGCCGGAACAGGCCACCTATGCCTGCCCGCACGACGGCGGTAATCTGGATGTGGTGTTGGATTTTGCCACACTGCGGCGCCAATTTCAGCCGGCGGACCTCACTTCGCGCCGCGAAAGTTCGCTGTGGCGCTACCTGCCGCTGCTGCCGGTGGCAGACCCGGGCGGCGAGGGTACGCCCCTGCGCTCGGCGGGCTGGACGCCGCTGTATATGCCCCCTTCTCTGGCCCACACGCTGGGATTGGAGCGCCTGTGGATCAAAGACGAAGGGCGCAACCCCACCGCCTCATTTAAGGATCGCGCCAGTGCGGTGGTGGTGGCGCGCGCGCGTCAGATTGGCGCCGGGGTGGTGGTGACGGCCTCAACCGGCAATGCCGGGGCGGCGCTGGCGGGCATGGCCGCGGCGATTGGCCAGCGCGCGATTATCTTTGCGCCGCGCAGCGCGCCGCCGGCCAAGGTGGCCCAACTGCTGGTGTATGGCGCCCAGGTGATTTTGGTGGATGGCAATTATGATACCGCTTTTGATTTAACTGTGCAGGCCGCCCAGGAATTTGGTTGGTACTGCCGCAACACTGGTTATAACCCGTTCACAGCCGAGGGCAAAAAGACCGCCGCCTTTGAAATCTGGGAGCAGGTGCTGCTGCGCAATGATTTCGACCGACCGCTTTCAATCTTCGTTTCAGTGGGCGATGGCAACATTATCTCCGGCATCCATAAGGGGTTCAAAGACCTGGCGGCCATGGGCTGGCTGGCGCAGATGCCGCGCCTGTACGGGGTGCAGGCCGAAGAATCGGCGGCGGTGGCCAATGCCTTCGCGGCGGGTACCGAGCAAATTTTGCCGGTGCATGCCACGACCCTGGCAGATAGCATTTCAGTGGATCTGCCGCGGGATGGGGTGCGCGCCGTGCGCGCTGCCACCCAGACCGGCGGGGCTTACCTCACCGTGCCGGACAGCGAGATTCTGGCTGCCATTGCCGAGTTGGGCCGGACCGGCCTGTTCGCCGAGCCGGCTGGGGCCGCCGCTTATGCCGGGCTGCGCCGGGCACTGGCGGCCGGTCTAATCACCGCGCGCGACCCGGTGCTGGTGCTCATTACCGGCAGTGGGCTTAAAGATCCCCGTGCCGCGCTGCAGGCGGTGGGCGCCGCCCCGGTGATTGCGCCCAATATGGCAGCCCTGCGCCAGCATTTGGGGTTGTAGGGGTGGGCGACTGCGCAAAATGAAATCGCACCTTATACCGGGATATTATTTTTAAAGATTTCGAGTTAAAATAGTTAATGTCAGTCAACTGAAAGGTTGGGCATAGCTGCCCAACCGGCCATCATTTCACCTGGAGATGTGCATGCCCCCTACTTTTTCCATCATTGCCCCGGTGTTTAATGAACGTGAGTCGCTGCCGATCCTGTACCAGCGTGTAAAAGAGGTAATGGACACCACCGGTGATCCCTGGGAACTGGTGCTGGTAGACGACGGTTCGCAAGATGGATCCACCGAGATTATGCGGGAACTGGCGCAGCAGGACGAACGTGTGCGCCCGGTGATTTTTGCGCGTAACTTTGGCCACCAAATTGCCGTGACCGCCGGGCTGGATTACAGCCGCGGCCAGGCGGTAGTGATCATCGACGCCGACCTGCAGGATCCGCCCGAGACGATATTGGAGCTGATTAAGAAATGGCGCGAGGGCTACGAGGTGGTCTACGCGGTGCGAGCCGAGCGCGAGGGTGAAACCTGGTTTAAAACGTTCACCGCATCGCTGTTCTACCGCATTATTTTCCGCATCACCGATGTTAAAATCCCGATGGATACCGGCGACTTCCGCCTGATGGATCGTAAGGTGGTGAATGTGATGAACCAGATGCGCGAGAAGCACCGCTTCTTACGCGGCATGTCGGCCTGGGTGGGCTTCAAACAAGTGGGCGTGCCCTACCGGCGCGCGGCGCGTTTTGCCGGCAGCACCAAGTATCCCTTCACCAAAATGCTCAAGCTGGCCATTACTGCTATCACCGGCTTCTCCTATTTCCCGCTGCAGGTGGCCACCTACCTGGGATTCATCTCTGCCGGGCTGTCGATTGTGGTGATTCCGCTGGTGGTGATTATGCGCCTGGCCGGCAGCCAGGCTTTCTTTGGGCAGGCTTCCACGCTGATCGCCGTGCTCTTTTTGGGCGGTGTTCAGCTCATCTGCCTGGGGATTCTCGGTGAATATCTCGGGCGGATTTATGATGAAGTCAAAGGCCGCCCCCTGTATATCGTGCGTGAAGCCCCCGCCGCGAAAGAATAATCTATTGCTCCCCTTTCGAAGAGAAAGGGGCTGGAGAAGTGCGGCTGCCCCGTCCTTCTCAAACTTTATGGAGGTTTTTCAATGGCAAAAATCGATTTGACCGTCTACCCCGACCGGCTCGAACGGGCCGTGCAGCGCGCCCGCGAGCGCAATATTATCGTCCCCACCTTCAAACAGATGAATAACCCGGCCTCTATTCCGGCCCAATATAAGCAGGAATTGAGCGGCACGGGCCTGTGGGACGTGGCTCCGCGCAACCTCTTCCGCATCAGTTGGAAGAATCAGCCGGTGGCCTCGGGCGGCGGTTTTGGCGGCGTGAATTATATCGAACTACCCTCCAGCCTCACTGGCACGCCTGCCCGCGTCATCGCCATCATCGGCAAGTGGTTCCCCACCGGCGCGCATAAAGTCGGCGCGGCCTTCGGTTGCCTGGTTCCGCGCCTGGTGACCGGGCAGTTTGACCCCACCACCCAGAAAGCGGTCTGGCCCTCTACCGGCAATTACTGCCGCGGCGGCGCTTACGATTCTGCCCTGCTGGGCTGCGAATCGATCGCCATTTTGCCCGAAGGCATGAGCCGTGAACGCTTTGATTGGCTCAAGCAGATTGCCGGCGAGGTGATAGCCACCCCCGGTTCTGAGAGCAACGTCAAAGAGATCTTTGATAAATGCAAGGAACTGCGCTCTAGCGGCCAGGACCTGATGATTTTTAATCAGTTTGAAGAATTTGGCAATTATCTGTGGCATTACACCGTCACCGGGCATGCCATGGCAGAAATTCTGCAGCACGAATTGGGCGCAAACGACACCTACCGCGGGGTGGCGCTCACCACCGGCTCGGCTGGCACTATTTGCAGCGGCGACTACCTCAAGCAGCTTTACCCCACCAGCAAGGTCATAGCCAGCGAAGCGCTGCAGTGCCCCACCCTGCTCAATAACGGCTTTGGCGCGCACCGCATCGAAGGCATTGGCGACAAACACGTACCCTGGATTCATAATCTGCGCAATACCGATTTTGTGGTGGCGATTGACGATAACGCGGTGGTCAACCTGGGACGCCTGTTTAACGAGCCCGCCGGGCGCGAATACCTGGTGCGCAAGGGCGTACCGGCTGAACTGGTGGCGCGGCTGGACCTGCTGGGCTTTTCTGGCATTGCCAACATGCTTTCGGCGGTTAAATTCGCCAAGTATAACGAGCTGGGCCCCAACGATGTGGTGCTGACCGTGCTGACCGACTCGATGGAACTGTACGCCAGCCGCCTGGTGGAAATGCGCGCGCAGTCGGGCGAGTTTACCGCTTATGACGCCGCCGAAGTGTATGCGCGCTACCTGCAGGGTGTGACCACGGATCACCTTGAGGAACTGACGTACCTTGGCCGCCAACGCATTCACAACCTGAAGTATTACACCTGGGTCGAGCAGCAGGGTAAATCCTACGAAGAGATCCAGGCGCAATGGTACGATCCGCATTACTGGACCGATGTGCAGGGTCAGGCGGACGAAATTGACGACCTGATCGAGCAGTTCAATGCGCGGGTCGGTCTGAATTAGCCGGTGAGCGGGTTGGGCGGTTGCAGCCGCCCAACCCGCCTTTTGAATCCATTCAGGCAGGTTTGGATCGTTAACAAATAAATTCGGTATCGTGGAACCTGAAGCCTATTCCTCTCCCGCCCTCAGAACGGGGCCGGGGGGTGGGTGAAAGTGGCCTGTCCGCCCATAAGCCCGCTTCGGGATGGGGCGGGGGGATAGGTGGGTTTCCGATCATCGAATTTATTGGTTAATTTTTTCATAGCCTGACCCTTGTTCTTTGCAAATGGTTTAAAAAAATGGCGTCTTTTCCTGCGTTGGATGCATTGATTTTGGTGGCGGTGATGCCTGAGCCGCGTGATATGGAAATCGCCCGGCTGCTGGGATGGTACCGCATCCGCTTTAAATCGGCGCCCAAGGTGCTGGAGGTGGATGCGCTGGCTTTTTACCAGACGCAGGCCTTTGGCGAGGAGCACGGCGGGCGGATTAAGCACTACGCTCCCTTGCGCGGTCACGAACTGGTCACACGCGCTGAACTGTTTCGCGACGAGCCCGACCACCCGCGCGCGCATGAGGAGTATTTCAAGCTCTCGTTGGGTACGCTGCAGACCCTGCCGCAGCCGATTGTGGCGGATAAATGGAAGCGTATGACCTTCCTTTATACCACCGGGGCATTAATGGCTACCGCGCATACCCTGCAGGACCTGGTGCTGCGCAGTGAGGAGCGTGCTGGGATGTGGCGCGTGCTGCGCGAGCGCGCCCTGCATTCCGGCCAATATTGCGCTGAAGAACTGCCCGAATTAGCCCTGGACCCGCTGCTGTTGGCCATGCTGGGCAGCCTGGTAAAATAAGCCGCCGGCACGTGATGGACCCACAAAACGATTTTTCTTCTCAACGTCCTGCGCGCCTCAGTGGTTAGTAAAAATTAAGGAGCTGCTGCAAATGGCATTCCTGGTGAAAAATGGCACATTGGTGACTGCCGCCGAGACCTTTCAGGCGGATATATTGGTGGACGGCGAACGGATCGTCGCGATCGGCCCCGATTTGCCGGTTGGCGAAGCGACCGAGGTGATCGAGGCGGCTGGAAAATTAATATTGCCGGGCGGGGTGGATGTGCACGCTCATCTGGAACTGCCCATGTTTGGCACGGTGTCTTCCGACGATCACTATACCGGGCACAAGGCGGCCGCTTTTGGCGGCACCACCACCGTGCTGGATTTTGTCTCGCAAGATTCGGCCCCGCTGCTGGCCAATGTGGCGGCCTGGCATGCCAAAGCAGACGCGAAAGCCGCCGTTGATTTTGGCTTTCACATGAATATCACCCGTCTGGATGCTCAGGTGGAAAAAGAGATCCCCGGTTTGTTGGCCGAAGGAATCACCAGCTTGAAAGTTTTCACGGCTTATAACAACCGCCTGCGCCTGCCGGATGGTGATATCTTCAAGGTACTGCGCATCACCCGTGAGCACGGGATGCTGGCGATGGTGCATGCCGAGAACGGCGATGTGATTGATCTGCTGATCGCCGAGGCGCTGGCGGCCGGGCACACGGCGCCAGAATGGCACGCCCGCACCCGCCCGGCCTGGGGCGCGGTGGAAGCGGTGCTGCGCGCCTCGGCTCTGGCGGCACAGGCCGGGGCGGCGCCGCTCTATGTGGTGCACATGAACGCTGGGGGCGAAGTGGACCAACTGGCTTACGCGCGCGCGCATGGCGTGCCGGTGATGGGTGAAACCTGCCCGCAATATCTATTTTTTACCGAAGAGCACCTGCGGCGCCCAGACGGCGCCAAGTGGGTGTGTTCGCCGCCGGTGCGCGGTGTGGCGGATAACGCGCGCCTGTGGCAGGGCCTGGCAGAAGGCACCCTGCAGGTGATGGCCACCGACCACTGCCCCTTCTTCTTTGACGGTACCCAATCCATTCAGTATGAGGGCCGGGCGGTGGCGATTCCGGGCAAGGAATTGGGCAAAGACGATTTCTCCAAAATTCCCAACGGCTTGCCGGGCCTGGCCGATCGCCTGCCCATACTGTGGACGTACGGTGTGCGTTCTGGCAGACTGACCCCTAACCAGTTCGTGGCGCTCAATTGCACCAACCCCGCTAAAATTTTCGGCCTGTATCCGCGCAAGGGCACGCTGATGCCGGGTGCCGATGCCGACCTGGTGATTTGGGACCTCGAGAAGCGTGTGCATTACGGCGCGGCTGTGGCCCATCATCGCACCGATTACAATCTGTATGAAGGTTGGGACCTGGTCGGGTATCCGGAAAAGGTGTGGCTGCGTGGCCGTCTGATCGTGGATGGCGAACGCTGGCTGGGCCGGGCCGGCATGGGGCATTTTGTGCGGCGCGCCGCGGGCGCGCCGGTACTGTAACCAGACCGCATGACCTATTTAATTCTGCTGCCGATAGTCTTGCTGTTTGTCGCGGCGCTGGTGATCCTTATGATTCGCCGCCTGCGCCCGGGTTTCGGCTATTCGTGGCTGCTGGCAGTGCTGACGGTGCTGGTGGTGTGGATTCTGCTGTTGTATTTTCACTTTCGCCCGCCCCCCGCGCTGATTTTGCTCAACTGGCTGCCCGTGAACATGATCGAGGGCACGCTCATCTTCCAACTCGATGCGCCCGCCTGGGTGTATACCTTCGCCCTGGCCGGGCTGGCGGCGGGAGTCATTCTGACGGCCTCGGCGCGTTTACAATACCGCTCCAACCCCATCACCTGGGCTGCCACGCTGGCGATTACTGCCGCCGGGATGCTGGCTACCCTGGCCGGCACCCCGCTGGCGCTGGTGCTGGCCTGGACGCTGGTCGATGTGATCGAGCTGGCTTTTTTGCTGGGAGCAGCCCAGGAAAAGCAGCTCGGTTCTGACGCGGTGGTGGCCTTTTTAGTGCGCACTACGGGCAGCCTGGTGTTGATGGGCACCATGGTGCTCAGCCAGGCCGATGGACAGGCATTGCTCTTGATTGCACCCCGCCCGGATCTGAGTATTTTTCTGCTGCTGGCGGCGGGTCTGCGCCTGGGGGTACTGCCGATCCATCTGCCCTACATGCGCGAACCGATTTTGCGGCGCGGCATCAGCACTACCCTGCGGATGGCGGCGGCGGCTTCCAGCCTGGTTCTATTGGCGCGACTGCCGCCCAACGTGGTGCCGGTGGTGTGGTACCCCTGGCTGCTTTTTCTGGCCGGTTTGGCCGGAATTTACGGGGCCGGGGTGTGGTTGATCAGCCCGGATGAGATTCGCGGGCGGCCGTACTGGATGATTGCATTGGCCAGCCTGGCAGTGGTCAGTGTAATTCGCGGCTATCCTGAGGCCAGCCTGGCCTGGGGCACGGTGCTGATCCTTTCTGGCGCGGGCCTGTTTCTGTATTCGGCGCGCGATTTGCGCCTCTCGCTATGGCCGGCGCTGGGTGGGTTGGCCCTCACCGGCCTGCCGCTCACCCCGGCGGGGGCTGGCTGGTTGGGGTTGACCGTCTTGCCCATCAATCTGCCGGATTTCTGGTTCCTGCTGGTGCATGTGCTGCTGCTGTTGGGCTATGTGCGCCACCTGCTGCGCCCCGAAGAGACGCTCTCCACCATGGAGCGCTGGATCCGCGGGGTGTATCCGTTTGGTCTGCTGGTATTGGTGGCCACCGCCTGGCTGGCGGCGTTTTTGGGCTGGTCAGGCGCGTTGGGGCTGGAGCGCTGGTGGGCCAGCCTGTCTGCACTGCTGCTGGCGGTGGTGGGCTGGTTTGGACTACGCTGGCTGCTGCCCTGGTGGAACAGCCACCCGGAACAGACCGGTTGGGTAAGCGCGCTGGCCAAACCGGTGGGGGGGGTTCTGAACAACCTGCTGAGCCTCGATTGGCTGTACCAGCTGGGCGCGTGGCTATACCTGCTGGTACAGCGCTTGATTCAGGCCCTCACTGCCATTCTGGAAGGTGAGGGCGGCGTATTGTGGGTGCTGGTGCTGCTGGCGTTGCTGGTTTCGCTGATGCAGAGCAGTGGGGCGGGTGTTACGCCATGACATTCATAAAAGAATATGCCCAACTCGCGGTGATCCTGGTCGGCCTGACATCGATTGTGCTGTTATTGCACCTCAACTGGCGCTGGACGCTGCTGGCGTTGGGGGTGCAGTACCTGGCTACCGCCTGGTTGGTCAGCCTGTATTGGCCGCCCGGTTTGGCCGCGATCAAGCTGGTAGTAGGGTGGGTGGCTGGGGCGGTGCTTTCGACCTCGCAGGCAGGGGTCCTGCAGAACCCCGAACCGGTATCTGGGCGCGCCTTTCGGGTGATTGCGGCCGGGTTGGTGCTGGTGGTGATCTGGATTCTGGCGCCGGCGGCGCAGAACTGGCTGCAGGTAGATGCGGCCGTGGTGTTGGGTGGCCTGGTGTTGTGCGGGTTGGGGCTGCTGCAAACCAGTATGACCCAGGATCCACTGCGCATGGTAGTGGGGCTGCTGTCTTTTCTGGCTGGTTTTGAGGTGATATTCGCCGCGCTGGAATTATCGGTGGTGGTCGCTGGGCTGCTGGCGGTGGTTAATCTGGGATTGGCCCTGGCGGGGGCCTATTTGCAGACGGCTGCCGAAAGCCAGGAAGCCGAATGAACGCACCGCTGCTGTGGATCGGGTTGCCGCTGGCCGTTTCGGTTGGGCTGCTGGCGCTGCGCCGCCATACGCGCTGGGTGGTGGGCATTGCCGCCGGCCTTTGCCTGCTGCTGGCGCTGCTGGCCTGGTTGGTGCCGCTGGGCAGTGCTCTGCGCCTGGGTCCGCTGAACCTGCAAATTTCTCCTGCCTGGGTAATTTTGGGGCGGCGGTTTGTGCTGGATACGACTGACCGTTCTTTTTTGATCCTGATGTATCTATTTGGTGCGCTGTGGTTTTTGGGCGCACCCCGGGCGGGCGCTCCCCACCATTTTCCGGCCATTGGTTTGGCGCTGATTGCGCTGCTGGTGGCGGCCCAGGCGGTGGAACCGTTTTTGTATGCTGCGTTGATTCTGGAAATGGCAGTGCTGATCAGCCTGCCGCTGCTGGCGGCCCCTGGCAAACGTTCCAGCGGCACCTTGCGCTACCTGGTGTTTCAGACCATGGCCATTCCGTTCATCCTGCTGGCGGGGTGGGGTGCCGGGCTGGTGGAAGCCAACCCGCCCGGCACACGCTGGGTGCTACAGGTGGTGCTGTTTCTGGGATTGGGGTTTGCGTTCTGGATGGCCATGTTCCCTTTTCACACCTGGGTGCCGCTGCTTGCCCAGGAGTCACCCCCCTATATTATTGGCTTTCTCTTGGGCTTGCTGCCGGTAGGCGTGTTATGGATGGCGCTGGGCTTCCTCGATTCGTACGCCTGGCTGCGCGCCAACCCGCTGGTTGCCGATGGGCTGCGCCTTTCGGGTGCGCTGATGGTGCTCACGGCCGGGGTGTGGACGGCGTTTCAGACGGATCTGGCGCGTGTGTTTGGCTATGCCATTTTGTTGGAAAATGGTTTTGCCCTGCTGGATATCAGCCTGCAATCCAGCCTGGGAATGGACCTGCTGGCCGCGGCGCTCATTCCGCGCCTGATGAGCATTGCCTTGTGGTCATTGGCTCTGGCGGTGCTGCAGAAAAATGGGCTGGCCACCACGCTGGACGGGTTAACGGGGGCAATGCGCCGTTACCCGGTGGCGAGCGCCGCGCTGGCGTTAGTCTATTTTTCGGTGGGTGGGCTGCCCTTGCTGGCTAGTTTTCCTGTGCGCCAACCACTGCTTGAAACGCTCGCCGCGCAATCGCTGCCGGTGACGGCTGCCGTGATGGTGGGTAACCTGGGTTTCTTGCTGGGAGCATACCGCATGCTGGTGGCGCTGGTGCGCAGCGATCACAAAGATTGGATGCGCAGTGAGCATTGGCTGGACAGCATCATGTTGCTGTTCGCGATGCTGCTGCTGGGGTTGGCCGGTATGCTGCCGGGCGTTTTCCTGCGTGCCTCGCTCGGGCTTGTACAGGTGTTTACCCACCTGCGATAACAATCGTTTGCCCGCTGGTATAATGAATAGGAATTCTCACCGGCGCGGCGGGCCTGCCCCTGTTGCCGTTGAAGTTAATACCCTGAAAGGTAACCACGGATGGACCTGGAACAACTCAGTAAGCGCGTCGATTGGCTGGACGATGAACGTCGTAAAGATAAACATGCGCTGGCCTCTTTGGAGGAGCGCCTGGCAAACCTGGAATTAAATTTGCCACCGGTGAGCCAGCAAATAAAAGATTTAAGCTCCGAAATCGCCCGTCTGAGCGCACAATTGAGCCGGTTTGATCAAATTGAGTCCAATATTTTACAACTGCGGGTTGAGACCAGCCGCAGCTTGGAAGCCATGGATAAATCGCGCGCCGAGCGCGAGCGCGAAACGGAAAAGAACCGGCGCCTGGAAATCGAAAATTTGAACCGCGCAATTGGCGAGGTTCGTAAGGGTTTGGAACCCATCCCCGATCTTAAAAAGAGCGTGCAAACGCGGGTTGAAGAAGATTACCGCTTGGGCCGTCTGATTGAAGAACAAGGCGCGAAAATTGTTGAAAACCGCCGCTTTGATGAGGAATACCGCCGCGCAATTCGCCTACTGGAAGACAACCATAAATCGGACGGTAAGCGCGTGACCGATTTGCAGGGCGAACTCGCGGCGCTGCGTAAACGCCAGGATGAACAGCGCGGCCGGGTGGAACTGGCCGGTGAAAGTGTGCGCAAGATGGAAATGCGCCTGGGCGAGTTCCAGGCGGCCGAAAGCGAACGCCGCCAGGCGCAGACGGCATTTCTGGATAAGCAGAGCATCTGGCAGGTGGAGCGCGACCGTGAATGGCGCGAACTGCAGCCTAAATTTGATGAAATCACCCGTCAGGCGGTCAACCTGGATGCCCAACTGCAGGCACTGGATGCCACCCAGCGCGCTGTTAAACGCTCACAAGAGGCATTTGATGAAATTACCACTCGCTTTGAGCGCCGGGTTAATGAAATTACTGAAATGCAGCGCCTGGTAGAAGATCGCTTTCGCCAGGAGTGGGTTTCGTACAAAGCCGACGACCAGAAACGCTGGACCAATTACACGTTGGGCACAGAAGAACAGCAGCGCGAGGTGGTGCGCCATTTTGAAAAGTATAACGAGCGCCTGGTGGTGCTGGAAGATACCGCGATGGAAGTGCGCGACTTGCTGCAACAGGTGACCGAGGATACCCAGCGCCGTCTGAAATCGATGGTGACGGTGGCTCACCAGTGGATGGAAGAATACGAGCGCACCTTTGGCCGGCCATAACGCCTGCCAGCGGGCGAGCGCTGTGGCTGGCTTCCATTTGCAAAAGGTAGGATAAGCAATGCGAGTGATTGGTACCGCGGGGCACGTGGATCACGGCAAGTCGACCCTGGTGGCGGCCCTGACCGGCATCAACCCCGACCGGTTAAAAGAAGAGCAAGCCCGCGAGATGACGATTGAGCTGGGTTTTGCCTGGCTGACGCTGCCGGCCGGCGAAGAGGTGGGCATCATTGATGTGCCCGGGCACCGCGATTTTATTGAGAATATGCTGGCCGGGATCGGTGGAATTGATGCCGCGCTGTTTGTGGTGGCGGCTGACGAAGGCGTGATGCCGCAGACCCGCGAGCATCTTTCGATTCTGGATATTTTGCAGGTGCATAGCGGTCTGATTGTGCTGACCAAGGCCGATCTGATTCAGGACCCGGACTGGTTTAACCTGGTGGAAAGCGATGTGCGACAGGCGGTGCAGGGCACCGTGCTGCAAAATGCCCCACTGGTGCGGGTTTCGGCGCGCACCGGGCAGGGCCTGCCCGAGTTGAAGCAGGCACTGACCGAAATTCTGGCGCAGAGCCCGCCGCGGTTAGATTTAGGCCGTCCGCGTTTGCCAGTGGACCGGGTTTTCACCATTGCCGGGTTTGGCACGGTGGTAACGGGCACGCTGGTGGATGGCGAGCTGCACGTGGGCGATGAGGTGGAAATTTTGCCAGCCGGCCTGCGCGGCCGAGTGCGCAGCCTGCAGACGCATAAAAAGAAGGAAGAGCGCGCCGTGGCGGGCAGCCGCACGGCGGTGAATATCAACGGGATCGATGTTGAACAAGTGCGGCGGGGTGATGTGCTGGCTCTGCCGGGCAAATATCACCCAAGCCAGCGCCTGGATGTGCATTTTCGCCTGCTGCCAGATGCCAGCGCGCCGCTGCACCACAACCAGACGGCCAAGTTCTTTGTGGGTGCGGCGGAAGTGGAAGCGCGGGTGCGCCTGTTGGGCGTGGATGAATTGCGCCCTGGCGAGGAAGGCTGGCTGCAGCTTGAACTGAACGAGCCGGTGGTAGCGGTGCGCGGCGACCGCTACATATTGCGGCGGCCTTCGCCGGGCGAGACGCTGGGTGGGGGCGTGGTGTTGGATGCTCAGCCGCTGCGCCGCCATAAACGTTTCGATGAGGTGGTGCTCGCCCGCCTGGCCACACTGCGCCAGGGTGACCCGGCGGATGTGCTGCTGCAAGCCAGTCTGATGAGCGGCGCTGCCCCGTTGCGCGAACTGACGGCGCGTTCGCGCCTGACTGGCGAAACCGCCGCGGCGGCGCTGCGGGAACTGCTGGAGGCGGGCCGGTTGGTACCGCTTGAACCCGGCATGCCGCAGCCCGGCGCCGACCTGTTGGTGGTTGCGCGAACACACTGGGAGACAGAAACCGCGCGGGCCGGGTTGGAAATTGAAAAATATCACCGCGGCTACCCCCTGCGGCGTGGTTTGCCACGTGAAGAATTGAAGAGCCGCCTGAAATATTCCCCGCGCCTGTTTACTGCCGCATTGCGGCATTGGTTGGCCGAGGGCGTGCTGGTGGAATGGGGCACACTACTGGCACACCCCGCGTTCACGGTGCAGTTCAATGCCGCCCAACAGGCGCAGGTGGGGCAGTTGCTGGAGCGCTTCAGCGCCAGCCCCTATGCCCCGCCGGCGGTCAAGGAGTGCCAGGCGGACCTGGGCGAAGAACTCTACAACGCCCTGTTGGATCAGAATGAACTGGTTCCAGTTTCGCCGGAGGTGGTGTTCCGCCGGGTCGATTACGATACGCTGCGGTCTGGGCTGCGCGCTCATCTGGAGCGCAGCGGCACGCTGACCCTGGCGCAGTTCCGCGATCTATTTGGCACCACCCGCAAATACGCGCAGGCTTTTCTCGAACATCTGGACGCGATTGGCGTGACCCAGCGTGAGGGCGACCTGCGCAAATTGCGGAAAACACGGTAGGCCGGGCGGGATCAGAAACTCTTGCGCAATTTCGCCGGGAAATTAGCCGAATCGCAGAATCAGGTGGTCAAAGTGGCGGAATGTTGTGGTATAATCCATCCTTGCTTCCAGACGGGTTGTGTTTGGAACAATAGTCTACATCCCCAAACTTCCCCGCAGCCAGGCAGATGAAAATGCGTGGACTGTGGCGAAGTGAAGATTGGAGAAATATATGAAGTACGCGATTGTAGAATGCGGCGGTAAGCAGTTTAAAACCGTCGAAGGCGGCACGATTGAAGTGGACCGCCTCGAGATTGAAATCGGTGCTCCGATTTCCCTGGATAACGTTCTGCTGGTAGTGGAGGGTGACGCCATTCATGTGGGTACCCCTACCGTTAAATCAGCCAAGGTAAGCGCCAAGGTCGTTGATCAATTCAAGGGCCCGAAGATTGATGTCTTCCACTACCGCCCCAAGAAGCGCATTCGTACCAAGACCGGTCATCGCCAGCAGTATACCCGCCTGATGATCGAAAAGATTGTGATGGAGTAGAATAATGGCACATAAAAAAGGTGGTGGTTCAGTACGGAATGGTCGCGACAGTAACGGGCAGCGGCTTGGCGTGAAGAAATACGCCGGCGAAATCGTTAAGTCCGGTCATATTCTCGTGCGCCAGCGCGGCACCCGTATCAAAGCGGGCGAGAATGTTAAAGTTGGCACCGATGATACATTGTTTGCTGTAGCGGCTGGGAAAGTTGTCTATGTGACCCTGCCGGACGGCCGCAAGCGCGTGAGCGTGATGCCGGTGGTAGAGGTTGAAGCAGCTCTGCCCGAAGCCGTGGTAGCGGCCTAATTGTTTGCTCCCTGCAGCGTCGGCTCAATTGTGCGGCCCACGGTTGCAGGAGTAACCCTTGGAAAGGATGGTATGCAGCTATGAAGAAGGGTATTCACCCATCTTATTTTGAAGACGCCACGGTTGTTTGCGCCTGCGGCAACACCTGGACTACCGGTTCGACCCGAAAGATGATCCGCACCGAAGTTTGCTCGAAGTGCCACCCATTTTTCACCGGTCAGCAAGCCCGCATTATGGATATTGAGGGCCAGGTCGATCGCTTCTACCGCAAACTGCAGGCTCGCCAGAGTTTTGTCGAGCAGGCGAAAGCCCGCGAAGGATCGCGCACCTCACCCGATCGCGCCGTTGCCGATTTGGGTCTGGGCACCCGCCCCACCGATGTTCTTGTCAAAGCCGGCATCACCACTGTGGGCCAGATTATTGATAAATTCGCCGAAGGCGAGCAGTCTTTGCTGAATATCGATGGCTTTGGCCGCAAATCCCTGATCGATCTCAAGAAGAAGTTGCGCTCGCTGGGTTATGACCTGCCCGCAGCCGCCGACGAGATCGTCGTTTAGGGCTTTTCTTACTCATTTGGAACTCCCCTTCCCAGGTATCTTGGGAAGGGGAGTTCTTTTTTTGAGCCCGAGCTGGAGCAAAACCCCCTATAATACCTGTATGACACGTGGACGGTTAAAAATATTTCTTGGATATGCCGCGGGGGTAGGCAAAACCTATGCCATGCTGGAGGCGGCCTGCCAGCGTAAGGCGGATGGTGTGAACGTGCTGGCGGCGCTGGTGGATACGCACGGCCTGCCGGAGTCGGAGGCCTTGCTGCGCCAACTGCCAGTCCTGCCGGCGCAAGGCGAGCCCGGCGGGGCGGATGTGGATGCGATTGTGGCCAGCCGCCCGGCCCTGACGCTGGTGGACGACCTGGACAGCCTCAACCCTCCCGGTGCGCGGCATCCGCGGCGCTACCAGGATGTGGAAGAAATGCTGGATGCCGGAATTGACGTATATACCACGCTTAATATTCAACATCTGGCCAGCCTGACGGATGTAGTGGAACAGATTACGGGTGTGGCCGAAATGGACACCGTGCCCGACAGCATTTTGGATAACGCCAGCGAGATTGAGCTGGTGGATCTGCCGCCCGAGGAACTGCTGGCGCGCCTGCGCGAAGGCAAGGTGCATGTGGCGGCGCGCGCCCAGCAGACGATCGAGATGCTATACCGCAAGGGCAACCTGACGGCCCTGCGCGAACTGGCCATGCGCCGCGCCGCTGAGCGGGTGGATGACCAGATGCGCGATTACATGCAAACCCAGTCCATTCCGGGGCCGTGGGCGGCGGGGGAGAGCTTGCTGGTGTGCGTCAGCGCCAACCTGCTGGGCGAGCGCCTGGTGCGGGCAGCCCGCCGCCTGGCGGACGATTTAAATGCGTCCTGGTATGCTGTACATGTCGAGACGCCCGGCCCGGAACGCGCGCCGCAGCACCGCGAACAGACGCTGCGCACGCTGCAACTGGCGGAATCGCTGGGTGGGCAGGTGGTAATGCTCACCGGCTCGCGGGCCGTGCCGGCTCTGATGAAATTTGCGCACGATAACAACATCACCAAAATTATTGTCGGTAAGCCACTGCGTCCGCGTTGGTTGGACCTGTTGCGCGGCTCCCTGGTCGATCAACTGGTGCGCGACAGTGGTACGATTGATGTATATGTGATCTCGGGCGAGCCGCAAACGTTCGTCCCCACCATCGCGGCGAGTTTTTGGCCGCACCGCCCCCTGACGCGCTATTTGGGCAGTTTTCTGATGGTGGCGCTGGCGGCGCTGGTGGGCAATTGGGCGGTGAGTTTTTTGGAACCCACCAGCCTGGTGGCGCTCTACCTCTTGGCGGTGGTGGCGGCAGCCATTTACCTGGGACGCGGGCCGTCTGTGCTGGCATCTTTGCTCAGTATTCTGGCCTACGAATTTTTGTTTGTGATCCCGCGCTATGGCCTGGCGCTGGGTGACATGCAGTACCTGCTGACGTTTGCCGGTCTGCTGCTGGTAGCCTGGGTGATCACTAATATGGCGGCGGTGGCGCGTGACCAGGTGGGCGCTTCACAGCGGCGTGAGACCTACACCGCCGCGCTCAGCCTGTTCAGCCGCGAATTGACCGAGGCCGGCCACCTGGAGGATGTGCTGCGGGTTATTTTGCAGCGCCTGGGCCAGACTTTCAGCCGTGAGGTGGTCATCTTTTTGCCCGAACCCGCTTCGAGCCCGCTTCGGGTGCCCGCAGGGGCAGCCCGAAGCGGCATGGGGGCGGCGCTGCGTCTGCGCGGTTCGAGCGCCAATTTCCAGCTCGACCCGGATGAACTGCGCGCCATCCATTGGGCTTTTGATCATGGCGAACCAGCCGGGCGTCTGACGGATACCCTGCCCCAGGTGCGTCTGCGCGCGGTGCCGTTGATCACCTCGCGCGGTACGATTGGCGTGATGGGGGTGATACCCCCCAACCCTTCCAGTTACCTTGACCCCGACCAGCGCCGCCTGTTGGGCTCGTTTGCCAGCCTCAGCGCCCTGGCGCTGGAGCGAGCCGCATTGGCTGAGCAGGCCAGCCAGACCCAGGTGTTGCAGGCTGCAGACCGCCTGCAAACGGCACTGTTAAACTCCATCTCGCACGATCTACGCACCCCCCTGGTGTCGATCACCGGGGCGCTGAGCAGTTTAAAGGAATCAACCCAGCCGGGGGTCGACCGGGTGGTGCTGGATGCGGAGACACAGATGGAAATGATCGATACCGCGCTGGAAGAGGCGATGCGCCTCAACCGCCTGGTGGCCAACCTGCTCGACATGACCCGCCTGGAGGCCGGGGCGATGCATCTGAAGTTTGAGTTAGGTGATATTCAGGATGTGGTGGGTGCGGCCCTGGCCCGCCTGCGCGACCGCCTGGCACAACGCCCACTGCACACGCGTATTGCCGAAAACCTGCCGATGGTTCCGCTCGATTTTGTGATGATGACCCAGGTGTTGGTGAACCTGATCGATAATGCGGTGAAGTATTCACCGCCGGGAACGCCGATTGAGATTGAGGCGCAGCCAGACCCCGGCGGCGGTGTGCGCCTCTGTGTGGACGATGAAGGTCTGGGCATTCCCCCCGAGGACCTGGAGCGGGTTTTTGGCAAATTTTACCGGGTACAGCGCCCGGATGGCATTAGTGGCACCGGCCTGGGGCTTTCGATTTGTAAGGGAATTGTGGAGGCTCACGGTGGCCGGATTTGGGCTGAAAACCGCCCCGGCGAAAATGGTGTGAGCATGCGTGTGGTGTTGCCGGTATAATTTCTCCGTGCGGTGGTCTACCGCGGCGGGTAACGCTTGGTTTGTAAGGGAAAGGGACTGGGATGATCGAAACGGCTGTCAAAATTCTAATTATTGATGACGAGCGTGCCATCCGGCGCTTCTTGCGGGCGGCGCTGACTTCTCACGGGTATGAGGTGATTGAAGCAGAAAATGGCCAGACCGCGCTGGCGATTGCCGCTGACCGCCGCCCCGACATCCTGATTCTGGATCTTGGCCTGCCGGATATGGACGGAATTGAGGTCACCCGCCAACTGCGCGAATGGTATCAGGCGCCGATTATCATCCTTTCGGTGCGCGACCAGGAAAACGAAAAGATCGCCGCGCTGGATGCCGGGGCGGATGATTACCTGACTAAGCCCTTTGGGGTGGGCGAGCTGATGGCGCGCATCCGCGTGGCGCTGCGCCGTTCGGCTCGCCGGGTGGATGAGCCGGTGTTTGAGGTGGATGAACTCAAGGTGGATCTATCGCGCCGCCTGGTGACCCGTCAGGGCCAGGAAATGGATTTGACCCCCACCGAGTATGATATATTGCGCGTGCTGGTGCAGCATGCCGGGCGGGTGTTGACTCATCGCCAGATATTGCGCGAGGTGTGGGGCGAGGCTTACGAAACTGAGACACACCTGCTGCGGGTGAATATGAGCAACCTGCGCCGCAAGATTGAGCCCGACCCAACCCAACCCTTTTATATCATTACCGAGCCTGGGGTAGGCTATCGCTTGAAGACCGGCAGCTAAGCGCGCCTGGCCCCTTTTTTGGCCGTGGGTGGCCGTGGCGGCCGCCCCTACGGGATGCGGATTTTGGGGTAGAATACCCCAATCATTTTTGAAAGAGGCACGGATGAAGCATTTAACTGGGTCCCTTGAGGTCGTTTGTGGGTCGATGTTCAGTGGTAAAACGGAAGAACTCATCCGCCGCCTGCGCCGCGCCAGTATTGCCCGCGAAAAAGTGCAGGTGTTTAAACCGGCCATTGATATCCGCTATGCGGTTGAAAAAGTGACTTCCCATGCCGGAATGGATTTTGGTGCCATTCCGGTGGCGTGCGCGCACGATATTTTGAAACATCTGGAACCTGACGCGCAGGTGGTGGGGCTGGATGAGGCTCAGTTTTTCGACCCGGAAATATTGAGTGTGGTGCAAACCCTGGCCAACCGCAATCTGCGCGTGATCGTGGCGGGGCTGGACCAGGATTTTCGCGGCGAGCCGTTTGGCTGCATGCCCATTTTGATGGCACTGGCCGAACGGGTGGATAAATTATCTGCCATTTGCATGGTGTGCGGCGAAGCAGCCACCCGCACCCAGCGTCTGGTGAATGGCAAACCAGCCCGCTACCACGATCCGGTGGTGATTGTGGGCGCGGCTGAAATGTATGAGGCGCGCTGCCGCCAGCATCATGAGGTGCCCCGTGAGTGATTCGAATGCTTTGTACCAGGAAAGAAAATGTCTGGGAATCCCGAATCCGCAGGATTACCATCAATTTATCAAATCGGTGCTGATCCCTGAGGATGCGCTGCAGCGGCGCATCGCCGAACTGGGCGCAGAGATCACCCGCGATTATGCCGGTAAGAATCTGCTGCTGGTGTGCATTCTACGCGGCGGGGTGATGTTCCTGACCGACCTGATCCGTCATATTCAGGTGCCGGTGATGATGGAATTTATGGCGATCTCGTCCTATGGGGCCGGGGCGCGCTCATCGGCGGGGCACGTGCGGGTGACGCTGGATCTGGCCACCGATATTTGCAACCTGAATGTGTTGGTGGTCGAGGATATTATCGATAGTGGCCATACGCTCAAATCGGTGATGGAACTGCTCAGGGCGCGCCGGCCGCAGTCGCTTGAAATTTGCACCCTGCTGGATAAGGTGGTGCGGCGTGAGGTGGTGGTGCCGGTGCGCTACCGCGGTTTTGAAATTCCGAATGAGTTTGTGTTTGGCTATGGGCTGGATATCGACGAGTTCTATCGCAATCTGCCCTTTATCGGCGCGGTCGATCTGGAAAAGTACCAGGCGGCTTAGCGCAGTGAATGTAGATAGCGAACGCTGGAACCATCTGCTCGACACGCTGCGCCTGGCAGCGCCGCCGCAGGTTGGGTTATTCCTGGTGGGCGGCGCGGTACGTGACCTGTTGGCTGGGCGCCCGGTACACGACCTGGACCTGGTGATTGTGGGCGAGGTGCGGCCGTTGGCGCGGCGCGTGGCCAACGCGCTCAGCGGTGATTTTTATATGCTGGATGAAGAGCGCGATACCGCGCGCGTGATCGATCACAGCGGCGATCAAGCGGTGTTTCTTGACTTTTGTTCGCTGCGCGCGCCCGACCTGACGGCCGACCTGTGGGAGCGTGATTTTACGATCAATGCCGTGGCACTGGACCTGCGCCGCATGGATCAGCCGGTGGACCCCACCGGCGGGGTGGCGGATCTGAAGCTGCGGCGGCTGCGCGCCTGCACCCCGCAGGCGCTGCAGAATGACCCGGTGCGCGTGCTGCGCGGGGTGCGCCAGTCGATCTCGTTGGGATTTTCAATTGAGCCGAATACGCTGCGTTGGATGGGCGAGGCGGCCCCGCACCTGGGGCGGGTTTCTAATGAGCGCCTGCGTGACGAACTTTTTCGCATGCTGGAAGGCCGGCAGGCCTCCCAAAGCATGGCAAAGTTGGACGAGTTGGGCGTGCTGCGGGTGCTGCTGCCCGAACTGCTGGCGCTGAAGGGAGTGGTGCAATCGCCACCCCATCTGCTCGACGTGTGGCAGCACACCCTGACGCTGCTAAAAACGTTGGAGGCGCTGTGGGCGGTGCTGGTAGATGGGGACCCGGCGGCCGCGCCTGAGAATGGGTCAGTGCCGGATTGGACGATGACCAGTGCGTTGCAGCGCCTGGGGCGTTTTCAAGCGCCGCTGCGCCAGCATTTTTCCTTGGCGGTGAACCCGGGGCGCTCTTTACGCGCGCTGCTCTTTCTGGCGGGGTTGTATCACGACGCGGCCAAACCGCAGGCGCGCACGGTGGAAGCCGGCGGGCGCGTGCGCTTTTTTCATCATGAAGAACAGGGTGCGGGCCTGGCGCTGGACCGGGCGCGGGCCCTGGCGCTGAGCCAGGTGGAAGCCCAACGCTTGGAAACCCTGGTGCGCCAGCACATGCGCATTCACCTGCTTTCCGACCCTGATCAAGCGCTCAGCCGGCGCGCTATTTTCCGCTATTTTCGCGATACCGGCCCGGCGGGGGTGGAACTGGCGCTGCTGTCACTGGCGGATATGCTGGCAACGTACGGCGCAACCCTGCCCAAGGATATCTGGCAGGCCGAGTTGGAATCGACGGGGGTTTTATGGGAAGCCTGGTTTGAAAAGCCCGCGCAGGCGGTGCGCCCGCCGCGGCTGCTCAACGGGGGCGAGGTGATGGCCGCATTTGGCCTGGCGCCGGGCCCGCTGGTGGGGCAACTGCTGGCAGCGGTGCAAGAGGCCCAGGCAGCCGGGGAAATCGACGGCCGGCAGGCTGCACTGGATTATGCCCGGGCAATCCTGGACCACGAGGGCGGGTTTGGAACGCGCACCGGCGAGGGTCATTAAGGATTTAAAAGCAACGGATTTCCAGACCGCTTATTCGATGGTTCTGCCGGTGTCAAAGTGGTTGAGCGCCAGAAATTTTTCCATACGCCAGGCCGGTTCCACCATTTTGTGCCAGACGCCATCCGCGTCTGGGTAAGACCAGATTCCGGGCTCGTGCGCCACGATGAAATAGCCGTGGCGCTGGTAAAGACGCTGTGCAGCGTAATTATCTTTGGCCACATTGAGTGTGACCGAATGAAAATAACGCGCGCGCAGGTCGTCCTCCACTTTTTTGAGCAATAACGTGCCCAGCCCGTGGTTGCGATAGGTCTCACGGATGCGGAAGGAGAACAGGTAGGCGCGGCGCACGCCGTCTGCCAGTTCGGGCCGGTCGCAAATCAGTTGGATAAAGACCTGGCCAAGAATACCAACTCCAGGCAAATCGATCACCCAGTGTACCGCCAATCCGCGTTCCATGCGCTGCCAGGCGTCGCTGAATAAGCGCCGGAAGTGGGTGTATTCTCCGTCCCATTCCAGCCCAGGCAGATCTTCCACACGCAAGTGGCGGATCTGAATATGGGAGATCCAATTCGCCGTTTTCTCAAACGGCGCTGTTTTTTCCATACGGCTATTATATGAGTTTTTTGCAAAAGGGGGCAGTTCCAGGATCGACTTTTTCAGTTGGGCCTGGAACATAGACCCTATATCCCCTTTCAGGGCACGGAAGCATGCCCCTGAGGGTGTGCTGATCATGCGGTATCATTCATCACCTGTGCTTCTGTGCGCAGCGTTACCCAGATGGCGGGTTTGGAACCCGCCCCGACGGGCAGCCCCACTTTTGCCACACAAATTCTATGATCCGTTCATTTGGCTTAAATATTCGCTGTACCCGCCCACATGGCTGGTAACCCGCCCGTCTGCCAGGACCAACAGGCGGTCGATCACCTGGTCCAGAAAGTAGCGATCGTGCGAGATGATCAGGGCGGTGCCTTTAAAATCTTCCAGCGCGTTTTCGAGCACTTCGGCTGAGGCAATATCCAGATTATTGGTGGGTTCATCCAGCAGGAGAAAGTTTGCGCCGGAGAGCACGATCAGCGCCAACTGCAGGCGGCTGCGCTCGCCGCCGGAAAGCTCTTTGATCTGCTGTGAGGACTGCTGATAGCTAAACAGGTAACGCCCGAGGAAACTGACCGCATTGGGTTCGCTCAGATTTCCGGCGTAGCGTACGGCTTCGATCACGGTCTGTTCCAGGTTGAGCGTGTCGTGCTCCTGGGCGTAGTAGGCCATCTTGATGCTGGGCCCCAGGATGATCTCGCCGCGGTCGGGGGGCTCCACACCCATCAGCAGCCGCAGCAGCACAGATTTGCCCGCGCCATTCTTTCCAATCAGGCCCACCCGTTCGCCGTGTTCCACCAGCAGGTCGATCCCATCCAGCACTGGGTGCGCGGCGTATGCCTTGCACACGGCGATCATTTCCAGCACGCGGGTCGACCCGCGCCAGCCGGTGAGCTGGAGACCCATGCGCCGCTGCTCCAGCACCGGGCGGTCCATACGATCCATTTTATCCAGGCGGTGCTGGATGGAACGGGCCCTTTTTGCGAACTTTTCGTTGCCATAGACTTTGGCCCAGATTGAATAGCGTTTGATAGCGGCTTCGATGCGGGCGATCTGATGCTGTTGAACCTGGAAGAGCATATCCTGGCGGGCAAGGCGGATTTGCTTGTCGAGCATATAGGCCGAGTAGTCGCCAGTGAAGACCGAGATTTTGCCGTCTTCCAGTTCGGCAATGTGGGTGACCACCGCGTCCAGCAGGTAGCGGTCATGCGAGACAATCACGACAGAGCCCGGGTAGTTCTGGATCAGGCGTTCCAGATAGAGCTTGCCGGCCAGGTCGAGGTGATTGTCGGGCTCGTCGAGCAGCAGAACGTCTGGGGCGGCCAGCAGCAGGCGGGCCAACCCCACCAACTTTTTCTGCCCGCCGCTCAGCACGCCAATGGGTTTCTCTAGCTCGCTTTCGGCCAATCCCAGCCCGGTCAGCAGGTCGCGCACCCGTTTGGGGTACTGCTCGCCGCCCAGATTTTGATATTCGTCTATCAAGGTTTGCAGGTTCTCCACGGCGCGTGTCAGGCGTTTTTCATCGCCATAGACCCGCGGGTCACCTAGGCTGTCTTCCACCTGCCGGATCTCGGCTTCCAGCCCGGCCAGGCGCGGGTTGGCATCTAGCGCCAGCGCCAGGGCCGTCTGGTTGGGAGGAAATTCCGGCTGCTGCGGCAGGCAGCCGATGCTCATTCCGCGCGCGTGGGTCACACCTCCACCCGGTTCGGCGGTATATTCACCGGTAATCAGCTTGAGCAGCGAGGTTTTTCCCGCGCCATTGGGGCCGATCAGGCCGATCTTCTGGTTATCCTGGATCTCCCAGGTAAGGTTGCGGAAAATAGCTCGGGCGCCTAAAACGAGGCTGATATTCGAAAACTGGATCGCGATCATGGGGCAATGGCTCCAAAATGGGTTAAAAAAACACCGCAGGCGGGTGGCCTGCGGTGTGAGAAGACGAAAAGAGAAATGGGGGGCTATCTGCCCCCGGCTGCAGGCGCGTTGAAATAAGACCTGCCCGAAATGAACCCGCGCACACCCACTAACACAACCGCCTGAGCCTGATACAGTACATACAACATCGTAAGAAATTATACCATGCCGGAAGCCCGGTAGATTATTTTTGTAAAGGTGTTTTGGTGGCAGGCCGCCCGCAAGGGGCGGTTCAAATTCTGAACATAAGCAAATCTTCGAGCAGGTCCAATTCCTGCTGCGCGGTATCGATCTCGCCTTCCAGCCAGGCGCGGCGCAGGCGGCCCAACAGTTGGCGGTAAATGGGGCCGGGCGGCACGCCGCGCGCCCGCAGTTCATCGCCGGTGGTCAGCGGTTCAACCCGGTGCCATTCCAAAGCGTAGCGCCGCAGCACATCCCGTTCTTGCTCAGCCTGCGTGAAAAACTGAAGCACATACAGCGCCAGGCTGGGGTAGGTTTCGAGTTGTTCCACCACTGCGCTGGGGCGGGCCGCGGCCAGCCCAGCCAACTGGCCGGTGAGCGCGCGCACCGCGGCGACGGCCTTTATCAGGGCGGTGGGCAGGCGCAGCAGGGTTTCGATCTCTGGCGCGTGTTCGCCGGTGAGTGATGCGAACCAGGCGGTATAGGCCGCGGCTTTGGGCAACGCCAGGTGCCCCAATTGGGGCGGCAGATCCCATGCGGCGGCGGGCAGCGCGGCCAGCACGGCCTGCACGCGGGCCGCAATCGCAGCGTTCCAATCCAGGTCGGGATGAATGGTATGCAGCAGGCCCAATCCGGCCAGGCGGTCGAGCATCGCCAGGGCTTTGGGCTCGCTCAAAATCAGGTCCAATTCGTGGCGCAGGCGCTCTCCCGAAACCTGGCGCACCAGCGGGTACGCCTCGGCCATCAATTGCAGGGTGCGCGCCTCAATTTGAAAATCGAAGCGCTGCTCAAAGCGCACCGCGCGCAGCATGCGGGTGGGGTCATCCACAAAGGAGAGCGAGTGCAGCACGCGCACGCGGTGCTGGCGCAGGTCGGTCAGGCCGCCCCAGTAGTCATACAGGTCGCCGTAATGGCGCCCGTCCAGGCGAATGGCCATAGTGTTGATCGTAAAATCGCGCCGGTGCAGATCGAGCTTGATGTTGGAGCGCTCCACGGTGGGCAGCGCGGTGGGGTATTCGTAATATTCGGTGCGCGCGCTGATCAGATCCAGGCTTTCGGGCAGGTCGTCTGGCGGCAGCGGCTGGTCCGCTTCCAGGCAGGCTGCCAGTTGCGCGCGCTGGTCGGCAATCCACCACTTGGCGGTGCCAAAACGGCTGTGAGACACAATGCGCCCGCCGAAGCGTTGCGTCAGTGCCCGGCCGAGCGCAATCGCATCGCCTTCCACCACGATATCAAAATCCAGGCTGGGTCGTTCCAGCAGCAGGTCGCGTACCACACCGCCCACAATATAGGTAGCCTGGTGGATGCGGTGGGCCTGTTCCGCCACTGTTTTCAGCAGGGCCAGGCGGGTGGGTGGCAGGGCAGAATCGAGCCGGTTGCCAAGGTTCTGGCGCCCGGGCAGTTTTTCTTCGCCGCCGGCGAGGGCTTTCAGCAGGTCGGTGCGGGTAACAATGCCCACCACAGCCCCGGTTTCGGGGTCCACCACCGGTACCTGGCCCCAACCGGTGCGGCTCATCAGGCGCTGCAGCAGATCGATGGAATCCTGCGGGGTAATGGTCACCTCGCCGCCTTCCATCACATTGGCAGCAGTCAGGTTCAACTTATGGGCCACGGCGCGGTCTACCGCCCGGCGTGTGAGCAGGCCGATCACCTTGCCATCCGCCACCACCGGGTAGCCTTCATACCCATAACGCTGCATGAGGCCCAACGCTTTGTGCACGCTGGTGAAGGGGTCCAGCACCAGCGGTTGGCGCGACATAATTTGCCCCACAGTGATCGCCGGGCGAATGATACCGGGCAAGATGAGCAGCAGTTCACGGCAGGCGGCAGCCAGCGGTGAAGTATCCTCAGGCACCTCAAAAGGGAAGGGCGTTTTTATCAGCGCCGCGGCTGCGCGTTCGTGGCCGCCGCCGCCGAAATGCAGCGCTACCTGGGCCACATTAACCTGGTCTGAAGTGGAGCGCGCCACCAGGCGCAGCCCTTCGGCGGTTTGGATGAACAAAAAGAGCGCGTCGGGGTCGAGCAGGTCACGCACCTTGTGCGCGATGCTGGAAATTTCCTCGGCCAGTTCCCGGGCGGTGGTGGCAGCCACCAGAATGGTTTGCCCTTGAATGGAATAGGTTTGCACGCTTTGGATCAGCCGGTCGTATACCTGGAGCTGCTCCGGGGAAAGCGGCGGGTTGAGATAATTGGCGGCGATGCGCAAGCTGGCACCCTGCTCCAGTAAGTGCGCCGCGGCGCGCACATCGCGCGCTGTGGTGGAGGCGAAGGTCAGCGAGCCGGTATCTTCATAAATTCCCAGCAGCATCAGGCTGGCCTCTGGCACACCCAACGCGTCGTTGTGTTCGCGCAGCACTTCCACCAGCAGGGTGGTGCAGGCGCCGATGCGTTCGCCGCTGTACGTCCAGTCGGCGGGAAGATCGGGGCGCGGCGGGTGGTGATCCACCACGAAGACCTGGGTGCGGCTGTTCATGCCTTTGAGCGTGGCCAAAGATTGGGTATCGACCAGGGTAACGCGCTCCACCGTTCCAGCCGGCAGATCACGCGGGTCGACGAACGGCAGATCGACGCCGTAAAGGTTGAGGAAGGCGCGGGTGTTGCGGTTGATGCGCCGCGGCAGCACCGGAATGGCGGTTTCATCCAGCAGGGAGGCCGCCAGCAGCGCGGCCAGGGCATCGAAATCGGCCTGTTCGTGGGTCAGGATCAAATTCATAGGCTTATTGTAGCCAGATTTGCGCAGTTTGGGGGTAAAGAAGCTGATAAACGGGGTTTTGCAGCCTCAATAGGCCGCGAAACCCCGTTTTGGTTTGATTATAAACCGCTCAGGGCCGTTTGATGCTCCAAATGGTACCCAGAATGCCGGGCAGCATGCTGAGTTTCTTTACGCCGGTGGTACGGGCGCGCTTTTGAAAGACCTGATAGTCGATTTTTTCAATTTCATCCAGAATGGCGCGGTAGAGCAGGGCGGCGGCGCCCACAGCCGGGCGCGCCGATGGGCTGAGCAGGCGGATGCCTGGCAGCGCCTGGCGGTATAACGCGCGCGCGCGCGCAATTTCAAAGCGCATCAGCGCCTTAAAGCGCTCATCGTAGACTTCGTTCAAAATATCGACCAGCGTCAGGCCAAAACGTTCCAGGTCCTGGTGGGGCAGGTAGACCCGGCCATGGCGGGCGTCTTCGCCGATATCCCGCAATATGTTGGTGAGCTGCAAGGCCACCCCCAGGCGCACGGCGTAGGGCGTGGCTTCTTCAAAGGTAGAATCGCCGGCCACACCGATGATCGGCATGGAAAGCAGGCCAACTGTGGCGGCCACATGATAACAATAGCGTTCCAGGTCGCTCCAGGTCTGGTATGGCTGAAATTGGATATCCATCGCCACGCCATCGATCAACTGCTGTTCATAGAGGCGGTTCACCCCATAAGCCTGCCGCACTCGAACCCAACTGTACAGGATGGGATTGCTTTGTTGATCCGCGGGCAGGTCCACCTGGGCGCGCCAGGCGGCCACTTCTTCAACCCCGGTGCAGCATTTTTCAGCGGCATCCACCAGGTCGTCGGTGGCCCGGCAAAAACCATACAGCGCCCGGATCGCCTGACGCGCGCCCACAGGCAGCAGTGTGGTGGCAAAGAAGAAAGTTTTGGAATGGGCGCGGATCACCTGCTCCACCTGCTTTTGGGCAACCGCCGGTGAAAGCAGTGGTCGCTGGCGGGTGGTAGGTTGAATGAGGGTGGTTTCTGTGCCGGCAGCCATCGGTTATAAGGCCTCCATGACCAGGTTTTCGACAATTTTTGCTGAAGATAATACCCCGGGCATGCCTGCGCCGGGATGCGTGCCCGCGCCAGTGAAATAGAGGTTGTCAAAGTCTTCCGAGCGGTTATGCGGGCGGAACCAGGCGGATTGGGTGAGGATGGGCGCCACCGAAAAAGCTGCGCCTTTGGTGCTGTTAAGCGTATTCTGGAAATGCAGCGGGTCGATGTAATGCTCGGCAACGATATTGGCCTGCAGGTCGGGCAGGTAATTCTGCTCCAGAAAGGTCATGATCCGGTCGCGGTAGGGGCGTGCCATCACGGTCCAGTCGATACCGGCATCCAGGTGGGGCACGGGTGAAAGCACGTAGAAGGCCTCACAGCCTTCCGGTGCCATGCTGGGGTCGGTGATGGTGGGCATATGCAGGTAGAGCGAGAAATCGTCCGCCAGCACCTTGCGGTCGAAAATATCCGTCAGCAGGCTGTGGTAGCGCGGTCCCAGGATGATGTTGTGGTGAGCCAGGCGCGAATCCAGGTAGCGCCGCCGAGTGCCAAAGTAGATTACAAACAGCGACATACTGTATTTATAATGATCCATGCGCCAGTTGGTCATGTTGCGGCGGTAGCGGGCGGGAATCAGGTTTTTATAGGTCCAGCTCACATCCGCATTGGAAACGATCAGGTCGGCGCGATGAATGCTGCTGTCTTTGAGGCGAATGCCGGTAACCTTGCGCTTTTCCACCAGAATCTCGGCGACTTCGGTATTAAGCTGTACCTTGCCGCCCAACTCTTCAAAGAGTTTGGCCATGCCTTGAATGATGGCGCCGGTGCCGCCCAGGGCATAATGCACGCCCCACTGCCGTTCGAGGTAATGGATGAGGGTGTAAATACTGGTGGTGTCGAAGGGGTTGCCGCCTACCAGCAAGGGGTGAAAGGTAAATATCTGGCGCAGAAAATCGTTCTTTACGAACTGCGCCACGTATTGCGAGACCGATTTGTACGATTGCAGGCGAATCAGATCCGGGGCCACTTTGAGCATGTCACTGATGTGTAAAAAAGGTTTATCAGACAGTTCGAGAAACCCTTTTTCAAAAATGGCCTTGGTGGTATGAATAAATTTTTCGTAGCCGGCTTTATCCGCGGGGTTCAACTGCTCGATCTGTTTCAGAAGATTGGTGGGGTCGCCATTGTAATTGAATACGCCGCCATCGGCGTTAAAAATGCGGTAAAACGGATCCACCGGGACCATTTGGAAATAGTCAGCCCGATTGCGCCCGGCTTCTTGAAAGATCTCGTCAAACATAAAGGGCGCAGTGATCACGGTTGGACCGCCATCAAATTTGAACCCGTTGATATCATAAACATACGCGCGGCCCCCCAGCTTATCGCGCTTTTCGAACAGGGTTACATCCAGCCCACGCGTTGCCAGTCGCACCGCAGTAGCCAACCCACCCAGACCGCTGCCAATTACTATTGCTTTTTTCTTCATAACCACTTGCCTCCATTGAAGGTGTAATGAGTTATTTGTAGCAGAATTGTATAACTGTTGCTATTGATTGTATAAGGAAAATGGCGATTTGATTTGGGCGCGGCCTTATCTGGCCGCCTGCACCGCCTGAGCGGTACGGATGGCTCCCAGCGTGACCCCCGCGGTGGATTGTCCCGGAAAAATTGAGTCGCCTACCAGCCACAGGTTGGCAATGCCCGTGGCGGGACCGCGCACGTTGAACAGCGAGGTTTGTGGGTAGCCGCCCACCAGGCCCAAGGGGCGGTGGGTGAAGCGCTGAAAGGTGAGTGGGGTGCCAGGCAAACACAGCCGCACGGCGCTGCCCAGCCCCGGCAGGGCTTGTTCGGCGGCAGCCAGCACGCGCGCGGTGTATTCTTGCTTGCGCCGGGCATAGGCCTGTGGGTCATGCTGCGCCAACTGCCACCACGGTTCGACCGCGGTGTGGGTGGAAAGGGTTGCGGCGCGCATGCCGTGCGGGGCTCGCCCAATATCCTCCGGCGCGGAGAGCGAAAGGAAGATTGAATTGCCCTCGCCGAGGGGTTGGGACGGATCGACCACCACCTGATGGTGATCGGCGGCATGGGGCGGCAGGCCGTTTGCGGCGAGGCCCAGATACAGGGTAAATGCCCCCCAGCCGGCTGCGCGGGTTGCAGCCGAGCGGCGCAGAGCGAGTGGGGCGGCGCTGCCCAGCAGCGCCGCGAGCGCGGGCGGGGTAAGGTTGGCCACCACCTGGTCCGCGGAGAGTTCCAGGCCCTGGCGGGTGTGTACGGAATGCACTTTGCCACCGCGCAGGTCGATGTGGTCGACCTGCTGGCGGTAGAGCACCTGCCCGCCATGCGCCCGAATCCAATCGGACAGAGTTTTGGCCAGCGCGCCCATGCCGCCGAGCACCTGGTTGACCCCACGCCGGGGCAGGTCGAGCGCTGCGCAGCCGTAGAGGGCATTGGCTGAACCGGCGCCGGCCTGAGCAGATATCAACAACTGGGCATCCACAAAGGCGCGCAGCAGCGGCCCGCTGTGGGCCGGCAGCAGCCCTGCAACATGCCGCAGGGCATAGGGCACGGCGCGCAGCGTGCTGAGACGCAGCCCGGTCGCCAGGCTGCCTAGTTCTGAAAAACTTTGCGGCGGCCAGGGGAAACGGCCTTGGGCCATGCGCCAGGCTTCTTCTGCCAGGCGTTCCTGGGTTTGCCAGAATGGCTCGCTGCCGGGAAAGGCGCGGCGGCGCTCGTGCTGCCAGCGCTGCGGGTCGCTCCATTGAGTCACGTCCAGGCCGGGCAAATGCACCACCCAGGCCAGTTCCAACGCAGAAACCGGCCAGGTGAGGCCCAATTGCTGCGCCACACGCGCATGCGGCCCGCCGGGGGCAAACCCGCCGGCCAGGGTCGCCCCGGCGTCAAAGCGGTAACCCTGGTGGAAAAAGGTACCGGCGGATCCGCCGGGGTAGATGTGCGCTTCCAGCACCGTCACGCGCAGCCCGGCCTGCAGCAGCAGCGCAGCGGCCGTCAGCCCGCCCACCCCGCCGCCGATGACCGCGACCGATTTCATGTGGGGCGCACCAGGCGGCGGGTGGCCCAGGCGCGGTACGCGAACATGCCGCGCAGCGCCAGCGGGTTGAAGAGCAGCCGCGGCAGCAGGCCGCGCCAGCCTGGCGGGTAAGTGTATTCGATATGCTCGCGCACGCGTGTGCTGCGCGCGTCGAGGGCGTCAAAGCGATGGGTGTGCTGCCAGGCGGCCAGTGGGCCGCTTACCTGGGTATCGGTAAAGCCGTGCAGCGGGTCTACCCGGCTGTGCACGGCGCTCCAGCGCACCGGGAAGGGCCCAAACCACAGGGTAAATTCGGCGCGCGAGCCTTCACCCAGCGGCTCGATGTGGCGCAGTTGGGCGAAGATGGGCGGCGGGGTGAGTTGCGCCAGCGCCAGAGTGCTGGAATGAAAGGCGGCGACGGCGGCTAAGGGCGCGGCGACGGTGAAAGATGTTTCAAAAATGGGCATGGCCAAACCTCAATCGGATGACCCTATGATTTTTTTTAGCGGCCCACGGACCGCTAAAAAAATTTGGATTATTCTTCGATTTGCACGGGCTGCGGAACCGGCTGCGCCTGGGGCATAAGGGAAGACACGCTTTCGGAATGGAGGATATAGCGCCAGATATACCAGGTGAGCAGGGCCAGCACCGCGAAGCCAAATAAACCCGGCGCGCCTGTGCCCAGGCGTTCCAGCATCAAGCCGCCCAGGGTGGGGCCGATGACGCGCGTGATACTTTCGAGCGAGGCGGAAAGCCCCAGCACGCCGCCGATTTCCGCGGGGGTAACTGCCTTGGTGGCGGCGCTGTTGATCACCGTATTGAGAATGCCGCCCGAGACCGAGGTGGGGATCATGATGATCAGCAGCAGCAGCACGCTGGGCGCAAAGGCCCATGCCAGCAGCGAGAGCGACATAATCGCGGTGCAGCTAAAGATCAGGATGTTTTCGGAGAAGCGCTTGGTGATGCGCCCAATGAAGAAGCCCTGGGTGAATACGGAGAGCAGGCCCACGTAGGTGAGAATGTAGGCGGTTTCCTGCACCTTAAGGTTGAAGCGGGTGAGGGCATAAAGCGAGAAAATGGTCTGAAACATAGAGAAGGCCAGCCCGAAGAAGAAGCGGGTATGCAGCAGTGGGCCTACATAAGGCCGGTTAAGCGAAGCCAGCATGGCCTTGAGGGTAAAGGGCGGGCGGGCGGGTCCGCCGGCGAGCACGGCGCGGCGTTCCGCGGTCAGCGATTCGGGCAGCCAGAAGTACACCAGCAGCAAATTAATGAAGGCTAACCCGGAGGCCACAAAGGCGGGCAAGTTGTAACTGGTCTGGCTGAGCAGGCCGCCCACCGCCGGACCAATGATGAAGCCCAGACCAAAGGCGGCACCGATCATGCCCAGCCCTTTGGCACGATTTTTCTCGTCGGTCACATCGCTGATGTAGGCCTGCGCCACGGTGATATTACCACCGGTGAGGCCGTCGAGGATGCGCGAAACGAAAAGCAGCCACAGGGTGTTTGCAAAACCCAGCAGCAGGAAACCCGCCAGCGTGCCGGCGATGCTGAGCAGTAAAATCGGGCGGCGGCCAAAGCGGTCGGAAAGCCGGCCCAAAATCGGCGCGCCGACGAACTGAGCGGCGGCGTAAGAGGCGGTGAGCAGGCCAATTACAAAGGGGCTGGCCCCAAAGGTTTCTGCAAAATACGGCAGAAGCGGAAGGATAAAACTGAAACCGAGCAGATCAATAAAAACGACTAAAAAAATGGCAGCAAGTGGTTTGTTTTTCATAGGGTCTCCGAAATGAAGGGTTGGTTTGAACAGCGCTGCACATGTTAACGCCTGTTTTTTGAGTCCAATAACAATTTCTCGATGGTCGCCACAGCCAGGCTGGGCGGGGAGTTCAGGTAAATTGCCGGAACAGAATCGGGCAGGCGCATGTGCTGGAATGCCTGTCCGCCGAGTATCACCAGCGGTTTGGGGTTGGGAAATTGCGCCACCAATTCACCCAAACCGGCCAGGTTATGCGCCGTTTCGGGCAGGGTGGCGGTGAAGAGCAGCACACGCGGATGGATGGGGATCAACGCCTCCGCCATGCGGTCGAGTTTGAGATCGGGTCCCATGTACTTTACGTCCCAGCCGCGCCAGCGCAGCATCACCAGCAGCGAAAGCAGGCCAATCTGGTGGGTTTCGCCCGGCGCGCAGGCGGCCACAATCACGCCATCACGGGTGGGGGTCGCCGAAGAAGTCATCAGGCTGTGTAAATGCTGCATACAAAACTCGGTGGCAAAATGCTCCACCGTGATCGGCAGGGTGCCATTGTGCCAGGCCTCGCCCAATTGCACCAGTGAGGGCTGCACCACTTCGAGCAATACGGTTTCGACCGAGTGGATGGCGAAGGCGCGGCGCAAAATTTCAGAGGCGGTCAGGTCATTAAAATGCTCCAACGCCAGGCGAAACTGCTGCGCCAGGGCAATGGTGGATACCGATGGCTCCACCGCCAGCACCGGCCCATTCATCACCGGATCTTTGCCATCGGTGCGCAGTTCGTTAAGGTAGTCCACCGCGCGGCTGATGCTCAGACCGGCGTCGAGCTGGGTTTTGATCCAACGCAGCGTGTTCAGATCATATTCCGAGTACAAACGGTATCCCTGCCCCCCGCGCTGCGGTTGGGGCAGACCATAGCGTCGTTCCCAGGCCCGTAATGTGACCGGTAAAAGGCCGATCAGGCGCGAAACCGCTTTGATGTTGTAAACCGGCAGATTATTTACATTACGCAGGTTGTCTTCCATTTTATATCCTAATGCTATCCATAAGTCTCAAGTGTAGTTTAGCATAGGTTTGTAACGATGTTTATGGTTTGTATGATCTTTGTTGAGTGTAGTAGCGGCCCGTGGCGGGCAGGCCGTAAAAAAAATTTGCGAATGCCAGGGAGGCATTCGCAAAGGGTGGTCGGGGCGGCATTCGCAACGGGTGGCAGGGGCGGGTTTGGAACCCGCCCGTACGGTGGGCGAAGAGTGCAATGAATCAGTGCGCTCGGACGAGTTTGTCTTTTTGCAGCAGCCCGCGAATGAGGGTGACCGCCTGATCCATGGCCTGGCCCAGGTAAACGCCCGGAATTTTCTTGCGCAGATCGGGTTTGAGGTCAAAGGCGCGCCCGCCGTAGGCAAAAACTGGCGTCGGGCGCAGCTTGCTCAATTTTTCCTGAAAGCGCAGCATTTCCATCGCTGCCGGTTCCAGCGAGGCTGTCAGAACAATCAATTCAGGGTGCTCATAGCTGGCATAATCGAACAGATCTTCCAGCGGAATATCCGGACCAAGGTATTCGACCCGGAAGCTGTTGGAGCGCAGCAAAACCGCCATCATCAGACTGCCGATTTCATGCTGCTCGGTTGGGGCGGCCCCCAGCATGATGTAGGGCGCATTGCGGCGGGTGGGGTAGGCTTGCAGCATCGAAAGCAGACGCCCGCGCACAAACGAAGAGGAAAAATGCTCGGTGGTGACGCGAATTTCGCCGCGGTACCAGGCATCGCCAATTTCGCTCAGCGCAGGTGTGATGATTTCCATGCAGATAGTGGTCAGGTCAAACAGAGCGTGTGCCTCGCGCAGCAGGTCGCCGGCCTGAGCCTCATTATGATGAACCAGCGCCTTGAAAAGCTGGCGCGCATACTGATCTGGGGGAGTGGTGTGCGGGGTGGGTAGGGTCGAAGGGCCGGTGGGAATGGATTCGGGCCACATGCCATTTTTACTCATCGATTTTAATTCACTTGCCACGCTGCTGATTGAAATTCCATTATCCACGCGACTTTTGATCCAGCGCAAGATGGCCACATCGCGCTCAGAATACAGCCGGTAATGATTTTCGGAGCGGTGCGGATTGAGCACCTCATGGCGGCGTTCCCAGGCGCGCAGCGTAACAGCGCGGATGCCGGTCTGCGTGCACACGGCTTTAATGCTAAACTTGGGTTCGTCGGAAAAATCTATAAGGGTAGACATCTCAGCCTTCTTTCTTGGGGAGATCAACGGCCTTGAAATCTGCTCTGATCTCCATGTATAGGGTATGAACGAAGTGTCTCCATAGAATAGCAGATTTTTTGTAAAATGTATAGTCTTTTTTGTATAAAGTTCGTGAAACCTGGATTAGAGTTCCTTAATGTTAACAGGTAAGAAATGCCCATAGAAGCGGCAGTTTCCTGGTAGATGTGGCGCACTCATGAAGGGGCGCGGCATTGAATTTGCAACTTTGTCATTGTTTTTCGTATTTTTGCTATAATACCATGGGGATTAATGATGTTATGAATTGGCAATTGTTCCCAGGCGTGCTGCCATTTTTGATTGCGGCGGCGGCGTGTTTGGCGATGACGATTTATTTTGCGCGGCGTACCCGAGAACTGCCTGCGGTACTGCCGTTTTTGGGTTTTGTGAGCGGTGTGGCGCTGTGGGAACTGGCTTCGGCGTTTGATTTAATGAGCACACAACTCAATGGCAAGTTGATCTGGGCCAATCTGCAGGAAATTGCCCTGCTGGTTATCGCCGGCAATTTTCTGGCATTTGCCATTTTTTACACCGGGCTGCGCAAACGGTCTCCCCAATGGCTGCGTTACATTCTAATACTGGAACCGGCCGTGGTGATTGGGCTGCTGCTGACCGACCCGTGGTTGGCGCTTTACCGGGTGGCACCCCGCTTGGAGCCGCTTGGCCCATTTGTAAAGCTGGTGTATGACCAGGCACCGGGGCGGATTCTGAATGTGGTGTATATCTACGGCCTGATGCTGATCGGCTCCATTTTGCTGGTGCGCCACCTGCTGCGCTCGCCGCGCCCAATTTTTGGGCAAACGGCGGCCATTTTGCTGGGCACGTTCATGCCCTGGGCCGCCAATTTTCTGTTCACGCTGAAAATCATCCCGCTGGAATTCGATCCGAATCTATTCACGCTGCCCATCTCGTGTGCGGCGTTCGCATGGGCCTTTTATCGCTACGGTTTATTGGATTTAAAGCCGTTGGCGCGCGACCTGCTGGTGGAGCAGCTTTTGGATGGGGTGGTGGTGGTGGATGAGCGGGAGCGCATTACCGATGCCAACCAGGAAACGCTGAGTATTGCCGGCATGCGCCGGGCAGATTTGATCGGAAAGCCCATCGGCGGGGTGTTCCCCATCTCATCCGAGCACTGCTCGGCGCAGGCGGCCGTGCTGAATATTATAAGCGCGCGTGACGGCCAGCCACACGATTTTGAGCTAAACTGTTCGCCCATCCACGACCCGAACGGCAGCTTGCGCGGATATATTTTCACCCTGCGCGATGTGACCGAGGCGCTGCGCCAGGCGCACGACCGCCAGGAAAACGAAGAGCGCTACCAGGCCCTGTTTGAAAATTCGCCCATTCCATTTTGGGAGGAAGATTTTCAGGCGGTGCGCCTGGCGTTGGAGGAACTGGGTGCCCAGGGAGTGACCGACCTGAGCGCTTACCTGCAGCAACATGCTGAGTTCGTGGATCGCTGCATGCTCAAGCTACAAGTGCGCGATGTAAACCCGGCGACTGTGCGCCTGTTCCGCGCCGCGGATAAAGCTGAACTGCTGGCGAACTTCGAGCGGATTTTTCGCACGGACGAACTGCGCCCGGCTCTGCAGCAGATGCTGCTGGCGATTTGGACTGGCCAAACGGAACTGGAGTTTGAAGGGCGCAACTATACCTTAACCGGCGAACCGCTGGATATTTTATTCAAATGGAATGTTTTAACCGGTTCCGAGCACACCCTGGAGCGCGTGATCATCTCCGCGGTGGATCTGACCCTGCGCAAAGCCGCGGAAGAAACAGAGCATAAGACACACGTCTTCAACGATATTTTGCGCGATGCCGAAGCCGCGCTGCGCCAGAAGCTGGATCTGGAGCAAGTGCTGGATGAGGTGATCCACCAGATCCAGAATATTGTGACGTATGACGGGGCCAGTATTTTGATGGTGGAAGATGGCATTGCGCGGCCAACCCTGATCCACGGCTACGCCGGGGTGGCTGAGACTGAATTGGAGCGTATTCGGCAGGTGCGCCTGGATGTGCGCGCGCTGGCGCGCTTCCGCGAGATCTCGGCAACCGGCCTGGCATTGCGTGTGGCAGACACCTGGGTAGATCCTACCTGGGATGGCCAGCAGGGCAGTCGGCTGTTCCGCTCGTGGTTATGCGCGCCGCTGCAGGTGTTGGGGCAGCTTATCGGCTATTTGTCGCTGGATAAGCAGGCCCCCGACGGGTTCAGCGTGGAAGATGCGGAGCGATTGAGCCTGTTTGCCCGGCGGGCGGGTGTGGCGATGGAAAACGCGCAGATGTTTCAGCAGGCGCAACAGGCCCGCCAGGAGGCCGAACAAGCTGCTTCGACCAAAACCCGTTTTCTGGCCACCATGAGCCATGAAATCCGCACCCCAATGAATGGTGTGATCGGTATGACCAGTATGCTGCTGGATACGCCCCTGACTCCGGAACAACGTTCCTTTGTGGATGTGATCCGCACCAGCGGCGAAGCCCTGTTGAGTATCATTGATGACATTCTCGATTTCTCTAAGATCGAGGCCGGCAAACTGGAACTGGAGCGGCAGCCTTTTCACCTGCGCACCTGTGTGGAAACCGCGGTGGATATGGTGTCGCACCGCGCCAACGAAAAGCAGATTGAACTGGTGGTTTTCATCGACGAAGATGTGCCGGTGGGAATTGTGGGAGATGAACACCGCCTGCGCCAGATTTTGATTAACCTGTTGAACAATGCGGTCAAATTCACCGATCAGGGCGAGGTGGTGGTCAACGTGGGCTGCGAGGCGGGCGCGCGCCTGCCGGGTGACGATGGCGCCGTCCCGGATTGGCCCTGGTATCACATCAGCGTGCACGATACCGGCATTGGCATTCCTCCGGAAAAGATCGGCAATTTATTTCATTCATTCAGCCAGTTGGATGCCTCCACTGCCCGCAAATACGGCGGCAGCGGGTTGGGCCTGACCATCTGCAAGCAGTTGGTTGAAATGATGGGTGGCAATATGTGGGTGGAAAGCAGCGGTGTGCCTGAGGCAGGCTCCACTTTCCATATTCGCTTCCAGGCCGAGGTTGCGACTGAACTGCCGCCGCAGATGCTGGGCACAATTTTGCCGGTTTTGGTGGGGAAGCGGGTGCTGGCAGTGGATGATAACGCCAGCGTGCGCCGCCTGCTGCAGCACTACGCCCGGCAGTGGAAAATGGATTTGGTCGCTTTGGAATCTGGCGCCGCCGCACTGGAAGCGCTGCGCGCGGGGACCTTCGACCTGGTGTTGATCGACGCGCATTTGCCGGACGTGGATAGTAACGATTTTGCCCAGGTCATTCGTCGTCTGCCGGCTGGCAAATTGATCCCACTGGTGCGGCTGACCCCGTTGGGGGTGCGCGACGGGCTGTTGGACGCCAGCCTGTATGTGGGTTCGGTCAACAAACCGATCAAGCAGGACCTGCTGCTGGAAATCATCTGGAGCGCGCTGACTCGCCGCTCGCCAAAATCCATCCGTCCGCAGGCCCCAACCCTGCAGGTGGATGTGGAAATGGCCCAGCGCCTGCCGCTGCGCATTCTCATCGCGGAAGATAACCTGGTGAACCAGCGGGTGGCGGTGATGATGCTGTCAAAATTGGGATACACTGCTGAACTATCGCCCAATGGCAGCGATGCCCTGCGCAAGGTGACCGAACTGGCCTCGATTGGGCGCAAATATGACATCATTTTAATGGATGCGCATATGCCCGAAATGGACGGGTTGGAATCCACCCGGCGCATTCGCGCCGAAATTTCGCCTGCTTACCAGCCGTATATCATTGCGCTGACCGCGGATGTGGTTGCCGCAAATCGCGAGCGCTATTTTGCGGCGGGTATGGATGCCTATCTGGCCAAACCGGTGCGGGTTGAGGAATTGGTGCATGTTCTGGCTACCAGCCGCCCTGGCCTGGAGTGGATTGCGGTGACCAACCCAGAAGGCCCTGCGCCGGAGAAGTCAAAGGCCTCCGTGCAGCGCTCGGTGATCAACGAATGGATCGATATGATTGGTGACCGGGTGAGTGTGGCCAATGTGCTGGGGGTTTACCTGGATGACAGCCCGAACCTGATGCGTGAAATTGGCACCGCGTTGGACGGACGCGATTGGCGCACCCTGCGCGAAGCGGCGCATTCGATGAAATCGAGCAGTGCCACGATGGGGGCCATCCGGCTGTCGGCCTTGCTGGAAACCCTGGAACGCTCGGCGCACGCTGCCATTCAAACCGAGGTGGACCCGAATGCTTATGCCTCGTTCAGCGACCAGGTGAACGATATTCAATCTGAATTTTTGCAGACGCACCTCGAACTGACCAGCCTGAAAAATGACTTACTGGAAGACAGCCAGCCCCAACCTAAAATCAGCTAAATTGGAGAGATATGAAGACAATTTTATGCTATGGTGATTCAAATACGCATGGTTCCAACCCTGCCGGGGGCCGCTTTGGGCCCCACCAGCGTTGGCCGGGCGTGCTGCGCGATACGCTGGGCGCGGATTATTGGCTGGTTGAAGAGGGTTTGGGCGGGCGCACCAGCGTGTGGCCGGATGCGATTGAAGGCGAACATAAAAGCGGCAAAACCCATTTGCCGGTGGTTTTGGAAAGTCACCAACCGATCGATCTGTTCATTATTCTATTGGGAACGAACGATTTGAAAATGCGCTTCAGCCTTCCGGCGCAGGATGTAGCGCGCGGGGTAGGGCTGCTGGCAGGCATGGTGCAGCGCAGTACAGCCGGCCCGCAGGGCAGCGCGCCCAAGGTTTTGTTAATTGCGCCGCCGCCCTTTGCGCCGCTGACTGGTTTTTCGGAGATGTTTCATGGTGGCGAAGAAAAGTCGCGCCAATTGTCCGGCTTTTATTGCGAAATGGCTGGGCTTTTGAATTGCGACTTTTTGGATGCCGGTGAGGTAATTGTTTCCAGTCCGATAGACGGCATTCATTGGGAAGCCAGCCAGCATGCCCGCCTGGGCCAGGCCATGGCCGCAAAGGTGCGTGCAATTCTGGCGTAGCCTCTGGCCGCCGCTGCACAAAGATAATACAAAATAACCCGGCATAGGGTTGTATTTTTTGAAATGTCGGTTACAATATTTATTGCAGGTGCTCGGGTGCCCCCCTCACTCGGGTACCTGTATTTTTTTAACCGGCAGTCCGGGGTTGCGAGTATGTCCCCAAGCCACAAGGTTGCATGGACAGTGTGGCAACGCCACAAGCAGTGGGCCTTTGGTGAAATGATTTTTTCTCCGTGACTTGCGTGACTGCCGCATCGGCCTCCCGTAGGGGAGCTCGTGGTTAATTAAAAATAAGGTTTATGTTCATGGCTGAAAGCGACGATTTTTGGAACTTTTATTGGGAAATGCGCCTGCAAACACTGCAGAACCTGGGCAAGCGGGCCGCCATTCTGGCGGCTTCGCGTTTAATTCAGCGCCTGTCGGCCCAGCAGCCGGAACAGAGGGTGCGCCTGCTGGAACTGGGCTGCGGTGAAGCGCAGATCGTGGGGGCATTGGTCGAGGGGCACAACCAGGTGCGCGGCATTGGCCAATCGTGCGGGGTGGATTACCTGCATTCGTCCATTCTCACCTGCCGCAAAGACTACCCGGGGATGCGTTTTGTGGAAGGCGATTTTACCGACCCGGCCTTGCTGGCCGGTCTGGGACAATTTGAGATGGTTTTGCTGGTAAATGCATTGCATGAAGTGTTCACCGCCGGGTTTTCACAGGCGCTGGGCGAGATCGATGTGCCGGCGGCCAAACATAGGGTGGAGCAGTCCCTGGCGGGCGCGGTGGAGCGGCTGACGCCCGGCGGCTGGGTGGTGCTTTTTGACGGGTTGGAAATGCCCGGCGACCTGCGCCGCGAGCTGCGCATACGCTTTTTGAGCGTGCAGGCCCGCGCGCATTTCAAGATGTTCGCGCGCGAATATCACCCCTTTCGCATTACCTATCGCGAAACTGAAGACCCTTTTTGTGTGATGCTCTCACAGCGCGACTTTACCCGCTACATTACCAAATCGATATTTCTGGGCAAGGCGCTGTGGCGCACGGAACGCCTGGAAAGCTACCAGTATTTTAACGAGACCGAATTCTGTGCGGCCTTTGCCCGCGCCGGGCTGGAGATTCGGGATTTGAGCACGCTGACGGTGGATCAGGACAAGTGGCAGCGCACGGTGGAACTGGAAACTCCCGCGGCGGCGTTTCCCATCGAGCATATTATGATCCTGGCGCAAAAGGCCAGTTAAGCGTACCCAAAAGAGTACCCGATAAATTACCCTTGACAGATATTAATAAGTGCTATAATCACCAATTATTTTTTGACGGCAAGCTGTTTTATGGGTAATTAGCCTGACCTAAAAGGCATTCATTCCCGTGTACCGGTTCCGCACCGTCAAGGTTCCTGCGATCCGCTGCTTGCAGCGCGATTCTTTTCATTACAAGTGATTGAAAACGGGTCGTTTACCTCAGGACTGCCGATTAATGTAGCTTGACCTTCTTCTTTGAGGAGGAGATGGACAATGACAGACGAAAGTAATCCTTATCAGTTTGGGCTGCCAGTAAGACAGGGTCTATATGACCCGCGGTTTGAGCACGACTCTTGTGGGGCGGGTTTTGTCGTCAACATCAAAGGCAATGCTTCGCACGCGATCGTGGATCAGGCACTGACCATTTTGGAAAACCTGGCCCACCGCGGCGCGGTGGGCAGTGAATATAATACCGGTGATGGCGCGGGCATTCTGATTCAGATGCCCCACGCCTTTTTGGTGCGAGAGTGCGCTAAATTGGGCTTTGCATTACCCGGCCCACGCTATTACGGGGTGGGGATGATGTTTTTCCCCGTGGACGAGGCGCAACGCCGCGATTTTGAACAGCGCATGGAGGAGATCGCCCTGGCTGAAGGCCAGCGCGTGCTGGGATGGCGCACGGTGCCCACCCATCCCGAGCCGCTCGGCCCCACAGCGCGCGCGGCGCAGCCGGTGATCCGGCAGGTTTTTATCGAGCGCAACGCCCTGATTAAAGACCGGATGAGCTTTGAACGCAAGTTGTTTGTCATCCGCAAGCAGATCGAGCAAGAAATTCGCTACGGCGGCCTGCCGGGCGGCGAGCAGTTTTATGTGTGCAGCCTGTCTTTCAAGACGATGGTCTTTAAGGGCATGCTCACGGCCACCCAGGTGCGCTCCTTCTTTCCCGATCTGTCGGACCCGTTGGTGGAGAGCGCCCTGGCGATGGTGCATTCGCGCTTCAGTACCAACACTTTTCCCTCCTGGGATCGGGCGCACCCGTACCGCTATCTGGCACATAATGGTGAGATTAATACGCTGCGCGGCAATATCAACTGGTTGAACTCGGAACAGGATCTGTTCCAATCGGCCCTGTTTGGCAATGACCTGCCCAAGGTTTTGCCTATCATCAACGCCGACGGCTCGGATTCGGCCATGTTTGATAATGTTTTTGAACTGCTGGTGCTGGCCGGGCGCTCGCTGCCGCATGCCATTATGATGATGATCCCGGAACCGTGGTCGAACCATGAAAGCATGAGCGACGAAAAGCGCGCTTTCTACGAATATCACAGCACCTTAATGGAGCCGTGGGACGGCCCGGCCTCGATTGTTTTCACCGACGGGCGCGGTATCGGCGCCACGCTCGATCGCAACGGCCTGCGCCCCTCGCGCTACTATGTGACCAATGACGACCGTGTGATTCTGGCATCGGAAGTGGGCGTGTTGGATCTGGCGCCCGAAACGATTGTGCAGAAGGGGCGGCTGGAACCGGGGCGCATGCTGTGGATTGACACCGAAGAAGGCCGCATCATCAGCGATGAAGAGATTAAGCACGAGATCACCTCGGCCCGGCCTTATCGCAAGTGGCTGAAAGAATATATGGTGGATCTGGAGAACCTGCCAGACCCGCCCATGCCGCCTCTGGGTGGAATTGGCAAAGATCTGGTTGACCCGGACCGCAATAAGCGGCTGCTGCAATACCAGCACACCTTTGGCTATACCTATGAAGATCTGCGCATGATTCTCAGCCCGATGGCCAAAAATGCGATTGAACCTTTGGGTTCAATGGGTAACGATACCCCGCTGGCGGTTTTATCGGATAAACCGCAACTGCTGTATAACTACTTTAAACAGCTATTTGCGCAGGTTACCAATCCGCCCATCGATGCCATCCGCGAAGAGTTGATTACCGCGACCGAGGTGATGATTGGCTCGGAGCAAAACCTGCTCGAGCCGCGCGCCGAAAACTGCCGCCAGATCAAGCTGAAATCCTCGATTATTACCAACGAAGAGTTGGAGAAAATCCGCAACCTGTCGCGGCTGTTCTTCCGCACCGCCACCCTGCCCATTCTGTTCAACCCGGCCGAAGATGGCGCCGGCATGGAAAAAGCCCTGCAAGCGCTCTACGCCGAGGCCGACCGGTTGATCGCCAACGGTGAGGCCAACATCCTGATCCTTTCGGACCGTGGCATCGATGCCCAGCACGCGCCTATTCCGGCCTTGCTGGCGGTTTCAGGGCTGAACTATCACCTCATCCGCAACGGCAAGCGCGCGCGCATCGGCCTGATTTTGGAATCGGCCGAGCCGCGCGAGGTGCATCATTTTGCGATTTTGATCGGTTATGGTGTGCTGGCGATCAACCCTTATCTGGCGTATGCCTCGATTGAGGAGATGATTAACGACGGCATGCTGACCGGCATCGATTATCCGCATGCCGCGAAAAATTTCACCAAGGCTGTGGTCAAGGGCGTGGTTAAAGTGATGTCGAAGATGGGCATTTCCACCATCATGAGCTACTTTGGCGCGCAGATTTTTGAAGCGATTGGCCTGAGCCAGGAACTGGTGGAAACCTACTTCACCGGCACGCCCTCGCGCATCGGCGGGGTGGGCATCGATGTCATCTCGCGTGAGGCGGCCATGCGCCACGCGCATGCCTTTGGCGAGCGTTCGGTGAACGGGCACACGCTGGAGGTGGGTGGCGAGTATCAATGGCGCGAAGATGGCGAGTACCACCTGTTTAACCCGGAAACGGTTTACAAACTGCAACTGGCCTGCCGCGCCAACGATTACAAGGTGTTCCAGAGCTACGCCCATCTGATTAATGACCAGTCCAAACGCATCGCCACGCTGCGCGGGCTGCTGGAATTCAAGTTCGGAGACGGAGTGCCCCTGGAAGAGGTGGAACCGGTGGAATCGATCATGAAGCGCTTTAAGACCGGCGCCATGTCGTACGGTTCGATCAGCAAAGAGGCGCACGAAACCCTGGCGATTGCGATGAACCGCATTGGCGGAAAAAGCAACACCGGCGAAGGCGGCGAGGACCCGGCGCGCTATACGCTCGACCTGAACGGCGATTCGCGCAACAGCGCCATCAAACAGGTGGCTTCGGCGCGCTTCGGCGTGACCAGCTATTACCTGGTGAACGCGCGCGAGCTGCAGATTAAGATGGCGCAGGGTGCCAAGCCTGGCGAAGGCGGGCAACTGCCCGGCCGCAAAGTTTATCCGGAGATCGCTAAAGTGCGCCATTCTACGCCGGGGGTCGGGCTGATCTCTCCCCCGCCGCATCACGATATTTACTCGATCGAAGACCTGGCTCAACTGATCCACGACCTCAAGAACGCCAACCCGCTGGCGCGCATCAATGTCAAGCTGGTTTCGGAGGTGGGGGTCGGCACGGTGGCCGCGGGTGTGGCCAAGGCGCACGCCGATGTGATTTTGATCAGCGGGCACGATGGCGGCACGGGGGCTTCGCCCCAGACGGCCATCAAGCACGCCGGCCTGCCCTGGGAACTGGGCGTGGCGGAAACCCACCAGACGCTGCTGATGAACAACCTGCGCAGCCGGGTGGTGGTGGAAACGGATGGCCAGTTGAAGACCGGCCGGGACGTGGTGATTGCCGCGCTGCTGGGCGCGGAGGAGTATGGCTTTGCCACGGGACCGCTGGTGGCGCTGGGCTGCGTGATGATGCGCGTCTGTCACATGGATACCTGCCCGACCGGCATTGCCACCCAGAACCCGGAACTGCGCAAGAACTTCCGCGGCGAACCGGAGCACGTGGTCAACTTTATGCGGTTTATTGCGACCGAAATGCGCGAATGGATGGCCAAACTGGGTTTCCGCACGGTGGACGAGATGATTGGGCGCACCGATATGCTGGAAGCGCGCAAAGCGGTGGATCACTGGAAGGCTAAATACGTGGACCTTTCGCCACTGCTGTACCGCCCGCAGGTGCCGCCCGAAGTGGTCAATCACGCTCATATCGCGCAGGAGCACGGGTTGGAAAATTCGCTGGACCGGCAGGTGCTGCTGGAATTGTGCAAGCCGGCGCTGGAGCGCAATGAGCGCGTGGAAGCGAATCTGCCGATCCGCAACGTCCACCGCGTGGTGGGCACCCAGGTGGGCAGCGCGGTTACGCGGCGCTGCGGGCCGGGTGGTTTACCTGACGACACCATTCACCTGCGCTTCCACGGTTCGGCGGGCCAGAGCTTTGGCGCTTTCATCCCGCATGGTATGACGCTGGAACTGGAAGGCGATTCCAACGATTACATTGGCAAGGGTCTCTCGGGCGGCAGGATCATCGTGTATCCACCGGCCGGTTCCACCTTTGCCCCGGAAGAAAACATTTTAATTGGCAACGTGGCCTTTTATGGGGCCACAGAGGGTGAGGCCTACATCCGTGGGGTGGCCGGCGAGCGTTTCTGCGTGCGCAACAGCGGCATTCGGGCTGTCGTCGAGGGGGTGGGCGACCATGGCTGCGAGTATATGACCGGCGGGCGCGTGGTGGTTTTGGGCCGCACCGGGCGCAACTTTGCCGCGGGCATGTCTGGCGGAATTGCGTATGTCATCGATTGGACCGATGACTTTAAGATCCGCTGCAACAAAGAAATGGTGGATTTGGAGCGCCTGGAACAGCCGGCGGAGATTGCCGAAGTCAAGAAAATGATCCAGACGCATGCCAAAATGACCTCCAGCCTGTTTGCTTACCGGATTTTGGCCGATTGGGAAGAAACCCTGCCGCGCTTTGTGCGGGTCATTCCCAAAGACTACAAGCGGATGTTGGAAGCACTGCAGGAAGTGGAAGCCTCCGGTTTAAGTGGTGAGGAGGCGGTGATGGCGGCCTTTGTGCTTAACAGCAACGACCAGGTGCGCGTCAGCGGCAATTAGGCATACAGGTGTAAAAATGGCGAAACCAACCGGATTTATGGAGTATCAGCGCGAACTGCCGACCGATTTGCGGCCAGAAGAACGCATTTTGCATTGGAAGGAATTTCACCGCTCGCTGTCGGTGGAAAAGCTGCGCGCCCAGGGCGCGCGCTGTATGGACTGTGGGATTCCCTTTTGCCACACCGGCAAATTATTGAACGGAATGGCCGCGGGCTGTCCGATCAATAATTTGATCCCCGAATGGAACGACCTGGTCTACCGCGGCCTGTGGCGCCAGGCGCTGGAGCGCCTGTTGAAGACCAACAATTTTCCGGAGTTCACCGGGCGGGTGTGCCCCGCGCCATGCGAAGGTTCGTGCACGGTGGGGCTGAACGGCGACCCGGTGACGATTAAGAACATCGAAAACACCATCATCGAGCGCGGCTTTGCCGAAGGTTGGATTGTGCCACAGCCGCCGGCGCTGCGCACCGGCAAACGGGTGGCGGTGGTGGGCTCCGGGCCGGCCGGGCTGGCCTGCGCCGACCTGCTCAACCGCGCCGGGCACAGCGTGACGGTTTTTGAACGCGCCGACCGCATCGGCGGGCTGCTGATGTACGGCATTCCCAATATGAAGTTGGATAAACAGGTGGTGCAGCGCCGGGTGGATCTGCTGGCGGCCGAAGGCATTCGCTTTGTGACGCGCACCGAGGTGGGAAAGGATTACCCGACCGAAAAGCTGCTGAGTGAGTTTGATGCCAGTGTGCTGTGCGGCGGGGCTACCAAACCGCGCGACCTGCCCGCCGAAGGGCGTTCTTTGAAAGGGATTTATTTCGCGGTGGATTTCTTGCGCGCCAACACGCGCAATTTGCTGGGTACTTCACTGGAAGATCAGGAGAGCATGACCATTTCAGCGCGCGGCAAGGATGTGATCGTGATCGGCGGCGGCGATACCGGCACCGACTGCGTGGGCACCGCGTTGCGCCACGGCTGCCGCAGCCTGACCCAGTTTGAAATTTTGGAACACCCCCCGCTGGAACGCCAGGCGGATAACCCATGGCCCGAATGGCCGAAGGTGTTTAAGGTGGATTACGGGCAGGAAGAAGCTGCCGCCATCACCGGGGATGACCCACGCCAGTTCTGCATTCAGACGAAGAAGTTTGTGGGCGACGCGCAGGGCCGGGTGAAGGAAATTCATACCATCCAGGTGGAATGGGTGGCAGGCGCGAATGGGCGCATGGCGCCGCGCGAACTGCCCGGCACAGAGAAGGTGTGGCCGGCGCAGTTGGTGCTGCTGGCGATGGGCTTTTTGGGCCCGGAAGACCTGCTGCTAGACGGGTTGGGAGTGGCGCGCGACGCGCGCAGCAACGCACGCGCCGAAATGGATCAATACACTACCAGCATTCCAGGGGTGTTCTCTGCCGGCGATATGCGCCGCGGGCAGAGCCTGATTGTGTGGGCCATTCACGAAGGGCGCGGCGCGGCGCGTGAGGTGGACCGCTACCTGATGGGCGAGACGAGTATACACGGCTAAATTGCTCCCTTGACTCAGGTTTAAATCGGAAGTAATATTGGTGTGTAACCGGCTGGGTGCCCCCCTCACCCCGCCGGTTATAATTTAATGGATACCGCGGCTGGGGGAATATTGCGTGGGGAGAAGCCGGTATTTGGACTGAGAGAAGATGGTACAGCACCGCTCTAGGGACCAATTGTGTATATATTGTTTGAAAATACCCTTGATAGATTTTGATATTGGGTATATAATTATTTTGTAGTTGATCGGGTGCCCCCCTCACCCAGTCAGCTACATTTTTTTACGTAGATGCCGGGGGAAATTTTTTTGTATGTTCCAAACACTTTATCGGGTTTGTATAAATTCGAGCTATACTTGGAAATTATCCGATTCGAGAAATTATTTTCATCATAACTCGTATCCGTGGTTAAATCTTTAGGGAATAATTCGCCAATGAAGATTCACCTGGTAGATGGTACGTACGAACTGTTCCGGCATCACTTTGGCGCCCCGCCCAGGCAGGCGCCGGATGGACAGCCGGTGGGCGCGACAATGGGGCTTTTAAAAAGCCTGCTGTCGCTTCTGGCAAGCCCGGAGGTGACCCACGTGGCCTGCGCCTTTGATCATGTGATCGAGTCTTTCCGTAATGAACTTTACCCCGGCTACAAAACCGGCGCGGGGGTAGACCCGACCCTGCTGGCCCAGTTCCCACTGGCCGAAGAGGCCGTGGCTGCGCTGGGGATTGTGGTTTGGCCAATGGTGGCATTTGAGGCCGATGATGCCCTGGCCAGCGCCGCTGTGCGCTTTGCGGCGGAGCCGGGGGTGGAACAGATCATCATCTGTTCGCCGGATAAGGACCTGGCGCAGTTGGTGTCTGGCAGCCGGATTGTATGTTGGGACCGGCGGCGCGAGATTGTGCTGGACGAGGCCGGCGTGCACGAGAAATTTGGCGTGCGCCCGTCCTCCATCCCGGATTGGCTGGCGTTGGTAGGAGACGCGGCGGACTGCTTCCCTGGCATTCCTGGCTGGGGGGCCAAATCTGCCGCCGCCGTGCTGGCGCGCTATGCGCACCTGGAGGCGATCCCCACGGACTGGCAGGGTTGGGGGTTGGCCCCTGGCCGCGCGGCGCGCCTGGCCGAAAGCCTGGCGCAGCACCCGGCGGCGGTGCTGCTCTTCCGCCAGTTAGCCACGCTGCGCATGGATGTGCCCCTGACCGAACGGCTGGACGAGCTTGAATGGCGGGGCGCGTATACACGCTTGCATGAGATCTGCCACCGCCTGGGCGATGAACAACTACCGAAGCGGATATCGCGCTGGCGCACGGAGAACTAACGCGCCTCGTCGCTTTTCACTTCCGCAGCTCCTGGCCGGTATACGGTAGAATCGGCCCGGCGCGGGTGGTGGTTTGCACCGGCCCGCCAGTCAGGTCGCGGCATGTGTCCCAGGCGCTCCATACCGGCAGTGCGGTCACGCCGATCAGCAGGGCCAGCATCACCCATGTGCCCTTGCCGCGCACATAACGCAGCAGCGCCAGCGCGGTAAAAACGGGCAGGCCCACACTCAGCAGCGCGCGAGCGGCATACAGCCAGCGCCAGGTTGCTTCGCTCAGCGGAAAGGCGCTAACCAGCACCCAGCCGAACAGCGGGCCAAAGGCACAAGCTACCAGCCAGAAGGCGCCGATGCGGTCCAGCCAGTCACCGCGCAGGGCCAGCGGTGAGTGGTAGGCAGGCCGGCGCAAAAAATAGAGGCCCACGGCAGTCAGCAGACAGTACACCACGAAAAAGACGGTCAGCCCCCAGCCCAACGGGCCAACTTCGCCAAAGCGCAGCCAGAAATGCAGCGGGGTGACCACCACCGCCCAGGCAGCCGCGACCAGCCAACGCCGCACGGCGCGCTGCACCGAGGCCAAATCGGACTCAACGCCAAAAAACGCACTGGCGAGCATTTCGGCGGTGGCAGCAGGGTCGGGCAGAGGTTTTTGCTCACTCACCGCGTGCCTCGTTTAACCTGTGCAAGTGCAGTTTTCCAATCCACCGGTGGGATACGCCCAGCCTGTTCAATCATTTTGCCTCGTTCCAGTGCTTAATACCAATGCGTGGTTCAGATCTGGTTACTTGCTTCTGGAATATAGTAGATAGGGCCCCTTTTCATCCACCATTTCTTTCTCAAAAATCATGCCGATATTCCTGGCGACCTTCATAGAAGCTTGATTCTCTGCCTCAATCATACACACCAGGCGGGTCAATTTCAACTGCTCGAAGGAATACTGCACGATCGCCAGCGCTGCCTCGGTTCCCAGACCCTGCCCCCAAAAATTCTGGGCGATGGTGTAGGCTACTTCCACCTCTTCCTGCCCGTCAATGTTCCAGGGGAGCAGGCCGCAGCGGCCAATGAACTGGCCTGTTTCTTTGTGAATGGTGGCCCATAGGCCCAGTTCGGGGTGCCTGGGATGGCCGTTTTGATGCCATTCCAATTCTTCTCTGGCTTCCGCGTAGGAACGGGGGGCATCTGGAATGTAGCGGGTAATTTCGGGATCACAATAAAGTGCCCAGAGCGCGTCCAGGTCTGCGATCACCTGACGCCTGAGGATCAGTCTTTTGGTTTCGAGGATGATGGTATAGGGAGTTGTCATTGGAGATTGGCTTTCATCTGCTGGAATGTGATCCATTTGCCTGAGTGTGCTTACCAAATGCGACCTGGTTGGCATTCAATCGATAAATCCGAATCGAGACGAAATGCGGGTGAAAGCACTTATGCCTTCGGTTTTACAGCAAGATATCAGGAAGGTTTCAAGCATAGGCTGAAATGATATCACACGTCCATATGGAGTGAGCGGGACAAATAAAAAAAAGCGACAGGTAGGTCGCTTTTGAGAGGTGCCCCCAACGGGATTCGAACCCGTGTTTTGGCCTTAATTACTCCTCGATGGAGTGAGCGGGACAAAT
>Ga0105047_10000672_pt1 | contig 58838 bp, 38 predicted proteins | sample MAT04_FD_78384 | JGI IMG/M metagenome (GOLD analysis project Ga0105047, IMG submission 78384) | Freshwater microbial communities from Lake Fryxell liftoff mats and glacier meltwater in Antarctica - MAT-04 (megahit assembly) | ecosystem: Environmental > Aquatic > Freshwater > Ice > Liftoff... | reverse complement strand
CGCGATCGCCACCAAACTACGCAAAAATTTGCACCAAACTACACCCCTGGTTTCCGACGTCTTTCGCTGTCCCAACGATTTATGCCATCGGCCAAGGGGTTTTGAAGGTGCCTCCAAGGACTCGAACCAATAACCCTCTAATCAAGAGTCAGAGTCGCAATCGCGATCAACGAATAACACGCGCCTGCGGAAGAGGGCGCGCGTTATTCCTTCATGGATAGCGTTGCAAAAATGTCACGCACACCGCGGCGTCCACCTCGAATTGCTGGCCGGTCGGACTGAGTTTGCCGGTGGACTGGTCGATGGTGAAGACGGCGATGCCGCCGCCGCGGTTGCCGGCGGCAACGAGCCATTTTCCAGTCGGGTCGATGTCGAAGTTGCGAGGGATTTGGACGATGCTCGGCGCGGCCTCGATGAACGTGAGCTTGCCCGTCGTCTGAGCCACCCGGAAGCAAGCGATGGTGTCGTGGCCGCGATTAGACACGTAGAGGAACTTCCCGTTCGGATGGGCCCGCGTTTCCGCAGTCGAATAGGCGGGAATCACGGCCACACCCGGCGGCAGGGTGGACACCGTTTCAATGGGAGTGAGCACGCCCTGGTCCGCATCGCAGTTAAATCCCGTGACGGTGAGCGTCATCTCGTTGTTGGCCCACGCGAACTTGCCGCTGGGATGAAATGCGAAGTGCCGCGGACCGCTGCCGGGTGGAACCACGGCGAAAGGCGGATCGTTGGGCGTGAGCTTCGCGCCGGCAAGGTCGAGGCGGTAGCTGAAAATCTTGTCGCAGCCGAGGTCGCAGGCGAAAGCAAACTTCCCGCTCTTGTCGGGATTGATGGAGTGCGCGTAGGGCGTATTCTGACGCCCCGTATCGACCTTGGAAGCAGGACCATGGATATACGAAGAGACGGCCTCGCCGAGCGAACCGTCGGCATGGATCGGCAGCGAGGCGATGCTGCCGCTGCTGTAGTTGGCGACCAGCAGCACCTTGCCCGTGGCATCGACGCTCACATGGCACGGACCTCTGCCCTTTGAGGACTGCTGGTTGAGGAGCGTCAACCTTCCCGTCTGCGGGTCTAGTGAGTAGCTACTGACCCCGCCTTCCTTCCCAACACCGGCTGACACGGCAAACAGAACCTTTTTATTCGGAGCGATGGCGAGGAAGCTCGGACTTTTCGCCTCTGCCGCCAGCCCCAGCGGCTCCATCTTGCCAGTCTCGGAATCGAGACCGAAAACGTAGATGCCCTTGCTGGACGTTTTGACACCGGTTTGCGTGCCTACGAACACGAACTGGTCACTTGCGGCGCGGGCAGTGACCGTGCAAAGCAGAAGCGGCGCAAGAAGTCGCAGCAGTTTCATGAGATAAGGCCAAGTGCGATGTAGCTATGAAACAGTGGTTGTTAGCCGGAGTACAGAAGCCGGATCCGGCAAGTCATCGGCCGGCTTCATTTGACTTCGAGCCTTCCAAATTTCGCGGGGATGTGCCAGGAGCCGCCGGTAGGGGAGAACGCCTGCTGTTGGGGTGCCTCCAGGCCGGCCATTCGCAGTCTTCCTACGTTGAAGAACCACGGTACTTCTTTCGTGGGCTTGGCTCCCGCCACGCGATGTTTGGGGTCGGACTCAGCCTCGGCCTCGCCGACCGTAGGGATGCGCAATTGCACGCGCCAGAAGTCAGCGCCCTTTTCCGCTTTGACGTCGGCGAGCGATTTCCAATCTCCCGATGGATCGCCCTCCACGAGCCGTCCATTAGGATCGATCTCCAGATGGTAGTAAGTGTGGTTCGCGGTTTCCAAAGAAACCGCCACGTAGTCGCCACTGACCACATCGGCGGCGACGACGAGCTTCTTCATGTCCCGTTCTTTACAGACAATGTCGAGCAGCAATGTGTTCTTGTCCCAGCCCACTTGGAAGGTGGTTTCAGCAACGGCTTCCTTTCCTGCCCGGTTGGCCTTTAGACGATAGACCGTCGACTGGGAGAGATCCGCGCCCAACGTGCCGACCGCTAGCGGGGCCTTAGCGCGCAGCTCAGCGAGCTCCTGCTCCTTGGCTTTGTATTTGGCGATGAGGTCATCCTTTGGTTGGAGTTCCGAGATGACCGCCTCGACGCGTTGCCCGTAGATGCCGTCCCCTGCCGCCGATTTCGCCTTGTCGAGTAGTTCCCTGAACTTCAGCGCGGTGTTTAGCGAAACATTCATGGGATTCCCTTTGCCTCTACCGCGGCTTTCATCCTTGTAGGCCAGATTGCTCTCGGCGAAGTCGATCGCCGCTTTCATCTCCTTCGCGGCCGGGCCGTAGAAAAGAGTGCAGTATTCATCCAGCATTTGATCGACGTCCTGACCCGCATCCCAGAAAAAACGGGCCTGTACATAGAGGGTAATGTGCTCCAGTCCCATCGCCTGCCATTTGCCTCGATACTGGCTGACCTCGCCGCTGCCACCGATCGCGACTCCTTTGAGATAGTGGAGGTCTTTGGCCATCGCCCGCGGGTGAAGCACCGGATAGGAAATCGCCGCGCCTCGGACGCCATTCTCTCTGCCCCAGAGGTGATAAAGGTTGTTCTCGTAGCGAAAGAGATTCCCCGGCGCCACCTTCGCTTTCCATCGCTCCATGCGGCTCGTGTAGTCTGCCCAATGCTCCGGGTCGTTCATCTTCGGACGACCTGAGTTAGATACCTTGATCGCCACGTTGGGCGAGAACTTGTCAACCTTGTCGGAAGTATCGCTGTACGAAGTGTAAGCCCCGCTGGTGATGAGCTTGTCGGGATGCGTCTTATAAAGCTCGCGGCCGACGCGGTCCGTAAAGCCCCACACGAGATCGGAAGCCGACTTCCCTTTGCACCCGTCGCACCCGCACAGCGAAAGGCCGTCCCCCGGCCAAAGGTCCACGGCAGGCACTCCTTTGACGTCGTACAGGAGCCGACAATAGTTCACGGTCTCCTGAATGAGTCCTTCCGAGGTGAAGCAGGGCGTACCGTGCCCGCGATGCTCGGTGTCCCGCTTACCGCCGAGGAGCGCGTAGTATTCGGGATGGGCTTTCTTCATCGCCTCGCCGCTGTGGACATTCGTCAGGCCGTGAGCGCCACCGGCATGGCCGATCTTCTGGTAGGGCGAGTTCATTCCGATCCGCCGTGACCAGAGTACGTCGTCAAAGGAAAAGCTCGAGTGATTGTTCCACATCCATGAGCGAAAGTGAGTGTCGGGGGCCACCGTTTTGTTTACCGCAGTCAGAGCGATGGATTTCTGTTCCGGCACGACCTCGCCCAGTTTGCCGGGCATGAACCATCGGGCACCGAGACCGCGCATGAACTCGCAGACCGCATTGAGCGAGCCGTTCTCATCCTCGAATTCAAATCCACGGGTCGTGTTTCCGCCGGTGAGCCAAAGCGCCGCCGCGTCCTTGCCATATTGCGCCTCGAGCACACCCGCTTTGAAAGAATAGCTCGCCTCCCGCTTGCGCTTGCCCTCGACCACCGCAGGGGGAGTGAAGTCGAAGTCATTCCCCAGCAGCACCAGCCAGTCGGGCCCAGAAACCATCCGGAACGCACCGTATTTCAGGTCGCCATCGGTCACGCCCAGCTTGTCCGTCGCCGGGCTCTTGCCAACATAGACCTTAATGGGCAGGCTCGCATCCGGACTCGTCACGATCGGCAGCCGCGCCCCGCTCATCACTTGGATGTGGCGTTGCAGTTCCAGAGCCGCCAACGTCGCCATCCGTGGACGATTCTCCGCCGCAATCACGATCTGGGCCCGCGTCACGCCTTGATCGACGAGCAGTGCCTCGGCGGCGCGAAGCGATGAGTGCGAAGCGAACAGCATCAGAGCGGCGAGGAGTGAGAGTGCGTGTTTCATAATTATTCATCCTCGGGTTGGTTCGTCGGTTGATGCGTTTGCGGCAGGCGGTGGATCAGCGCTCGGAGGCGCACCTTGTCCGAGACGGCTTTCCCGGCGCGGACATCCTTCTCGGTGAAGGCGGCGAATAGCACTTCTCCGTCGGGCGTGCGATTGTGGTCGTAGACGACATAGATAGTTCCGTCTTGTGCTTGAACGCCGTCGGGGTAGGTGACGTGATCGCGCTCGTCGATCATGAGGCCCCCTTGCCAAGATCCTCCGTCGTCGTCGGAGAGGAAGGCCATCAGCTTTTCACGCCCGGCACGTTCATCGAGCGGGCCGTGCTTCACGAGCAACAGAGCGCCGGATTGCAACCGCCGCACGAAGAATCGAGAGGTGCAATGCTGAATCGTGATGGGCTCGACGGGCGTCCACGTTTTCCCGCCGTCGCGTGAGATCGTCTCCGCCAGACCTTGCATGCGGACCATCATCCAGAGCGTGCCGTCGCGGCGTTCCACGATCATCGGTTCGTCAGGGCCACGATTCTCCGGGTCCGCAATGTTCGCGGTGCCGCGGAGCGTGAAGGTCTTGCCCCGGTCCGAACTGGCATACACTTTGATGCTTTCGTCCGCCTTCCACACCGAAGAGGTGAGCAGCCAGTCGCCGTTCTTCAGCACCGTCGGCTTGTTCAACATGATGCCGTCACCGAGGCGACGCGGCGCAGACCACTTCGGGTTCTCCGCATCCGGCTCGTCGGTCGTGATCGCCCAGATTCCATAGCGGCCGTCTTGCAGGCCGAAGCTCTGTCCCCAGAACAACCACAGTCGCTGCTGCGGATCGATCCAGATGGCCGGCGACATGGCTCGCACGTTTTGTTGCGGCATCACCATCAGCTTGACGTCAGACCACGTTTGCCCATCGTCGTCGCTCTTCTTCAGTACCTGGTAATTCCGCGTACTTTCGACGTCGCGGCCGAAGACCGTCCACAAGCGCCCCTTCGCCGTCCGCTCGATACCTGCGACGCCCTGCCTCTTGGTCGGCGGAATGTGGAACTTCCACGGATTGACGATCACGGTCGCCGGTTCGAGGGCGATCTTGGGATTCGGAGCTTCCTCGCCGCGAGTGGCATTTGCCAAAAACAACATGCCGCAAAAGACGAGTGACGTCACTTGGTGGTTGTCGTAAGACGGTAGCATGGGTGCGGGCTCTAGTTGATCACGTTCAAAGTGAAAGTCGATCGACTACGACTTCTTCGTCGCTTGCGGTTCCGGCAGGCGCTGCACGAAGCTGATGAGATACTGGTAGACGTTGCTCAGATGCTCGTGCATCGCCTGCCTCGCCTTGACGGCATCGCCGTCCACCACGGCGGAATAGATCGCGATATGAAACCGCTCGGAATCGATCCGCCGATCGAGACTGCCGGGTGCTTCGGCGAAATGCCCCGCCAGCACGTCCGTCAACGTTCGCTGCATCGAAGCCAGCACGTCGTTGCCGGCAAGCCTCGCCAATTCGGCGTGAAAGCGAAAATCGAGCGCGACGTATTCTTGCCGTGAAGTCTCGATCGGCATCTGCAGCATGGCATCGAGCAACCGACGGGCCGGCAGTAGATCGTCCAGGCGTCGCCGCTCGGCGGCGAGGCCGATGAGTTCGACTTCGATCACGCGGCGCGCTTCGAGGGCGTGCAGTACGTTCACCGGTTCCCTGCTCAAACCGGTTCGCAAAGTCGTTTCAACGCCGGAAACGGTTTCGTTGACGGTGAACCGCGCGTTGACCGGCGCTGTCTCCAAGTAGACGCCGACGCGCGGAACGACCCGGACGGCTCCCTTGGATTGGGCCAGTAGGATCGCGCTCCGCACGGCGTTGGGGTTGAGCCCCAAGTGACTTGCGAGGTCACGTACGCTGGGCAACTGATCACCCGAATGGAGGTGCAATTCCTCGGCACGGTCGACGACGCGTCGCCATAAGTCGGCCGCCGACTTTTCCACAGGATCTGAGATGACAGGCATGGCTTGAAACAGCGAGACTCATTGTGATTGACATGATTGAATCAGAAGAATCATATGTGATTCGCGCCCGTTGTCAATGATTTATTAGGGATTCGTCGAAACGTATTCCGGCTCGGGCTTGCGCCTGACACATACTGGGTGCTTTGAGGGAAATCGTAGGCCGTAGGCCGGGGAATCTACTGGCCGTTCAGCTTACTAGTCGTCGGCCAGGGCGCGCAAGCTCCATGGCGAAACGGCGCTGCACAAGTCTACATAAAATGCAAAATAAGATTGAAATCAAACCTTTGCATGCTATGCTACATGATGGATAGAAGGCCATCGCAAGGATCGATCGCTCCCGAAGAGTGGGGACCCGAAGGCGGGAGGGACCGAACCGCGCAGGCCGTGCAGACGAGTTCCCCGCAGGGAGAAGCCGTAAACGATTTCGCGCCACCAGAGCCGCCGATTTGAGCCCCGTCAACGGGACTCAGAATACCAACCCGCAAAGTTACACGGGCAGTGTGCGATAAGGCGCGCTCAACCCGCAAAGTTACAAACCCTACCGTTTTCTACGTGCTCGCTGAGGACCGCGTTTTGTCCGCAGCCCCGAAGGGGCGCACTAAGATAGCCTGGGGCGCAGCCCCAGGTCCGCGATCCCTATTTTTGTCCACCCCTTGGCGCCTGCTGCGGCGAAGCCGCAGCAGGCGCCAAGGGGATAGAAGCGTTCTTGGCTACGTCTACCTGGGGCTGCGCCCCAGGCTGTCATAGAGCGCCCCTTCGGGGCTCGATGCAGCGCGGGCGCTAAGTTTGAACCCGCAAAGTTACACGGGCAGTGTGCGATAGAGCGCGCTCAACCCGCAAAGTTACGCGCTTCGCTCAGCGCCGAGGTTGAACTCAGCGCGGGCGCTAAGTTTGAACCCGCAAAGTTACACAGGCAGTGTGTGATAGAGCGCGCTCAACCCGCAAAGCTACGCGCTCCGCTCAGCGCCGAGGTTGAGGTCAGCGCGGGCGCTTAGTTTCAACCCGCAAAGTTACACGGGCAGTGTGCGATGGGCGCGCTCAACCCGCAAAGTTACGCGCTCCGCTCAGCGCCGAAGTTGAGTTCAGCGCGGGCACTAAGTTTCAACCCGCAAAGTTACAAACCCTACCGTTTTCTATGTGCTCGCTGAGGACCGCGTTTTGTCCGAAGTCCCGAAGCCGTCTACCTGGGGCTGCGCCCCAGGCTGTCATAGAGCGCCCCTTCGGGGCTCGATGCAGCGCGGACGCTAAGTTTGAACCCGCAAAGTTACATCCGCGCCGCGCCGGCATCACGAGCCGGCAGGGCAGGAGCCCGTTATTTCGAAAAAGGTCCTTTCACAACGCCCTTTGCTGCCGCAAAGGCCCTTGCAGACACACGCTTGCTTCGTGGGGACTTTGCCTTCGTTCGATGCTATCGCTGACGTCAACAGACTGACGTTGTCGCACTTTCAGAAAACCGCTATAAGCCCGCCCACGTCCAGGGGGGTGCGCGCCGGTGCAGCTTGTGCCGTCCGTCCCCGCCCATCCTTGTCGCCTTCGGGTGCTGATATGCGATCATCGATGTTCGTCCTGCGGGTTTTCACCATGCTTGCGTTCGTGGTGGTGCTTCCCGCCGTGGCCATCATGGGACTTAGTCTGCCCGCGTCCGTGCGCGAGTTGATTGAGCCCTCGGCCGTCGAACGACGCGATACCGGCTCGGCCGTCGCCCGCATCGAACCAACCCGTAAGTCGCCGGCCGGCGAGAAACCCGCCCGCGAGAATCCAGGCCGCGAAACGCCGCCGCGTCAGCCCGACGCATACGAGATGGAAGAGCCCGCGACTTCGACGTTGCCTCACTCGCCCGACGTGGCGCCCGCCCCGTGGCGGTCGCCGAATCCGCCCAGCGAACTGCCGGTCGACTCGGGAACGCAGCCGCTGCGTACCGAACCTTCGACGGGGCCCGCAAACTACCCTTCGACCGGCGTCGATCCGCTGGTTCGTCCGGCCTCGGCCGAAGGGACCGTCCGCTCGATCGATATGCCGACGGACACACCTCGGCGAGCAGATGCCGCACCGAGTGAGTTCCTCGAGATTCAGCAGCGGCTGCAGGACCTGGGCTCCACCTATTACCGCCTGGAAACCTGGTCCGGCCGATCGCAGTTCCGCTTCCATTGCCGCATGGCGGTCCGAGAAAACTCGCACTATTCCCGGAACTTCGAAGCCACGGATGCGGATCCCATGGCTGCCATGCGTAAGGTGCTGGAGCAGGTGGAACGCTGGCGGGCCGGCCCTGCCCCCCGTCCGTAGGGATCTTCCCGCCCAACGAGCGGCCTGAGGAAATTGCCCAAATCAGGCCGATTCCCCAAGTTCCGTCGCCGATCCCTTGACTATACGCCCGTGCGAAGCTACCACGGTGCAAGCCCCCGAAGGCTGAGCTTCAAGATTCGACCTCCAGAAACGGGAGGGCCCGGTGCCCCCACCTATTCTGGGAAGTCCGTTTTGGATCGACCTGCCCAATTTGGGAAGGCCCCGGGACGCGATGGGCCGATACTATAGCCCTATCGCCATGTAACCGGCCCTGCGTAGTTTGGCGTGTCTGACCATTCAGACATTCCTCCCCCCTGACGGTACCTCAACGATTTCCGGTTGATCCGGCGTATTCAGTTTCGTCCCAGCCCTTTTTGTACTTCGCACGCCTGATGGCTTCTCCCGCTCGGAATCTGGTTCCCTCACGGGCTGGTTTGGCACGACCGCGCCACCCGCTGATGGACTGCTGCGCCCCGCGCCGCGGTGCCGGACTCGCGTGGAGCTTGATGGGCAACGGTTCGGGCGATTCACGAGAAGCGTCTCCTTCGGGCGACACCAGCCTGCGCGAGCCCGGCCGGGTCCGCGATCCGCTGGAGCGCGACGAACGGATCGCCCGGCTCGAAGCCGTGCTGTTCATTTCGCGCGAGCCGTTGTCGACGCGCAAGCTGTCGCAGTTGGCCGGGCTGGCCGACGGCACCGAGGCCCGCACCTGCGTGGGCCGTTTGAATCAGATTTACGAAGCCACGCTCTCCGCATTCCGAGTGGAATCAGTGGCCGGCGGCTTTCAATTGCTCACCCGCCCTCGCTACAGCCCTTGGCTGCGGCGGTTGCACCAGTCGCGCGTTGAAACGCGGCTGTCGAGCCCGGCTGCCGAAACGCTGGCGATTATCGCCTATCGGCAGCCCGTGGTGCGGGCCGAGATCGAGGCGATTCGTGGCGTAAAGTGCGGCGAGATTGTGCGGCAATTGATGGAACGCGATCTCGTGCGCATTGCCGGCAAAAGCGAAGAGCTGGGCCGGCCGTTTCTGTACGCTACGACACGACGTTTTCTGCAGGTCTTCGGACTTCGCGACCTGGACGAACTTCCGCGAGCTGAGAAGCTGCGGGCGTCGCCAGGCGCTGCCGACCCTGCAGGAGCGAGCGCCCCGTTGAGCGAACCATCAAAGGACGTTTCCCCACACGAAGAGGAGTCGGAAGTGAAAGCGAGCGTCAAGATCGGGCTGGCGGAACAGTTGGAGTGGGACCAGATCGAAGGGCGGACGCTGCGATCCGAGACGGTGCGCGCCGCGAAAAAACCCAGCGACGATGAAGACGAGGATGAAGAAGACGTCGACGACGACGAAGAGGATGATGAAGAGGACGACGAGGACGAAGAAGACCTCGAGGAAGAGGAATGGGAAGAAGTCGACGACGAAGATGAAGAGGAAGAGGACGACGAAGAAGAAGAGGATGACGACGAGGACGAAGATTGGGACGAGGAGTGGGACGAAGACGAGGAAGAGGAAGACGACGAGGACGATGAAGAGGAGTGGGACGACGAAGACGACGAGGATGATGACGAGGAAGAGGAAGAGGAAGAAGAAGAGGACGACGAGTAGCGTCGGCTTCGGCTTTTCGTGCCCGCAGTTCGTATTAAAACCCGCTTCGCAATCGGGCGAAGCGGCACTCCGGGGCGCCATTTCTGTGGCCCCCGCCGAGGCCGCGTAGGTGCCGTTCGGCGAAAAGCTGAACGTCTGCCAGGCGGGAGTTCTTTCGCCGGGCGAATTTGAGATTTGAGATTTGAGATTCGGATTCGGATGTCCCAGTCACCGATCGGTCAGCCGTTCAACGCTCCCCTCTCTCTCTTCTGCCCTCTGCCCTCTGCCCTCTCAAATCTCAAATCTGCTGCTTCGACTGAGCCTCGCAGGGCCGTTTCGACGCCCTTCATTGCGGTCAGACCACGCGAGCCCCTTGGCCGCGGCGCGCTTCTTTCTGCCCCTCCCCCCTTAAAAACGCTCAATTCCCCGGCTAGAATAGCCGCCAGCGTGGATTGAATCGTACCGGCAATTCTGCGGAGGCCCCGTCTCACCGACGGGCGAGAGTCATGATCGTCACGACGAAAGATCTGTTCCAGCAGGCTTATGGCAAGTACGCGATTGGCGCGTACAACATCAACAATCTGGAGCAGACGATTGGCCTGTTCCGCGGAAACTGCGGCAAGACCACCTCGAACGATCAGGCGGCCGACAAGACCAAGAGCGCTCCGTTCATCATCCAGCTTTCGCGCGGCGCCCGCAGCTACACCGACAAGCGGTTCCTCGAGTCGATGATCCGCACCGCCGAAGAAGTCTTCCCCGAAGCGATCTTTGCCGTCCACTTGGATCACGGCACCGAAGAGGTCTGTTACGACTGCATCGACTCGGGTTTCTACTCGTCGGTGATGATCGACGCCTCGCACGATCCCTTCGAGAAGAACATCGAGATCACCCGTCGTGTGGTCGATCGCGCTCATGACCGCGGCATCTCGGTCGAGGCCGAATTGGGCATGCTGGGCGGTGTGGAAGAAGATATCTCGGTCGACGCCGAGCACACCTGCCTGACCGATCCGGATCAGGCTGTCGAGTTCGTCGAAAAGTCGGGCTGCGACTCGTTGGCCGTCGCGATCGGCACCTCGCACGGCGCCTACAAGTTCATGGGCGGTCAGGGCCTGCACTTCGATCGCATCCGCGACATCCAGCAGAAGCTCCCCGGCTTCCCGATGGTGATGCACGGTTCGTCGAGCGTTCCCAAGGAGTGGGTCGACCGCATCAACAACGCCGGCGGCAAAATGCCCGCCACCTCGGGCGTGCCCGAGAAGGATTACCTGCCGGCCGCTCAGTTGGGCGTGACCAAGGTCAACATCGACACCGACGGTCGTCTGGTCTGGACCGCCATCCACCGCGAAGTCTTCCGCGACAAGCCCGAGGACTTTGATCTGCGGACTCCGGGCAAGCCGTTCATGGCCGCCTATGCTTCGTTCATCGCGCACAAGAGCACGGTGCTCGGTTCGGCTGGCCAGTTGGAAGCCGTCCGTGCCGCGCTGGCCCCGGCGCTGGCTCGCTAGAGCATCTTCCCTCACCCTCTCCCCTTTGGGGAGAGGGCCGGGGTGAGGGGCCGGCGTTCTTTGGCCTGCTCCAGCCCCCTCTGACTGAAATCTACGCGCCGTCCTTCTCCCACGCACGCGGCCTCTTCGCGTATCTTTACATCACCACTGCAGAACCGGCCGGCGACTCCAGCCTGGTTCCTGCCGCGTTGACCCCGCGCCGAATGTACGCCAGAGCCAGCACACGGTTCTCCCCCGGCATCACCGCGCACGAGGTCACTTGGCCTGCGGGCTTGCCATCGGCTGAGGTCAGATCCAGCCCCGGGTCGGGCATGGCGGCCCCTTCGAATCGCAGTCGCACCAGCTTCTTGTTCACGTGCCCCAGCGCATCGATGCGGGCCACTGTTTCCTGCCCCAAATAGCAGCCCTTTTTGAACGAGATCGCCAGCCGGTCGCGATCGACCTCTTGCGGCAGATTCTCGTCGCTGATATCGCGGCCGAACTCGGGGAAGCGGGCCCGAATCCGCGCGGCTTCAAAACTTCCTCGACCGCAGGGACTGAAGCCAACGCCCCGCAAAGTGCGCCAGGCATCGCCGGCCACGGCCGCGTCGCAGATCAGCCGGTAACCGCGAAACTCCGGATCGTTGGCGCTACGCAGGTCGTAGCGCACCAGCACGGCCTGCCCGCCTGCCACGCTCAGTTCGCGTACGGCCAGCGGTTCCGTGGGCAGATCGCTCTCCCCCTGCGGACCCAGCCATTCGCGAAGTCGGCTCTCCGCCTGCGGTCCCATCAGGTGCAATGCGGTTCGCTCGGGACTTAGATCGGTCAGCGTCACATCTTCGCGAATGATGTAGCGGTCGATATGAGGCATCAGGGCTTCGACCTGGCCCGGCGCGGTCTCCAGCAGCAAGGCATCGGCCGTGGCAAAGACCGTCACGAAGCCCACAACGTGCCCTTTGACGTTCGTCAGAAAGGACTCGCAGCCTTGCCCCTCGGCCAGCAACTTAATGTCGTTGGTGGCCAGGTTGTTCAGAATCTTAACCCGGTCGGCTCCTGCCACCCGCAGGACGTTGCGGGCCAGCGGCACCAGCGCCGCACCGTCCAGGATCGTCTGGTATTCCAGGTCGACGTTGCCAAAGCTCGTGGGACCGAGCAGGTCGTCGTATCCGTGGGCCCCTTCGCACTTCAGAATGTCGCGCAGCGCAGTGTTGATCGTCATGCGTTGAAGCTTACTGGCGAACGCCCGGGCGCGTCCAGGTGGTGCAGCCCCTTCACGACGATCACAGCTGATGGAAGAGCAATCGCGCTGGCCGGGATTCGCACAACGTGATTCCGAGACAGACGCGCCGACGCGAGAGCCTGCGATTTGTTTCCGCGATATGCCCCATCCCCTGCGGGCGCGCCAATTGCAGAGGTCATTGACCATCGTTTTGTCCAAAACTAGCGCGAAGACCGTGAGGTTTGCCATGGTTCACCAATATCATCTCTGCTTTGAGGCCTGCGTTGACGCTGCCCGTAAATGCGAGAACTGCGCCGAGGCCTGCCTGAATGAGGCTCACGTCAAGACAATGGCCGAGTGCATCCGTCTGGATCGCGATTGTGCCGCCATTTGCTGGACGGCCGCCGGGTTCATGAGCCGGGGTTCGCACTACCTGAGCGACGTCTGCCGGGTTTGTGCAGACATTTGCGAAGCGTGTGCGGCCGAGTGTCAGCGCCATAGCCACGACCACTGCCAGGCCTGTGCCGACGCCTGTCATCGCTGCGCCGACATCTGCCGCCGCATCTCGGGCGTGATGGTCTAAGCCGCCAGGTTCGGACGCACCACGGCGCCAGTTTCCTCGCTCACCGGCTCGTGGTACGGTAGGGGCCCTGCGTTCCCCCGCCCATGACTCTCTCCCACGTATCCCCATGAGCAAGCCCAAGGTCTTTGTCACGCGCAAGATTCCCGAACTCGGTCTCGACAAGATCCGTGCCGCCTGCGACGCCGAGATCTGGCCGGGCCAGCTTCCTCCAACGGCCGACGTGCTGCGCGAGAAGATCGCCGACTGCGATGGCCTGCTGTCGTTGCTGACCGAGCGGATTGATGGACCGCTGCTCGACGCGGCCCCGCGTCTCAAAGTCGTCAGCAACTATGCGGTCGGCTTCAACAACATCGACGTCCCGGCCTGCACCCAGCGCGGCATCTGTGTAGGGAACACGCCGGGCGTGCTGACGGATGCCACCGCCGATATGGCCTTCGCGCTGTTGATTTCGGCCGCGCGGCGGATCGTCGACGGGCACCAGTATGCGGCCGCCGGACAATGGAAAACGTGGGAGCCGCTGGGGCACATCGGCCAGGACCTGGCCGGCAAGACGATCGGCATCGTCGGCATGGGACGCATCGGCTATGCCATGGCCAAGCGCTGTCATGGCGGCTGGGGGATGAAGATCCTCTATCACGATCTGCATGCCAACGCCCAGGCCGAGAAGGACCTGGGGGCTCGCCGTGTCGACTTCGACACCTTGCTGGCTGAATCCGACTTTATCTCGGCCCATGCCAACCTGGACGAGACCACGCGCGGGATGTTCAACGCGACATCCTTCAAGAAGATGAAAAAGACGGCAGTGTTTGTGAACACCGCCCGCGGTCCGCTGGTGGTCGAACCCGACCTGGTGGCCGCGCTCAAGGCGGGCGACATCTTTGCCGCGGGGCTGGACGTGACCGATCCCGAGCCACCGGCGGCCGGTACGCCGCTCTACGGAGTGCCGAACCTGATCGTGGCTCCGCACATTGCCAGTGCTACGGTGAACAGCCGCAACGGCATGGCCGAAATCGCGGCCGACAACCTGATTGCGGGGCTCACCGGCCAGCCCTTGCGGGCCTGGGTGAATGCCGAAGTCGCCGAGAAACGCCGCAAGTAGAAGAAGTGGGGAGCGATCCTATTGGCTCAGTCAGGCTGCGCAGCAAGCCTGCTTGCCAGCGCGGCGACGGTCTGTTCCATCACGGCCCCATAGGGGATGAACTCGAACCGCCGGGCGGTCGGGCTCGGCGCGTCGATGCGGATGTCGAGTCGCTCCGTGGGGAGCGAGTCGGCCACCTTTTCGCCCCACTCGACGAACGACCAGCCCGGGCCGCTGAAGTATTCATCGGGTCCCAACTCGCGGAACTCGTCGTCGTCGCGGACCCGGTAGACATCGAAATGAAAGATGGGAACCAGCGCCGCATACTCATGGATCAACGTGAACGTGGGGCTGGTCACGTTGCGACGATCGAACCCGGCCGCTTCGGCCACGGCTTGCACCAGCCGCGTTTTGCCGGCGCCAAGCGGGCCGTTCAGCACCACCACGCTGCCGGGGGGCAGCACGGCGGCAAGTTCAGCCCCTAAACGGGCCGTCTCTTTTTCGCTGGCAGCCGTATACGAGAAGTGTGTCATGCCTTCAACGTAGTCCCACGCACTACGGTGGGGAACCCTGTGTGAGGTAGAGCACACTGCCGCGTGGGCGAAGGTTGCCCGACCGACCGATGGGCCGTATCTTGATGGATGTACGCTTATGCGTCCCGCTTCATTCTTATCCCCATGAGAATCCCCCTCCCGCTATGAAACCAAACTCTTTCCATTCTCTGTGGGGGCGCCTGAATGGGGCCGCCCATGCCGCCTGCCTGTTGGTCGCCGTGTCGCTGGTCAGTCTGGGATGCGGGTCTCCTGCGCCTTCGATGAAGGGGGACTCCACTAAGGCCGACCCTGCCAAGGGGGCCGAGCCCACCAAAAAAGCGAAGAAGAGCAAGAGCAGCACCACGACAGGCACCAAGGCCCCGCCGGTGATCGTCGCCCCGCCCGAGAAGGTGACGGAACCGGAGAAGAAGGAAGAGCCCAAGAAGGAGCCCGCTCCGGAAGAGAAGAAAGAGGAGCCCAAGAAGGAAGAACCGAAGGACGAGCCCAAAAAGGAAGAGGCCAAGAAGGAGGATCCCAAGCCGGAGCAGGTCGCTGCGGTGGATACTTCCAAAACCGGCGCGACGATTGCCAAAGGCAAGGTCGATCCCTTTGATTGGCCCCACTGGCGCGGCCCCGAGCAGAACGGCATCTCGCGCGAGACCGGTCTGGTCGATCGCTGGTCCCCCGATGGCGAGAATTTGCTCTGGCAGCGCCCCGACATCGAGAGCCACTCCACCCCCATCGTGATGCGGGGCAAGTTCTACACAATCGCCCGAGCCGAACCTCGGACAACCCGCGAAGGGGAACGCGTGGTCTGTCTGGATCCGGCGACCGGCAAGACGATTTGGGAGAACCGCTTCAACGTCTTTTTGTCGGACGTGCCCGATACGCGGGTCTCGTGGTCCAGCGTGGTCGGCGATCCTGAAACGGGCAACATTTACGCCTTGGGAGTATGCGGCCTGTTTCTGTGCCTGGACGGCGAGACGGGCAAGACCCTGTGGTCGCGCTCGCTCAGCGAAGAGTTCGGCATGCTCACCACCTATGGTGGCCGCACCAACTTCCCTGTGATGCACGAAGACAAAGTCGTGATCTCGGGCGTGATCATCGGCTGGGGCGACATGGCCAAGCCGACGCATCGCTTCCTGGCCTTCGACAAGGCCACGGGCGAAGCCGTCTATTTCAACGGCACCCGTCCCCTGCCCGAAGACACGACCTATAGCACTCCGATCCTGGGAGTGCTGGGCGGTCAGGCGGCCCTGGTCGGGGGCGCTGGCGATGGGGCGCTGTATGCCTTTCAGCCGCGGACTGGCAAAACGATCTGGAAGTACGACATGTCGATTCGCGGACTGTTCAACACGCCCATGATCGACGGCAACACCATCTACATGGGGCAGAGCGAAGAGAACATCGACGATACCACCATGGGGGCCGTGGTCGCTTTGGACGGCGTCGGCGCTGGCGACATCACCAAGAGCAAGAAGCACGAGATCTGGCGGGCCAAGGAGCTGGCCGTCGGCCGCAGTTCGCCCGTGCTGGTAAATGGCAAGCTGTACGCGGCGGCCGACGGTGGCAAGCTGCTGACGCTGGACGCCAAGACCGGCGAGACGCTGGCCTCGAAGAGCCTGGGGACGATCATCCGGCCCAGCCTGGTCTATGCCGACGGCAAGCTGTACGCCAACGAAGCCAACGGCAAATGCTTTATCTTCAAGGTGAACGAAGACGGCACGCTGAAGCTCTCGCAGATGAACCGTCTGATGGGTCCCCCCGATGAATCGGGCAAGACCCTGGGGACCGAGATTCACGCCTCGCCGGTGATCTCGCACGGCCGGCTGTTCATTCAGACGACCGACTGCCTGTTCTGCATCGGTACGCCCGAGCATAAGGTGGCCGGCACTCCGGCGCCGAAGGCCGCCGAAGAAGATCCCCTGACCGACATGGCCCCTGCCTTGGTGCAGGTGGTTCCGGTCGAAGCCCTCTTCAAGCCGGGCGATAAGGCCAAGTACCAGGCCCGTCTGTTCAACGCCCGCGGGCAGTTCCTGAAGGTGGCCGACGACGCCCAGTTCACGGTCGACGCTGGGGGCAAGTTCGAGGGTGCCACGTTCAACGTCGAAGAGGGGACGGCTCATCGTGCGTCCAACATCACCTGCAAGGTCGGCGAGTTGACGGGCACGGCCAGGGCCCGCATCGTGCCGCCGCTGCCGTGGAAGTTCGACTTTGAAGATGGCGAGATCCCCATCACCTGGATCGGCGCTCGCTACCGTCACATCGTTCGCGAGGTCGACGGCAACAAAGTGATGGTCAAGATCACGACCATTCCCAAAGGAACCCGCAGCCAAGGCTGGATGGGCCCCACGGATCTGTCGAACTGCACGATCCAGGCCGACGTCATGGGGAAGACGAAGGACGGCAAGTTGCCCGACATCGGCGTACAGACCCAGCGCTATCGTCTGGAAATGATGGGCTCGAGCCAGGACCTGAAGCTCTACTCGTGGATTTCGCACGAACAGAAGTACAAGAAGGTGAAGTTCGAGTGGTCCCCTGACGTCTGGTACACCATGAAGTTTCGAGCCGCCGTGGAAAAGCGCGACGGCAAGGACGTGGCCGTGTTGAAGGGGAAAGTCTGGCCGCGTGAGAAGACCGAGCCCGCAGAGTGGACGATCGAAGTCGTCGACGAAACGGCCGACACCACCGGCGCGCCGGGGCTGTTCGGCAACGCCAGCTTTGCCGAGATTTTCTACGACAACATCACCGTGACGGCCAACGAGTAGCCTTGCCGCAGGCTCCCTTCTGCTTCAAGAAGGGAGCCGCAGCATGTCCTGAGTTTTTTCCCGGTTCGACTTGCACGGAATACTCTGTAAGTTAATAATCGTTTCAACAACTGTGGCGGATCGGCAAACATGCCCCGGCACGCTTCAAAGCTCTCCCGAACGCTAGGAATGGATCTGATGAAACGCTCGAAAATCTACTGGGCCTCGAGCCTTTGCTTGTTCGGTTTGGCGCTGGCCGCTGCCACCGGGACATTGCGCAGCACGCCTGCGGTCGCCAAAGATAAGACCGGAGAGGGCTCCAAAGTTCGCCCTGGCGACTGGAACCAATGGGCCGGCGGCCCGGCTCGCAACAACACACCCGAGGGGAAAGGGATCCCCACGAGTTGGGACCTGAAGAAGGGGACCAACGTCAAATGGGTCTCGCAGTTGGGGAGCCAGACCTATGGCAACCCGGTGATTGCCAACGGCAAGATCTGGGTTGGCACCAACAACGGCGGCGGCTGGATCCCCCGTTACCCTGCCAAGATCGACTTGGGCGCGCTGCTCTGCTTCGATGAGAAGGACGGCAAGTTCCTCTGGCAGCACTCCAGCGAGAAGCTCCCCACCGGCCGCGTGCACGACTGGCCGCTGCAAGGCATCTGCGCCGCGCCGCTGGTCGAAGGGGACCGATTGTGGTTCGTGACCAGCCGGGGCGAAGTCCGCTGCCTCGACACCGAGGGCTTCCTCGACGGCGAAGACGACGGCATTACCAATGACTGGGGCACCCAGGCCGAGATCCTCAAAGGCGAGGATCCTGCCAGCGACCAACATGGTCCGGCGGTGGCCGGTTTTAAAGCGGGCAAGCTCTCGCCGGGCGTTCTGAAAATGGTCGGCGAACGGGGCGTGAAGCTGCCGGCCGAGACCGCGGTGACTGCCGCCAAAGAGCCCAACACCTTTTTGTTCACGGCGAAGGTGGGCGAAGCGGATCGCGATTTCCGCGCCCGCGTGACCCCGGGCAAGATCACCATCGAACGCCACCTGTCGGTCAACGACAAGGACGAGGCCGACGTGATCTGGGTCGTGAATATGATGACCGAACTGGGCATCTCGCAGCACAACATGTGCAGTTGCTCGGTCACCGCCATCGGCGACGTGCTGTTCGTGAACACCTCGAACGGCGTCGACGAAGGGCACCTCGAGCTCCCCTCGCCCAAGGCCCCCACGTTCCTGGCCATGGACAAGAACACCGGCAAGGTCCTGTGGAGCGACAACTCCCCGGGCGCGAACGTACTGCACGGCCAGTGGTCGAGCCCGGCCTACGGAGTGCTGGGCGGCGTGCCGCAAGTCCTGTTCGGCGGCGGCGACGGCTGGCTCTATAGCTTTGATCCCAAGGGCGAAAACGGCAAAGCCAAGCTCCTGTGGAAGTTTGACTGCAACCCCAAGAAGTCGAAGTACCTGCTCGGCGGCCGCGCCACCCGCAACCACCTGATCGCCACCCCGGTGATCTACAACGATCTGGTTTACATCGCGGTCGGCGAAGATCCCGAGCATGGCGAGGGAGACGGCCACCTGTGGTGCATCGATCCCAAGAAGCGCGGCGACGTGAGCCCCACGCTGGTCTTCAACAAGGCCGATCCCAGCAAGCCGATTGAGCACAAGCGGCTGCAGGCCTGCGAAGAGGACAAGGGGGATATGGAACGCGACAACCCCAACTCGGCCGCCGTCTGGCACTACACGGGCGTCGACACGAACGGCAACAAGAAGCTCGACTTTGAAGAGACCATGCACCGCACCTGCGGCACGGTGACCATCAAGGACGACATCGTCTACATCGCCGACTTTAGCGGTCTGGTCCATGCGGTCGACGCCAAGACGGGCAAGCCGTTCTGGACTCACGACATGCTGGCCGCTTCGTGGAGCTCGGCCCTGGTGGTCGACGGCCACGTCTTCATCGGCGACGAAGACGGCGACGTGTCGATCTTCAAGCACTCGAAGGAAGAAGATTCCGCGGAGCCGGTCGCCGAGATCAGCATGCTCAACTCGGTCTACACGACTCCGGTCGTGGCCAACAACATCCTGTACATTGCCAACAAGACCCATCTGTTCGCGATCGAAAAGGGGGCCCAGTTGAAGGACCCCGCCAACGCGATCAAGAATCGGGCCAGCGGCGGCGACGGCGACTAGTTTTACTACCGCCCGAAGCGGACGGACCAGGGTTTGAAGCGGCCCCTCCTTCCTACGGAAGGGTCCGAAGTCGGCGGACCAGGGTTCGAAGTCGAGGCTTGTTCCTATGGAAGGGCCCTTGAACACGGCGATGTGTCCCGCAATTCAGCAGGCGGGTCGCCTGCACCGCAAACGTCGGCGACGGCATCGCGAACGGCTGTTTCACGCGGAGACGCGGAGGAAACGCCTTGAGCCCTCGCTCCCCGCCAGCGAAATACGTTCCTCGCGCCAAGGTGCAAAGGACGCAAAGCAGTCGGAGTTCTGCCGATCTCCCGCTGTTCTTCTTTGCGTCTTGTCGTGAGGCACTTTTCATGCGGTTCGCAAAAGGTTTCTATCCCTGGCCCCGCCCGTTATACTCGGGGAGCGAAGTCCGTGTCGTTTTCCCCGTTTCCGCGAGCCGCCGATGGCCGATCGCGACAACCCCTACGAAGCCGCCTTTGAAGAGTACCTTCGCGCGCGGACCATCCCCTACGTCGCCGTCGACGAGACGCGTCGCAGCTTGATGGACGAGAAATCGCTCAAGAGCCTCGACTTCATCATCTCCACCCGTCGGGGCGAACGGCTGCTGGTGGATGTGAAGGGCCGGCGATTTCCCTCGGGCACCCAGCGGCAGTACTGGAAGAACTGGTCGACGCAGGACGACCTGCGGAGTCTGGCCGAGTGGCAGCGCGTGTTCGGTAACGGCTTTCGCAGCATGTTCGTGTTTGCCTACAACGTAGTCGGCGACCGCGCGCCGCTGCCCGCCGAAAAACTCTTCGAGCACAAAGATCAGCTCTATGGGTTTGTCGGGATCCCGCTCAATCATTACCTGGCCCACGCGCGGCAGATCTCGCCCCGCTGGGCCACGGTGGCCATGTCGACCGAAAAATTCCGCTCGCTGGCTGCCCCCTTTGAATCGTTCATCTGACACGCGTCTGACTCCTCAGAAATCTGTTCCATGATCCGACGACTTCCTAAGCTCCTGGCCCTGATGTTTGGCTTGTTCGCGACCCTGGCCTGCTCCGCTGCATACGCCCAGGGTCAAGGGGCGATGGCCCCGCCCGAGCGCGGCTACACGATTCAGTACTTGCTCGTGGGCGGCTTGATGGCCATGGCGGTTGCGGCCGTCTGCAAGTCGGCCTATCGCCATCAGGCCGAAGAAGAAGCCTAGTGCTTTGATAAAGCACTAGCCCGCCCGGTGCGATTTTGCGCTGCGCCACTCGCTCGATCCCGCGTCTCCCGCTGACCTCTCTCAGGTGTCGTGATGCTGTTCTCGCTGCGCCCTTTCGGTCGATTCGCATCCCCAGGTTGTTTCGCGCTGGCGGTACTGCTGACCTGCGCCGCGCGGGTCCAGGCGCAGCCGCACGTGCTCGACACTCCTCCGCTCGCGCCGGAGGAGCAGCTCAAAAAGTTCCGCCTGCCTGAAGGCTTCGCGATCCAACTGGTGGCCGCCGAGCCCCAGGTCCGCAAGCCGATCAACCTGAATTTCGACGACCAGGGCCGGCTGCTGGTGACCGGCAGCGTCGAGTATCCCTATGCCGCCAAACCGGGGGTCAAGCCGCGCGACACAGTGGTCCGCCTGGAGGACAAAGACGGCGATGGCCGGGCCGACGACGTCGTGACCTACATCGACGAGTTGAACATCCCGATCGGCGTGGCTTCGATCCGCGGAGGGGCGATTGTCTTCAGCATTCCCAACATCCTGCGAGTCACCGACAGCGACGGCGACGGCAAGCCCGACAAACGCGAAGCGATCTACAGCACCTTCGGACAGGACGATACGCATGGCCTGTCGAGCTCGTACCAGGCCTGGGTCGATGGCTGGATCTATGGCTGCCACGGCTTCCGCAACAACTCCGTTGTCAAAGGGAGCGACGGCGAAGCGATCACCATGAACTCCGGCAACACGTATCGCATGCGGGCCGATGGCTCCCACATTGAGTACTACACGCACGGCCAGGTGAACCCGTTCGGCATGGCCATCGATCCGCTGGGGAACGTCTTCACTTCCGACTGCCACACCAAACCGGTCTATCAGATCCTGCGCGGCGCGTACTATCCCAGCTTCGGCAAACCGCACGACGGGCTGGGCTACGGCCCCGAGATCTGCAAACACTCGCACGGCTCGACGGGCATCGCCGGCGTGGTCTACTACGCGGCCGATCACTTCCCGCCCGAGTACCGCGACACGCTGTTTATCGGCAACCCGATCACCGCCCGCATCAACCACGACAAGGCCAAGCGGCATGGTTCGACCTATGAAGCGGTCGAGCAGCCCGATTTTCTGGCCTGCGACGATCCCTGGTTCCGCCCCGTCGACGTGCGGATGGGACCCGACGGCGCCCTGTATGTCGCCGACTTCTACAACCGCATCATCGGCCATTACGAAGTTCCGCTTGACCACCCCGGGCGTGACCGCGAGCGGGGCCGCGTGTGGCGCATCACTTACGAAGGCAAAGATAAGACGGCCGCCAAGCCCCGCAAGATGCCCGATCTGGAGAAGGCCTCGCCCGAGGAGCTGCTGGCCTTGCTCGCCGACGCCAATTTGCTGGTCCGCGTGAAGGCCACGAATCAACTGGTCGAACGGGTCGGTGCGGCCGCCGCTCCGTTGGCCGCCGGCAAGCTGACGGGCGATGCCTCGGCTGCGCAGCGGGCCCATGCCCTGTGGGTGGTGGAGCGGACCGCGGGCCTTACGCCGGAGCAGATCGCCACGCTGTCGCAGGACGCCGATCCCTTGGTTCGAACTCACCTGCTGCAAGCCTTGGCCGAGCGCAGCCAATGGCCGGCCGCCACTCCCGCGCTAGGCGAGCTCTTCCGCAAGGCCCTGGGCGACGCAGACCCCTTCGTGGCTCGGGCGGCCGTGGACGGCCTAGGGCGTCACCCTTCAAGCGAGAACGTCGAGCCCATGCTTGAACTTTGGGCCAAGGTCCCCGCATCAGACAGTATGCTGATCCACACGCTCCGGATGGCCCTGCGCGATCAGATGTTGGTGCCGGCCCTGGTCGAAGCTCAGACAAAGCTGGCCGCCGATGGTCCGCTCGACGATTCCCGCAAGAGCCGCCTGAACCGGCTGGCCGATGTGTGCCTCGGGGTGCCGACTCCCACGGCGGCACGGTTCCTCCTCACGCTGTTGGGCCGCGGGGCGATTTCAAACCGTCTGGAGGAAACGGTTCATCATGCGACCCGTTACTTGCCCGCTGAAGAACTGCCGGCCCTGGAGACGCAGGCCCTGACCTATCGCGAGGCCAAGTCGACCGACCCGCAGCGGCAGGTCATCCGCGGCTTCTACCGCGCCTCGCAAGAGCGCGGCATCAAGACGCCGGAAAAGATCACCGAGTGGGCGCGCGGCCTGACGGCCAAGCTGCTGGCCGAGACTTCGGAAAATCCCGTTCGTCAGGGGATCGAACTAGCCCGCGAGTTGAAGCTGGCCGACGCGCACGCCGGCGTGGCGGCCGTGGCATGCGATGCGCAGTCGAAGCTGCAGGGGCTTCGTCCCCTGGCAATCGACGCGTGCGTGGCGATCGATGCCGGCCCCAGCGTGCCGGTCCTGAGTGAGTTGCTGGCCCGTCCGGCCGAGACGCTGGCCCTGCGACAGAAGGCCGCCACGGCCCTGGGCAGCATTCCCACCGATGCGGCCCGGGCGGAACTGGCCCGCCAACTTCGGACTGCGCCGGAGCCGGTGGCCGTGTCGATCGCGGGCGCGCTGGCCGCTAACAAGCCCGGGGCCGAATTGCTGCTGGCCGCGGTGACCGAGGGAAAGGCTTCCGCCCGGCTGCTGTTGGAACGGACGGTGGTGGAGCCGCTCAAGAAGAGCCAGCCGGCTGAACTCGATGCCAGGCTCAAGAAGTTGACGGCCGGCCTGCCACCCGCCGACGAGAAGATCAAGCAGTTGATTCAAGCGCGGCGGGCGGGCTTTACGAAGGTCACTCCCGACTTGGCATTGGGAGCCAAAGCGTTCGAGCGCGTCTGCGCCAAGTGTCATCAGTTGGAAGGCAAAGGGGCCAAGATCGGCCCACAACTCGAAGGCCTCGGCCATCGCGGGCTGGAGCGCGTGCTGGAGGACGTCCTCGATCCCAGCCGCAACATCGACGGGGCCTTCCGCACCACGCAGATCGTCACCACCGAAGGGCGGATCCTCTCCGGCCTGCTGTTGCGGACCGACGGGCAGGTGCTGGTGCTGGCCGACGCCGAAGGGAAAGAGGTTCGCATTCCCACCACCGAGATCGATCAGCAGGTCCACACCAATCTGTCCCCGATGCCGGCCAACGTTACCGAGTTGGTCCCCGAAGGGGAGTTCTATCACCTGGTGGCGTTCCTGCTGTCGCAGAAGCAGGCAACGCCCACCAAAGAAGAGAAGAAGTAGACTCTTGGAAGATTTGGCGGAAGTGGCAGGCCAATTAGCGCGCGATCCTGCCCCACCCCCTTGGTCGTTTCGGACGTTTCTTCTATAGTACGGTCAGCGACTTTTCGCTGGCCGTTACGCCGCAACGAGATGTGGAGTGGAAGGCAAACGACAACCCGCTGGGGATCCGCAGGACAGCACTGTCCCTAAGGCCGTTGTCACGCGCCTAAGCCTTTATCTGCGCGAACTCGAGCACCTTGAAAACAACGGCCACGCGACCACCAGTTCCAGCCAACTGGGCAGCGTCTTGGGCTTTACCGACGCCCAGGTCCGCAAGGATCTGGCCTATTTTGGGCAGTTCGGCTACCCAGGCATCGGCTACCGCACCGCCGAGCTGGTTTCGGCCATCCGCGGCATCCTGGGGACCAACCAGGTCTGGAACGCCGCCATGGTCGGGGCGGGCAACCTGGGTCGCGCCCTGTTGGGCTACAAGGGATTCCAGCGCCGCGGGTTTAAGATTGCGGCTGTCTTTGATGTCGAGAATGCCAAGGTTGGCAGCGAGATCGAAGGCATCCGAATCCAGCACTTGGACAACTTGCCGAAAGTGGCGCGCGAACATAAGATCAGGCTCGGCTTGATCGCCGTGCCCGGCGCAGCCGCCCAGAATGTTGCCGACCAGTTGGTTTCGGCGGGCATTCAAGGAATCCTGAACTTCGCTCCGGTCACCATCAATCTGCCCGATACGGTGAACATGGTGAGCGTCGATCTGGCCATTGAATTGGAACAGCTTTCGTTCGCCGTGGTGAATCGACTTCGGACGGACTAAGAAGAATCATTACCCGGTGGTGTAACGGTAGCACAGGGGATTTTGGCTCCCCCAGTCAAGGTTCGAATCCTTGCCGGGTAATTGTTTTAACATTCTGGGGATCTCTTCCCCGTTGTCTGGTTCCTGGCAGCGCTGCGAGCCAGTCGCTATAAATGGAAACGGATTCCGCGTTTCTTGGTTCTTTTCTCGCCGCAGCATTCCACCCTGCGACGAAGCGACGCCATGGCCCACGATGACGAACCGCTTCCGCCTGACGCTGCAACCACACGTCTGTGGGGCACAGGAACTTTGTTGGTGATGGCCGTCGTCATTAGCGGCGTTTCGTTCGTGGCGGGTCGTTACGTCGAGCGACAAGCCCATGAGTCCGGCGAGCAAAAGGTATCGGGGCCGGTCGTCAATCCTCAGGTTCGTGCAGAGACGATTGAAGAGCATGACGCGAAAAGGTGCAGCGAGATCCTGCGGCTTTACGATCAAGTCTCGAACATGAACTGGGAGTTGTTGACACCTTTTACCGAATACCAGGCGGGCAAGATCGACGCAGCGACGCTGGGACGGCGGTCGGCAGAGCCCGAAAACGAAAATCTGCGACGTTGTACGCGGATGTATGAACTGGCTGCGGAAATCAAGACGCCGGATACCCGCGAGAAATTTGTTGCGTTGACCGCAGCGATCCTCGAACGGCACCGGGGATTCTCAATGATGATCGAAGGCATTACACGCGACGAACCCTCGCGAATTGCAGCAGGCGAAAAGCTGTTCGTGGAAGGGCGCGATAGGGCCATTGCCGCGGCTGCGCGGTGCGTTGATGCCAAGAGTCCCGAGGCAGCGCAACTAAACCGCCTACTCGACGCGTACAAGGCGGGCGAAGGCCGGCCCTAGTGTAGTGTCTCACACAGATGGGAAATTATCCGGCGGATTGGCACTGAGCGGCAAGGCGATAGCCGCTCACAATCACGACACTGCGGAGCCACCTGGAATCCGCAATTTCCTTGAAACACAAGAACGCCCTTCGATAAACTCCCGCTAGTACGTTTCGCCAATTCACAGCCCTACTCAGGAGAAAACGAAGGACATTGTTGCCGCCTGCGACGCGGCGCTGGGCGAGTGATCGACCAACCCGCTTCGAACCGCTCGAGCGACGCGCAGATCGCCATCCCGGCCGTCCGCGCGTTGGCCGCAACCTTGGACAACACGGATGGAAGTTCCTGACGCCGGACATCTCGCTGGCCCCATCGCGATGTAGTTCCCCTCAATCGCACTTCAGGCTACGGTAGAGCCTGTTCGCGGCGACGCGAGGGCTCCGGCGGATCGCGAGGGTGCATGATGGCCTGGCTATTGCTGGTCTTGGCGGGCTTGATGGAAGTCGCCTGGGCGATCGGACTGAAGTACACCGATGGCTTTCGACGGATCACGGTGACCATCCCCACGCTGCTGGCCATCTTGCTTTCGATGTACCTGTTGGCAGTTGCCGCCCGGACGATTCCTATCGGAACGGCCTACCCCATCTGGACCGGCATTGGCGCCGTCGGCACGGCCCTGATGGGGATGTACGTGCTGGGCGAATCACGCGATCCCCTGCGATTTGTCTGCATCGGCTTGATCGTCGCCGGCATCGCGGGATTAAAGTTTTTCGGCGAGCGCGGAGACCTGTAGGAAACGCGCGATGAGTTCCGTCGTCACTTCAGAATCGATCGTGCGCCGCGGTGCCGTGGCGGTGATCTGCCGCGAAGGCCAGTTTCTGGTGATTCGTCGGTCGCAGTCGGTTCGCGCGCCCGGGCGGTTCTGCTTTCCGGGCGGCGGGATCGAACCGGGCGAGAGCGAAGAGCAAGCCATGGTCCGCGAGTTCCGCGAAGAGCTGGGGGCCGAGGTCCGTCCCGTGGCGCGACTCTGGGAGTGCGTCACTCCTTGGGGAGTCTGGCTCGCCTGGTGGCAGGCCGAGTTCCTGCCGGGCGAGTCCCCCGCGGCCAACCCCGCCGAGGTGGAGTCAATCCATTGGCATACCGCCGAAGAGTTGCTCGCGCTCGAAGGGCTGCTCGAGAGTAATCTCGCATTCCTATCGGCGCTGTCCACCGGCGAGATCGCCCTGCACGCGGAGCGTGCCTGAACGCGCCCCTCGCCCCTCGCCCCTCGCCCCTCGCCCCTCTACAATGCCGACAACCCATGTTGCTCGAGGCATTGCACGTGAACATTACCTACAACGGTCAGCCGAAAGAGGTCTCTTCGGGACTGACGGTCGCCCGCTTTCTGGAAGAGCTGGCCCTGCCGACACGCGGTATCGCCGTGGAGTTAAACTTGGAGGTCGTCCCCCGAGCGATGCATCCCACGCGGGTGCTGGCCGAAGGGGACCGGCTGGAGATCGTGACCCTGGTGGGAGGAGGCTGAACGCCCATGTCGACCGACGTCTTATCCGCCGACGGCCTGCGATTGGGGAGCCATTTGCTGTCCAGCCGACTGATTGTGGGAACCGGCAAGTACCGCACCTATGAACAGATGTCGGAGTCGCTGGCTCTTTCAGGGACCGACTGCATTACGGTCGCCATACGTCGCGAACGGCTGATGAACCAGGCCGGGCAGAACATCCTGGACTACATCGACCATTCGCGCTACACACTGCTCCCCAACACGGCCGGCTGCTTCACGGCCGACGACGCGATCCGCGTGGCCCGACTTGGTCGCGAGATCCTGCTGAGCCTGGAGAATCCCGGCGCCGATTGGGTGAAGTTGGAAGTGCTGGGGGACACCAAAACCCTGCTGCCCGATCCCATCGCCACGCTGCAGGCGACCGAGCGATTGGTAGCCGAGGGCTTTCAAGTATTGTGCTACACGACCGACGATCCCATGACGGCCCGGCGGTTGAAGGAAGCGGGGGCGACCAGCGTCATGCCGGCCGGCAGCCCGATCGGATCCGGTCAGGGAATCCTGAATCCCAACAACATCCGGATTTGCCTGGAGTATCTTAAAGATGGCGACCCGGATTACCCCGTGATCGTGGACGCCGGCGTCGGCACGGCCAGCGATGTGGCGATCGCCATGGAGTTGGGCGTGGACGGTGTGCTGCTGAACACGGGGATTGCCGGGGCGCGCGATCCGCTGGCCATGGCCCGGGCCATGAAGGCGGGTATGGAGGCCGGCCGTCTGGCCTATCTGGCAGGGCGGATTCCCCGCAAGTTGTACGCGACCGCCAGCAGCCCGCTGGAAGGTACGATTGTTTAGCGTAAAGTGGCAGGCACACTCCGTGTGCCGTCCGCCCGAACTCTCCGCAGGCCGCGAGGGGGAGTTGAACGAGCGCTAGCGGACAGCACACGGCGTGGCTGTGATCGTTTGTGGTGCGGGCGTCCCAACTGCTGGAGCATCGGTCCCACTTCAAGGCAGGCGGGACGCCTGCACCACAACGGGCAGAGCGTGAAAGAGTTCCGGCCCCTCACCCCGGCCCTCTCCCCAAGGGGTGAGGGAGGAAGAAAGGGCGGACGGCACACGGAGTGTGCCTGCTACCTTACTAATCCCCAACGTGATCCTTCTTATGCCCGATGCTGCACGAATCGAGCGCGCCCTCGACATCGTCCGCCGGGACCTGCTGGCCGCGCGGAATCAGGCGGGGCATTGGACGGGCGAGCTTTCGACCTCGGCCCTTTCCACCGCCACAGCCGTCAGTGCGCTCGCGCTCTACCGGCGCGAGCGTGGCAAGGCCGAGTCGAAGGATGGCAGTCTCTTCGCTCGGCAGGCCAAGCAGCGGCAAGTCGACAACGCCAAACTCGCCAGCCTGGTCGATCACGGAGTTGCCTGGCTGGTGACGCACGTGAACCCCGACGGCGGCTGGGGAGATACGGACAAGAGCTTCTCAAACATCGCCACCACAATGCTGGTCAAGGCCGCGATCCATCTGGCAGGCAAGCAGAGCGAGCATGCCGACGTTTTGGCGCGAGCGGATGCCTACATTTCGGGGCAGGGGGGAATCGCGGGACTGCGACGGCGGTATGGCAAAGACAAGACGTTCGCCGTGCCGATCCTGACCAACTGCACCCTGGCGGGGTTGGTGGAGTGGCGCGAGGTCTCGTCGCTGCCATTCGAGCTGGCCTGTCTGCCGCAGCAGTGGTTCAAGTTTCTGAACTTGCCGGTGGTGAGTTACGCGCTGCCTGCGCTGATTGCCATCGGCCAGGCCCGCTTCCATTTTCGCAAGCCCTGGAATCCGATCCTGCGGATGGCCCGGTCGGCGGCTGTTGCGCCGAGCCTTGCAGTCCTCGCGAAAATCCAGCCAGCCAGTGGCGGGTTTCTGGAAGCGACTCCACTGACGAGTTTCGTCTCGATGAGCCTGATCGCAATCGGCCAGTCGGATCATCCGGTGGTCCAGAAGGGGCTCGGCTTTTTGGTGGAGTCGGTCCGCGCGGATGGCTCGTGGCCGATTGATACCAATCTGGCCACGTGGGTCACGACCCTTGCGATCAACGCCCTGAGCGTCGCCTGGGATGTCGGTCAGTTGGGGGAGCCGTGCCTCGACTGGCTCCTCTCCTGCCAGCAGCAGGGAGTGCATCCTTATACAGGCGCCGCGCCGGGAGGATGGGCCTGGACCGATCTGACCGGCGGAGTTCCCGATGCCGACGACACGCCCGGCGCCTTGCTGGCGCTGGCGCATTGGCTGGGCTCCCTCACGGCGCTCAACTTCAGCGACACGCGGCGGGTGCAGATCCGCGATGCAGCCGGGCGAGGCATCTTGTGGCTGCTGGATCTGCAGAACAGCGACGGCGGTTGGCCAACATTTTGCCGCGGCTGGGGCGCGCTGCCGTTTGATCGAAGCGGGACCGATCTAACGGCGCATGTGATTCGCGCGCTCGCGGCCTGGAAAGGCCATCTGGCAGGCGACGGCCAGCCCGTTCCGTCTTTAGCGGATCGCTATGCGCGATTCGACGCGCGGATGGAATCGGCCCTGGAGCGCGGCTTCGCCTATCTCGCGCGGCAGCAGCGCGCCGATGGAAGCTGGCTGCCGCTGTGGTTCGGAAATCAGTACCATCCCGAAGAAGAGAATCCGATCTACGGTACCGCTCGGGTGTTGTTGGCCTATCGCGATCTGGGACGGGCCGATACCGCGGTAGCCCGCCGGGGATTCGATTGGTTAGCCAGCATCCAGAACCGGGATGGCGGTTGGGGGCACGCTGCCCCTGTTAAACTGGAGAAGCCGGAACTTCCCCCCGTCGGTACCAGCCCCTGGCCCAGTCCCCTTCCCAGCAGTGTCGAAGAGACGTCGCTGGCAGTCGAGGCCTTGCTGGCTTCACCCGTCGCCAGCCACAAAGTCATGATTCACAAAGGACTTACGTGGCTGCTGCAGACTGTTGAGGCAAAACGCCACGCAGAATGCTCGCCACTAGGGTTCTACTTCGCTAAGCTGTGGTACTATGAGACGATGTATCCACTGACGTTTATCCAATCCGCTCTTTCCCAGGCATTGACGAGCGATGCCGTGTCGGAAAGTCGATCTGGCAAAACGGTTGAACACGCTCCTCTGCCCTGACTACCCGCCGCGATTGCTTGCCTACGAGGGTTCGAACTTGGCCACGGTTTCCTCGCCGCAGACGTTTCCTCAAGACGAGGACCTCCCCTCAGGGAATGCGCCCGCCAAGAAGACTTCGCGGCGCAAGACGAGCCATCTGAAGCTCGTCCCCGAGACCCGCAAGGAGCGCGAAGCGCTGCGCGATAAGTGCCGCGAGGTGACCGCGAAGCTCGACAAGTCGCGGCCGCTGACCAAGGACGAAATGGAAACCCTGGCCCGGCGGACGCTGGCTGAAGTTGGCATGTCAGAAGGGTACGTCGGTTGGATGATGGTCATGCTGGCGACTGCCTTCTGGCACGAGCAAGTGGCCGCAGTTCCTTTTGAGCGGCGGCTATTCTTGCTTCCCCACTGTCTGAAGCATGCCGAAGGTTGCCCGGCCGACTACGACCAGTTCGGCCTCGATTGCAAGACTTGCGGCGCGTGCAGCATCGCCGACTTCCGGACGCGGGCCGAGGACCTGGGCTACAAAGTGCTGGTGGCCGAAGGTTCGCCCATCGTGCTCAAGATCATCGTCAGCGGGCATGTGGACGCCATCGTGGGCGTGGCCTGTCTGAACGTGCTGGAGAAGGCGATCGATAAGATCCTGCTGGCAGGCATCCCCTGCTCCGCCGTGCCGCTCCTTTCCAGCGATTGCCGCAACACAAGCGTCGACGAAGACTGGGTCTCGGAGATGATCGAGATCGCCCACCGCGAGCCGACCTCGCACACGCGCAGCTATCTGTCGCTGCTGCGAGCGGCGGCCGGCATGTTCGACGCGGCCGAACTCGAGAGGTTGGTCCCGCGGATCCGAGGCAATAAGACGCTGGCCGAAGCGAACGGCTCGGGCACGGCGGGGCTGGACCCGATCGCCGGAACCGAAGCCATCGCCTACGATTTTCTAGCGCAGGGCGGAAAGCACCTGCGTCCCTTTGCCACACTGGCCGTTTACGACGCGCTGACCGGTGGACACGGCACGGGTCCCGACGGCGCCAAGCAGGTGGCCGCGTTCAGCGATGCCGTTCGCCGCACGGCCATGTCGATCGAGGTCTTTCACAAGGCATCGCTCGTACATGATGACATCGAGGACGACGACCAATACCGCTACGGCGCCGAGACCCTGCACCGCGCGCACGGCATTCCCACCGCGATCAACGTCGGAGACTACCTGATCGGCATGGGCTATCGCCTGGTCAGCCGCGACGCAGCCGCGCTGGGTGCGGAGGTGTGTGCCGACATTCTGGACAAGCTGGCTGAATCGCACACCCGGTTGAGCGAAGGGCAAGGGGCCGAGTTGCTATGGCGCGATGCCAGCGACAAGCAGCTCAAGCCGATCGACGCTTTGAAGATCTACGCCCTGAAGACTTCGCCAGCCTTCGAGGCTGCGCTCTATTCCGGCGCCCGGCTGGCTGGTTCAGTCGAGCCCTATCGCGAGCCGATCGCTGCCTTCAGTCGGCACCTGGGTGTCGCCTTTCAGATCTTGAACGACCTAAAGGACTGGCACGGCGACGATGACAACAAGCTGATCGCCGGCGGCGACGTGCTGGGCGGTCGCCCCACGGTGCTCTGGGCGCTGGCGCTCGAGGGTCTCGATGATCGCGGCCGCGCGGAATTGCTCGGTCTGGTCGGCGACGCCGAGCGAACTGTCGAAGGGGTCAGCCGTGTGCGGGCCCTCTACACGCAAGCCGGTGTCTTCGAGAAGGCGCAGCGGCTGGTCGACAAGTATCAGGAAAAGGCCGAGCAGGTCGCCGACGAACTCGAGCCCGAAGAACTCCGGCGGCTGTTCTACTACCTGGTCGATACCGTGCTCGACCGCGGGGGTTCAGAGCCGGGCGTGCCGCAGACCATGAGCCTGTCGATGCCTCGGTAGCTTCGCTACTCGCGCGCATCGTCAAATCTCCCATCCCGCAAAAGTGTGACCTGTCGCACTTTCCCGCAGTACCGTCCCGCGTAAACTAGTTCTGTGGGGCGCGTGTCGGAGTGTTCGCCAGCCTCGGATTCTCGTTGTCATGTCTGAACCAGATCTCGCGGTCCTGATCGCTCTGTTCTATCCGGACGGGACCAAGCTCGGCGATTTCGAGCCGATTCCCGGTCCCGACGTCCCCGAGCCCTCGAAGCAGTTGCTGGTGCACGAGCATCACATGACGGTCACGGTCGAGGCCTTCCACAAGAGCCTGGTTGACGTGAGCGTGCTGCAGAAGAAGGTCACTCCCACGCATTATGCCCGCGAGATCCTGCTGTCGCGGCAAAGCGACGGCCACGTGGTGCAATACGGCATCGTCCGGCTGAACCTGAGCTATCTGAGCCCTGAAGTTCAGAAGCGGATTGTCGGCGAGGGAACCCCGCTGGGGCGAATCCTGATCGAACACGACGTGCTCCGCAGTATTCACCTGACGGCGTTGTGGAAGGTGACACCGGGCGAAGCCCTGGCCAAGGCGCTCCGCCTGCCCTATCCCGGCGCGCCGGTGGTCTATGGCCGCACGGCCATGATCTACTGCAACAACGAGCCAGCGATCGAGCTGCTGGAAATCGTCACGCCGGACTAAGAGCCGACACCGGTTGCGGGGACTCTGCAGCTAGCATTTTCGCTCGATTCGGCGGCGCTGTGCGTGCTGGAAAGCTCGCATTGACCCGATCGGGAACGCCTGCTAGGTTCCCCACCACTTGTGCCGCCTCGTCTCGTTCACGCGACGCGGGCCGCCCTCGCACTTCCGTCCACGCTCGTTCTGAGCCCAGTGCCGCAAGGGATTTCTTATGCCGCTTGAAGCTGCTTCCACTCCGCTGATCGCCACCACTCCGTGGTACGAAAAGAGCAGTTGGCATCGCCCGGCGCTCGTGCTGTTGGCCGTCGTGATTCTGATCGAGGGATACGTCTCGATCGTCCACCGCGAAAACGACTTTCTCTTCCATCGAAACTTAGGCGAGGCTTTCCTCCAAGGAGAGCCCTATGCCAACAGTGGAGACTGGTACCCTGTTGGCCGGGTGATGCTCAACGGCATGATCGCCAGTGTGCCACACCGTGTGGCCCGGGCGATCTCGTATCTGCTGGCCGTGGGCGCGCTGTGCGGGATCTTTTTCATCTGGCGCGAGTTGGCCAACCTGTCGGGCGTCGTCTCGCGAACCGCCTCGCTGTCTGCGGCGCTGGTCACCGCCGGCATGCTTTTCCCATTCATTTTGCGCGACCTGGATGAATGCGGCCTGCAGCTCTTCCTGCTGTTTTTCTTAAGCTGTGGCGCTTGGTCGGTGTTGCGAGGCAAGAACCTGCAGGCCGGGTGCTGGCTGGGCTTGGCCGCCACGTTCAAGATCACCCCGCTCATTTGCTTGCCATTCTTGATCTACAAGCGCCGCTGGAAGGCGGCCGGATGGATGGCCGTCTTTATCGTCGGTTGGAACCTGATGCCGGCCCTGTTCGTCGGCTGGGATACCACCATTCGCTGCAATCAGGCGTGGATCGCCCGCATGGCGCTCTCTTCGAAGGTCGTGGATCCGGCCCTGAACGCCGTGGAGGTGCCTAAGCCTCAGAATCTGAGTCTTGCGGGCACCGTCGGCCGCTACCTGCGAACCTATCCCGTGGGGCATCCCCTCAACGTCGATCATCCGGCCTTTGTGCAGTTCGGCACGCTCGAGCCCGAGCAGGCCAATCGCGTGTTCAAGGCCTTCCTCCTGACTCTGGCCGGTCTGCTGGCCTGGCGGTTTCGCAAAGCCTGGCCGCGCTACTATGTGCTGAACGGACAACTCACCGCGGCCGCGAAAGAGCCCGATGACACGACTTCTGCGGCAGGTCCCGAATGGGCCGCGGTCTGTCTGCTTTGCGCGCTACTCTCCCCCATCTGTTGGAAGCAACACCTGGTAGTCGTGCTCCCCTGCCTCTTCCTGGCCGTACGCGGGGGAATGGCTGCGGGCGGGCACACTCGCGGACGCCTGATTGCACTCGTCACGATTGCGCTTGTCGTCATCTGCTGCCGTCACGCAGCCGTGGGGCGCATGATGTCGATCGCGCTCTTGTCGTACAAGTTCGACACCATGGCGATGATGCTGACGATGTTCTTGGCGCTTACGCTGCCGACTCCCGCACGACGGGCGACCGCAGTGCTGAAGGAGATTGAACCGAAACGTCCGGGTTTGGCCCGCGCCGCGTAGAGAGAAGCCGACGATCGAGCAGGCTATCCGGGTAGGTCGATCGGCATATTCTGCCGGGCGCTCTGTGCCAGCGCGTCGCAGATCCGCATCGTGGTGACCGTTTCGTTCGGCCAGCGCGCCTCGAGGACGCCGGTTCGAACCAGTTCCGAGAAGTGCTCGATCATGCGGACCTCCTGCACGCAGTCGGGAACCGAGCGCTCTTCGCCCCGGCCCGTGCCGTCGTGCAGCCACCAGCGAGCCTTCGACTCGCTCCAGGGCAGGACGAAGTCGTCGCAGACCAGCGACCCGCGCGTGCCGGCGACTTCCAGCCACTGCCGCATCTGGGTGTCGAACCCGCAGTCGAACGAGGCCATCCGCTCGTCGCTGAACCAGAGCATCGCCGACAGGTTCATCTCCACGTCGTTCACATAGCGGGCAGTGGCGTAGACCTTGCTCGGCAGTTCTCCATAGGCCCACCAGATGGCGCGGGCGCAGTAGTAGCCCAGGTCGCCCAGGCAGCCTCCAGCCAACGCCGGATCGAGCCGAATATTCTTCTCGGGAATCACATCCCAACAGAAGCTGAAGGACGCCGTCACGCGGCGCAGCTTGCCAAGTCGCGACAGATCCTGCTTCATGCGGTCCGAGCGATCGTGATGCACCCACATTACGCCGTCCATCAGTTGCACGCCGGCCTTGCGGCAGACCTCGACCATTTCGATCGATTCGGCCGTGTTCTTGGCCAGCGGCTTCTCGCACAGGATATGCTTGCCATACTGCGCGGCTTGAAGGACCCACTCGCGATGCAGTGCCGGCGGTAGCGGAATGTAGACCGCGTCGATCTCCGGATCTTCCAGCAGCGCCTGATAACTCCCGTGCGCCTTGGGGATGCCATGCTTATCCGCCCAGGCCTTTGCTTTCTCCATCGAACGGCTGGCCACGGCAACCGCCGTGGCGCCGTGGGCACGTTCGATGGCTTTGGCCACCTTGGTAGCGATGTGGGCGGTGCTCAGAATTCCCCAACGCGTGGTCATAGGAGCGGGTGGGTTGAGAAGGATCAAGGGGCTAAAAGGCTCGCCGGAATTCATTAGGAGCGAGGATCGAGACGAGTCTGGGGAGCTAGTATGAGTTAGTGCTTCCCTCGATCCTCGATCCTTCCTCCCCTCTTCCCTCTTCCCTACTCCGGCAATGGTTGGCCCTTGGTCTCAGGCGCAAACGGCAACGCGATCAGTCCTACCAGGAACACGGTGCACATCGTCACACCGGCGTAGCGCATCGGCTCGGCCTGATCGCTGAAGACACGGCTGGTGAGCAGCCCGAACGTAAAGGGACCGACCGCCGCCACGAAACGTCCCACGTTATAGCAGAACGAGGTGCCCGTGCTTCGCAAACGCGTGGGAAAGAGTTCGGGGAAGTAGATCGCATAACCGCCAAAGAGCGACAACTGGCAGAAGCCCATGATGGGGATCATCCAGAAGATGTCCGAGAACTCTTTCAGATTCCAGAACACCAGGGCCGTGCTGACCATCGCCAGGACATAAGCCACGGCAAAGGCCGGTTTTCTGCCGGTGTGATGCGTCACCACGCTGAAGGCGTAGACGCCAAAGAAGCCACCGACGTTCTGCACCACACTGGTTACGCCCGTCCAAAAAGCCAACTGTCCGGTGATCGCCTGCTGGTCGAGACCCTGGGCCTCGAACTTCTTGCGAAGCACGGACTGCAGCAGATCGAAGCTGAAGAACCCGATCCCCCACAGACCAATGACACCTGCCGAGGCCATTACCAAACCCACGATCGCCCGATGCCGCCAGCGTGGATCGCCGAATAGTTCAGAATACGATCCGGCCTTCTTCGCAGTTTGACCACTGGCCATGGCAGCCTGCCATTGCTCGGGCTCTTTCAGTCGTCGTCGAATCAGAATTGCCAGCAGCGCGGGAAGCGTACCAATGACAAACATCAGCCGCCAGGCAGTCAGCTTAAACCCGAAGACATCGAAGTTGCCGATGATGCCGGACTCGGCCATCTGGCCCAGGCCCATGCTCACCAAGGCCGCGGTGATGTTTCCCACCGCGCTCAAGGCCTGCAGCAGACCAAGGGCAAATGGCCGCGCACGATGGGGCATCACCTCGGCAACCAGGGACACACCCACGGCAAACTCTCCGCCAACCCCCAGCCCTGTCAGGAACCGATAAAACGCAAAATCCCAGAACCCCGTGCTGAAAGCACTGAAGCCCGTAAAGAACGAGTAGAGCAGGATCGTAAACAGCATCGTCTTGGCGCGGCCAATGCGGTCTCCCAACACGCCGAAGAAGATGCCCCCGGTGGCCCAGCCAATCAAAAAGATCGACGTGGCATAGCCGGCGTACTCCGAGACCATTGCCTTGTCGGCCGGTACATCGGGCGACGGCGCCAGCAGTTCGCGCATGGCCGGCACGCGGGCCAGATTGAATAACTGCTGGTCCATGGTATCGAAAAGCCACCCAAGGGCTGCCACCGTAAACACGAACCAGTGATAGCTGTTGAGCTGCCAGGTCCAAGGCCGCCAGTCGACGGGAGCCTGCGATTCAGAGGGATTCGACTCGGGCGTAGCTTGCGTCATGGGCGTTGGGCTTCACTGGGGGCAGGCTGCGGAGAGGGATAGAACGTCATAGAATGACCCCCACAAGGGGCAGCGACAAGGGGGCTGGCGAACAGTTTTTTCCGGACGGTCCGACCACTCGCCCGACACGACCCGCAGGAACGTCGCGCCCGGCAATCACGATAGAATTAGATGCCCGTCGCTAGCGCCCTATTTTGTTCTCTGCTACAATAGTTTTCCTCTCGCAGTCCCTCTTTATTGGGTAGGAGCCTGCCGTGTCGCGTTGGGGATCTTTCATCGGGCTGGCCGCCATCGTGGTGGTCTTCGCCTTTCTGTTCTATACCGTGATGGCGCAGTTCCTGCTGCCTATCTTCATCGCATTGGTCCTGGTGGTGATCTGTCAGCCGTTGCATCGGCGAATACTGGCACAAGTGGGTGGCCGGGAATCGCTGGCTGCGGCCACCACCACCACGATCGTACTGCTCGTCTTTCTGGCCCCCGTGGCGCTCCTCTCCAGCAAGGCCATCGTCGAGGCCGTGAGTCTGGCCGACAAACTCTCGCAGCCCGAGACGCTGTACGAGCTGCAAGAGATGCGGAACCGGGTGGGGCTCGACCTGCCCCCCAAAGATGCCGAAACCGCGCGCCTGCGGATCAAAGCCAAGCTCGACGAAATCGACGACGCCGTGCTGGCCGTGCAAGGAGGAGATGGCAGCGAAAAGAGCCGCGAAGACCTGCACCGCATTCTGGACTATACCTATCGGCAGTTGGGCAAGATGGTCCAGGAGCTGGAGAAGGGGCGGCAAGCCGACATTGCCCACCGGATCTGGAAACCCGATCAGGCCTGGACCAAGCAACGGCTCGAAGCCATCAAGCAGCTGGGCGACCTGGCCGCACATGTCCGCAGTCTCGAAGAGAAGATTCACGTTCCGTCGCCGACGTCGGAGATGGTCCTCGACGAACCCCGCACGCCGATCGTGGGAGAACCAGCCACGCCAGGCGATGTGAAGGAGATGGATCACCTGAAGGCCCGCGTCGACGAGCTCGAGGCCGAACTGGCCATCATGCGGGCCAGGTTGCTGGATGTGCCCAAGAAGGAGCCCGCCGCGGAAACGCCCCGTGCCCAGGACAATCCGGGGGATCAGGAGGAAGACGAGCCCCAAGAGAAGTCGGATGACCAGGCGGCTGAAGACGCCGAGACCGATCCTCTCGCAACGGCTCCAGCGGATGCGAAAGCGGAACCTGACGCGGCCGAAGCCAAGAAAGCAGCCGCGCCCGACGAAGCGGCAATCCCGTCCAAGTCAGAGACCAATGGGGAGATCAAAGCCGCAGGCGACACACAATCGCATCTTTCGCCCGAGCTGGTCGGCGAACTAACAAAGCTTCCCCGCGATTTTGCCGCCATCGAACAGGTGCTGTTGGGGCCGCAGTGGCTCTACGGCGCCAAACATCTGGCCAACCCCGACGAGTCACTGGTCGCCAGCGCCATCAAGAACGTGCAGGCTTGGCTCTTTCCCGTCGCGGGAAGCGCGGCGGGGCTTGCCGGCGCACTGGCCCTGGGCCTGTTTGTGATGACAGTCGCACTCTATTACTTTTTGGCCGACGGCAAGGCAATGATCGGTGCGATCCTGCAGTTCTCGCCGCTCGACGACGCGCACGAAGACGCCCTGCTGGCTCAGTTCGAGCAGATCAGCCGCGCCGTCGTGGTGGCCACAGTCGCCACGGCCGTCGTGCAAGGGCTCTTGGGCGGAGTCGGCTATTGGGCCGCCGGGCTGAAGAACTACTTCCTGCTGACGATGGTCACCATGGTGGCCTCCATGATTCCCTTTATCGGCGCTAGTCTGGTCTGGGGCGCTGCGGCTGTCTATCTGGCTCTCACCGGACATCCCTACGAAGCGATTGGCTTGTCGGTCTATGGCTTCGTGATCGTCTCGACGGTTGACAACTTTGTGAAGCCGGCCATCCTGCACGGTCAATCGAATCTGCATCCCTTGCTGGCGTTGCTCAGCGTCTTGGGCGGAGTGACCGCGCTAGGGCCGATTGGGCTCTTCGTGGGCCCGATGGCCGTGGCATTTCTTCAGGCGCTGCTGAAGATCATGCATAGCGAACTAGCCAGCTTGAATCGCGACATGGCCCATGGCCATTCACAGGCCAGTGCGGCCGGCGCGGTTGCTGGGGCAGCGGCCTCGGCAGCAGTTGAGTCGGCGCTGCACGAAAACGCCAAGTCGGCCGTCGTGGTGGCCAAGGTGACGACGCAACCCAATCCGCCTGCGGGCAGCAAGAAACAGCCCAAACGCAGACGGTAGTGTGAATTGAGCCCCATTCATGGGGCTTCGTCGGCGAAGCCGTCTTAGGCCCGTGCTTCAGCACGGGTTTCGTGAGTCGCGTTTGCTCTTCCTAATCTTCGATTCGCAGCCCCGTTCACGGGGCTTGTCCGGCAAAAAATCGTGAGTTAGACGTTGGGAAGCCACAACCAGGACAAGATCGCTCATGGCAAGCCAGTTTATCTGCGAATGCGGTCATCGAGTAAGGACAAACCTATTCTCGGGAAACGGCGTCTCTTTTTGCGTGCGCGACGATGAGTTTGATCGCCTTGGTGCGAATTTTTCAGCGGAAGAGATTCACAAACTGCTTGGCACGGTTGACCTACTCTTTCGCTGTACGGGTTGCGGCCGAGTGTTCTTGCGTTCGCATACTGGCGAGATCGCCTCGTTCGTTCGGGAGAACTGAAGAGTCTTTACGTGCGGCGTACTGAAGCACGCGCCTTGCGAAGTCGTTTACCGAAAGAGACGTCCTCTAGGCAATGCACCACTACTTTTGCCCCGGACGAAACGCCTTGACCACCGACTCGTTCGTGGTCAGGAACGGCCCCTCGATCAGATCAACGCAGTACGGAATGGCCGGAAAGACGGCCAGCAGACAATCGCGGATCGCGCTCGGCTTGCCCGGCAGATTCACAATCAACGACTTGCCCCGCACCCCGGCGATCTGCCGCGAGAGGATCGCTGTGGGCACGATCTTGAGCGAGACCGCCCGCATCTGTTCGCCAAAGCCGTCCAGAATCTTGTGGCAAACCGCTTCGGTGGCCTCCGGCGTAACATCGCGCAGCGCCGGGCCGGTCCCCCCCGTGGTCACGACCAGCGCGCAGCCCTGCTCGTCGCACAATTCTTTCAGGGTGGCTTCGATCACCGGCTGTTCATCGGGGATCATTCGCGGCACCCCTTCCCACTCGCAACTCAGGATCTCCGTCAGACATTCGCGAATCGCCGGACCGCCACGATCCTCATAGACTCCTTGGCTGGCGCGATCCGAGACCGTAACGATGCCAATGCGGATGGGCGTGCTCATGAAGGTCCGTGTTCGTTGAAGAGGCGCGAGTCAAAGTCGAGTCGCCTCATTATCAAAGTGTCGCGGGCGCGATCAAGCGGGAGACAGCGTCCGCCAGGGAACCGCCGGGATTCGAGCCAGCACATCGGCACCGAACACATCGTACAGCTTCAAGCGATCGAGATGGACGTAGCCAATATGGCAACCGCACGTCGCATTGCTGCACGGGCGCGGTTGCAGGCAGCGCTCGAAGTCGGGTTCGTAGAGATTGCCGATCGGCTCGCGAATGAAATGGCATCGGCGGATCGTGCCATCCCCATCCACGGAGATCACCTGCTCGCCCGCCCGACAGGCCTGGCCCAGGCTCGGGTGCCGCGTGTTGTTGATCTTAAACAGCGGATCGATCTCGGCGAAGGCCTGCACGTCGTCGTCGGTATAGTAGTCCGGCTGATCCTTATAAGCGTTGATCCACAGATAGCTCTCCGGCGAAAGCTCGCGGCGCAGCGTCTGCGCTTCGACCAGGTGCTCCTTGAGCCCCACGACGCCCACGCTGTAGCGCACCCCCAGTGCATCAAGTCGACGGCATTGGTCCAGGAACTCGCGGCGCGATACTTCACCCGGGTGATACGTGCACCAGAGCGCCGTCCGCGAGCGATCGCAATCGGCCAGCCAGTCGAGTTTGCACGACAAGTTGGTCTGCACGGCGACGCGTTCGATCTGCGGCAGGCGGCTTAGCTCGGCGATCGCCCGCTGGTACCAGGGGCGAGTCAAGGCTTCCCCCCAAGGAGTGAACAGCACGCCCAAGTGATCGTTGCTCCGGGTCCGAGCCCATTCGACAAATCGCTCCAACGCCCGGCGATCCACGGCCAATTCGGCCGCGGTCTCGTGCCGCTTGGCGAACGGGCAATAGCCGCACGCATAGTTGCAGCTCACCAGGGGCCCGCGATAAAGGATCGAAAGTTGCATCGGCTAGTCCAACTCGCAGGCGTCCATCAGTTGCTGCACCTTGCGTGAATAGAGCCACGGTCCCAACGTATCGGAGCGTTCGATCCCCGCGTCGGTCAAGCGAATTCGCCCGGCATCCATCGTGGCCAGCCCATGCTCCACCAGGCCGCTCAGTTCCGGCAAATGCTCCAGCACATCCCCGGCAAACTGTTCGGCGTAGGCCGGGCGATCGATCCCTTCACTTTGCAGCAGCGAGATGATGACAAATCGCCGCCGCTGATCTTCGTCATCCAGGCGGATGCCATGCCGCGCATGGGTGAAGCTCTCGGCAGGGCGTGCCAGGTAGTCGCGCAGGATCGCCAATACCCCCGGCTTTCCCACGGCGTACTCGGTCGAGTAGTGCACGTCGCGCGTATAAGATCGTGCGCCGCAGCCCAGCCCCACCATGCCATCTTGCTGACAGCAATAGACGGGGCCGTCGTTGCTACCATTCTTCTCGGTCTGAGGTCCGCGGAACATCCGCAGCGAGACCTGCTGATAGCCATGTTCCCGCAGCACATCGCGCCCCGCGCGGTACATCGCCGGGCGGTCGTCGTGCCAGGCATGGGCCAGCTTGCCCAGTCCAGTTAGCGGCCGTACATAGAGCGGATAGAGATAGATCTCTTCGGGCTGCCAGCGGACCGCCTCGCGCACCGACTCACGGAACTGTGCAACGCTCAGCCCTTCGCCGCCGTAGATCAGGTCAAGATTTAGAATCGGAAACCGGGCCGCTTTGGCCAGTTCAATCGCCCGTTGGACATCCAGCTTGTTCTGGGGGCGACCGAGCGCGGCCGTTTCGTCCTCCTCGAAGGCTTGCACCCCCAGGCTCAGCCGGGTCACTCCGCGATCCTTCAGCAGAACGAGTTTCTCGCGCGACAGTGTGGCAGGCGAGGCCTCGCATGAGGTCGGCGTTTCCACGCCGAACGAGCCCATCTCTTCGGCCAAATCGAAGAGCTCGGCCAGTTCCCATACCGAAAGGTACGTCGGCGTCCCTCCCCCGATCGCCAGCCGCGAGAACTGCACATTGCCCAGCGCACGTCGGACGGTCTGCGCTTCGCGGCGGATCGCCGCCAGGTAGTCGCGCACCAGATCTCCGCCCGGCTGTGCGGCGGTGAACAGATTGCAGAAGCCGCAGCGGACCTCGCAGAACGGCACATGCAGATAGAGAAACAGTTGCTCGCGCCGCTGCCCGGCCCACAGTTCGTCGAGCGGCACCGCCGGTTCGAGCGCGCGGTAAGCACGCTTGTGCGGATAGCCGTACGAATAGCCGGCAAAGGAATCGCCCGCCAACGCGGCGGCCAGGCTCGTCATGGGTGGCTCTCGGAAAGCTTCGGAAGCACCATTTCTGCGTAGGGTACATTCCAGACCACGGGATGGCTCAGTCGATGTCCATGATAGCCGTCTTCGCCGTACGCCGTGCCGTGGTCGGAGCAAACGATCGCCAGCACCGGTGCCCTGCGTTGCATGGCCAGCCAAAGTCGCGGTATATGCTGATCGACATACGCCAGCGCGGCCCCCTGCGTCGCCGGCGTGTCGCTCTTCGCACCCGGCGTAAAGATGCAGTTGGGCTGATGCAGGGCCGAGACATTTACAAACAGAAACAGGCGCTGTTCCACGGCCAGCATCTCGATCACCCCCAACGCCTTGTCGACCTGGTGCTCCGTCGATTGCGGGTCGGTCACGCCAAACTCAGGGGACCAGTAGCTCTCTTGAAACAGCCCGGGCAAGACCGAACCAAGTGCCGTCTGCTGATTGAAAAAACCAACCCCGCCGATGCAGACCGTTCGATAGCCGCGCGCCGCCAGCCCAGCCACGATGTCGGCCTCCTCAAAGGTGCAGGTCTCGGGTGTCGTTGTTTCGCTCCCTTTAAACTCCGCTGCAAAGAGGCGGGGATGCGGCCCCGGTCCGGCCGGAGTCGGCAAGAATCCGGCAAAAAACGCATGATGTGCGGCATAAGTGAAATTGCCAGGCGAGTGTCGCAACTCCCAGCGTCCGCTGGGAAGCAAGCCCGCAAGATGCGGAGTCATTCCCGCTTCGAGCGCCTGCTGAGCCACGTCGTAGCGCAGGGTGTCAAGCGTGACCAGCAGCACATCGTGCGACCCGATTAGCCGGCCAGCGTCGATCATGGCAGCACACCTGGCAGTTGCCCGACGTGCTCGATCTGCCAGTCGGGCGTGGTCATCCCGGCAGGATACGTCCTGCCCGCGGAGATCCAGCAAGTCCGCATGCCGACGGCTGCCGCGCCGGCCACGTCGCAGCGCGGATCATCCCCCACGAACAGCGTCTGCTCGGGCTTCAGGCCAATGCCACCTAGCGCTTGCAGAAAGATCGCCGCGTCGGGCTTGTCGCTCCCGACTTCGCCCGACACCGCAACCACTTTGAAAAGTTCGGCCAGCCCCGTGACAAGCAGCTTGGTCCGCTGAACGGCCGAAGACCCGTTGGTCACCACACCCACGCGGTAGCGCTCGGCGACCTGCGATACCACGTCGAGCGCACCGGGGAAGGCCAGGATCGTGCGCGGCACGCGCTCGCGATACTCCTGCCACAGCGCGTCGCCCGTCGTGTCGATGCTCGGGAACTGCTGGCTGACCCAGCCAAAGTACTCGCCGCGGTGGGGGATTTGTCGATCAACCGCGATCATGGCTTGCATTCGCGCGGCGTGTTCATCTGGCGATTCTTCAGCGGCATAGCGGCCGATCAGTTCGCGGCAGTACGCACGGTGCATGCTGTTGCGATCGACCAGCGTCATATCGAGATCGAATAAAACTCCAAGCACCGATTTGCCCCCTGAAGCGACTGGTTCTGTCGCACTACTTGCGTTCGTAAACGCCGATCAATTCCGCCTGGCCGATCACGTGTCCCTCGATCGCCTTCAACACGGCGTTCTTGTCCAGACCGGGAGGGAGCGTCAGCACCGTGTCCAGCGCATACAGCTTGAAGAAATAACGGTGCGGTTTGCCGGGCGGAGGGGCGGGCCCGCGGTAACCCAGGTTGTCGCGGTTCCAGGTGTTCTTCCCTTGGCAGGCCCCCTTGAGCGAGGCCAACCGCTCGGCCCGGGCGATTCCTTCCGTCAGTTCGCGGATCTCAGGCGAGAGATTGTACAGAAGCCAATGCACCCAGGGTTCCGGCGTGGGAGCGTCCGGATCGTCGCAGATCAGCACGAGCTGGTGGGTTCCTGAGGGTGGCTCGCCGAACTTCAGGGGTGGCGAAAGATCATCGCCGTCCTCGGTATGGCGCGACGGGATCGTTTCTCCCGAAGAGAAGGAAGCACTCGCGACGGAGAAACTCATGGTAAATAGTCACCAAGAAAGGTGCCGTTGGCGAAGACGGCTAGATGGTAGCCCCCTCTTGGGCTCAAGGAAACCCCGCGGCGAGACTCGGGCGAGACTCCCAAGCGACAGCATTTCCACGCCGAACTCTGCTCTCAAGTCTGTCACTCTGGTTCCGCGACAACCAACTCGCGATGACCCCAAGCCGTTCAAGTGGCGCTTTGCGGGGCGGATTTGTCCATTCTGCGATCCTTCTGCTCCCTGAACGTCCGTGGCACCTGAAATGCTAAGTCAGACTGCGGTCAGTTCGTTCGATGGATCGAAACGCGGGATGCCCCCTGAATTGCGAGCCGTTCGCGAAAGGGCAACTTGTCTCGCGTGGTACGTGATTATGTCTGGAGAGATTATGCCTCAGTGGACAGCAACCTGGCAGCTTGGCGAGCCCATCCGGGCCGAACCCTTCAGCCGCGAACACCTGGAAGAGCACGCCAAGAAACTGGCCGCCGTGTATGGCGGGCAACTGCGCGCCGTGGCGCCCAACGACCACGCCTGCTGGTTCCGCTTTCTCGATAACAGCACGGCTCTCCAGACAGCTTGTGCCGCCTTCGCGCAAGCAGCCCGCAAGGGTGAGCCGATCACCGTTTCGGACGAATGGCTGCTCGATAACTACTACATCATCGAGGAACAGCTTCGCGACATCCGCGACCACATTCCTAAAGGCTTCTATCGCGAGCTTCCCAAACTGGGAGGCGGCCCTCTGGCTGGCTACCCGCAGGTCTACGCCATTGCGCTCGAACTGATCGCGCACACCGACTCGAGCCTCGATGAACAAACGCTGATCGACTATGTGAGGGCCTATCAATCGGCCTCTCCGTTGACGAGCGGCGAGCTCTGGGCCATCCCGGCCATGTTGCGTCTGGTTCTGGTCGAGAACTTGCGATCGATGGCCGACCAGGAGCTGCATGTTCGCCAGGTCCGCCGCGAGGCCGACACTTGGCTGGCGAGTTTCACGGAGCAGATGACGCAGCGCAAACTTGCGCCCGATCATCGCCATCAGTACCCCGACACCAGCGAGTTCCTGAACCAACTGAAGCCGCAAATTACGCGCCCCGCCTTCTTGATCCGCGTGGCCGCGCGCATTCGCGAGCATGGCGAAGAGCAGACCCGCTGGCTCGAGGGGCTGGAGCGTTGGCTCGACGAGCACGGCAAAAGCTTGGACTCGATCGTGCAGCAGGAGCATTGCCGACTGGCGGCCAATCAGGTGTCGATCGGCAATTGCGTAACGAGCATGCGGCTGATCGCGGCCCTGGATTGGCATGCCTTCTTCGAGCGGACCAGCCCGGTCGAGGAGCAACTGCGCCGAGACCCCTCGCAGGTGTATCCGCAGATGGATTTCGCCACGCGCGATCGCTATCGCCACGCGGTGGAGAAGCTGGGCCGAGGCTGCCGTTTCAATGAGAAGGACGTCGCTGCGGCCGCGGTGGAACTCGCCGCCGGGGAACTGGCGGCCGGCACACTGGACGAAGACCCGCGTCGCCGGCATGTCGGTTACTGGCTGGTCGGTCCTGGAAAGAAGAAGCTGGCCAAGAAAGTCCAATACCGCCCGACGCTGTTGACTCGCCTGGCGCAAGGCTTGGAGTCCGCCGGGCCGGCGCTGTATTTCGGCAGCGTTGCCCTGCTGACGATCGCCGGCGTAGCGTTGTTGATGTGGTACGCCCATCGATTTGCGCCAGGTCACACCTGGCTGGTGGTGCTGGCCGGGCTGATCTCCGCAATGCCCGTCAGCGAAGCAGCCATCGCCTTGGTGAATTTCATCGTCACCGCCCTGGTCCGCCCCGAGATCCTGCCGAAACTGGAGTTCAAGACTTCGTTACCTGCCGATTGCCAGACGATGGTGGTGATTCCAACCTTGCTGGGTACGGAAGATGGGGTCGCGCATCTCTTGGAACGGCTGGAGGTGCACTACCTGGCCAATCCCGAGCCGGGCATGTACTTCGCTTTGCTGACGGACTTCACCGACGCGGCGCAAGAGCAGATGCCCACCGACGAGCGACTGCTGGAGCAGGTTCTATCCGGCGTGCGACGGCTGAACGACCGCTACCCTATTTCGCACGATGGCCCCTACCCTTCGCAGGCCGCCGCGGATCGCTTCTTTCTGTTTCACCGCAAACGGCTGTGGAACGAACAGGAACAAAAATGGATGGGCTGGGAACGCAAGCGAGGGAAGCTGGAGGAATTTAATCGTCTGCTTCGCGGTGCACAGAACACCACCTACGAAACCTGCGAAGGACGCCTGCACACGCCCGGCATCATCCGCTATGTGATCACGCTCGATACCGATACGCAGTTGCCCCCTAATGCCGCGCGCAAGATGGTGGGCGCACTGGCCCATCCGCTCAACCGGCCCCGCTTCGATCCCAAGGCCCGTCGCGTGGTCGAGGGCTACGGCATTCTGCAGCCTCGTGCGAGTGTGTCGCTCCCCAAGGGGGGCAAGTCATGGTTCTCGCATTTCTCTATCGGGCATGTGGGGATCGACCCCTACACCACGGCGGTTTCGGATGTCTATCAGGATGTCTTTTCGGAGGGGAGCTTTGTCGGCAAGGGAATCTACGACGTCGATGCCTTTGCGCAGTCGACGGATCATGCCTTCCCCGAGAATCAGATTCTCAGCCACGATCTGATCGAGGGCTGCCATGTCCGCGTCGGCCTGATCAGCGATATCGAGGTCTTCGACGACTTCCCCTCGCGCTATCATGCCTTTGCCAAACGGCAGCATCGCTGGGTGCGCGGCGACTGGCAGATTGCGCCCTGGGTTTTCGGCGGCATAAAGAGCAAGGAAGCCCCCGATCGCCCGAATCCGATCACATTTTTGTCGCGTTGGAAGATCGCCGACAACTTGCGCCGCAGTTTGATGGCTGCCGCCACGCTGGCGCTGTTGGTCGCCGGTTGGACAATCCTCCCCGGCAACCCGCTTCTGTGGACTCTGGTGGCGCTGGCAGTCCTGACATTCCCCGTGTTTGCTCAACTGAGCGTGGTGCTGCGGACGGTGCTGCAATCCGATCGCCAAGAGACCTGGCGCCGCGCGCTCTCGGATGTCCGATTTCCCTTGGTTCAAGTCGGGCTCAACATCACGTTCCTAGCTTTCCAAGCGGCCTTGATGATCGATGCGATCTGTCGGTCGCTCTACCGCATGCTCTTCTCGCATCGGCACATGCTGGAGTGGGAAACCGCTTCGTCGGCAGAGCGCCGCATGACCCTCTCGATGGGTTCGTTCCTGTCGATGATGTGGCCTTCGATCGTGATCGCGCTGATCGTCTTCCCGTTTGTCCCCGAGCGTTCGATGCTGGCGGCCGTCCCTTTTCTGCTGCTGTGGATCGGCGCCCCGTGGGTTGCCTATGCCATCAGCCGGCCGATCCCCTCGACCGACCGCCCGTTGACCGACGCCGATCGCATGGAACTGCGGCGCATCGCGCGGCGCACCTGGGCCTATTTCGAGAACTTCATCAGCGCCGAGGATCACTGGCTCCCTCCCGACAACTTCCAGGAGTATCCCATCCCCGGGGCGCTGCTCGAGCCGGGCATGACCCCAGGCATCGCGCACCGCACCTCGCCCACCAACGAAGGGCTATTTCTCGTCTCGGCCCTGGCGGCCCACGACTTCGGCTACCTCGGTACGCACGAGATGGTGGCCGTGATGGAAAAGAACCTCGACAACTGGGAGAAGCTCGAAACGTTCCGCGGGCATTTTCTGAACTGGTACGATACGCACAAAGCAACGTCTCTGTCGCCGCGCTACGTGTCGACGGTCGACAGCGGCAACCTGGCGGCCAGCTTTCTGACGGTTCGCGAAGGCCTCATCGAATTGCAGCACGCGTCGTTGGGAAGTCAGCGGCTGCGCAACGGCCTGTTGGATACGGCCTTGCTGGTGCATGAGTCAATGGAGCACATCCACCCGCCTGGACTGCGGTTCGTCAATCCGGCGCTGGAGCGCCTGCAGCGCAATGTGAAAGCATGCGTCGACAGCCTGCAATCGGACCCGCGCAGCGTGGCCGGCTGGCGAAAGCTGCTCAAAGAGCTTTCCGATGTGGTGGCCTCGTTGCCGGCCGACGTGCAGGAGTTCTATCAGGCGATCAAGCCTCCCACGCAGGAACTCCCCTTTGCGGTCGAGCGTCTGCAAGCCCATCTCCGTTCTGTATGGCAGGATCTGGAGTCGCTGGTGCCCGAAGTCGTTGTCGAACTCCCGGGCGAAGCCCCGCGCATGGGGACGGCGTTTGCCCTGCAAGCCGCTCGCCTGGGCGACGAGCCGGATCTTGGCGATTCAGCGCCCGGCATTGCCACACTTGAGCCAACTGCTCTACCCGAAGTTCGCGCTCACGAAGCGGTTCACACCACCGGCCGACCGCACACGCATCGCTTCGGCAAAGCATCCGACCCTTCCGCCGCGGTTCACGCGCCGCAGATGTTAGACGACGTCCCCTGGCGCGAGGGGCCCGGAGGGGCTCAGTTGATCGAGCGGATCACGCGGCTGGCCGAACGGCTGCAGCGGCTGACCGATGAGATGGACTTCTCGCTCCTCTACGATCCTCGCCGGCGGTTGTTTGCCATCGGCTACAACCTCGAGAATGAACGCCTGGACAACTCGCACTACGACCTGCTGGCCAGCGAAGCCCGCCTGGCGAGCTTTATTGCGATCGGCAAGGGAGACGTCGACGCGGCTCATTGGTTCCGGTTGGGCCGTTCGATGACGCAGGTCGGCACTCACAACGTGCTGCTGTCGTGGAGCGGCACGATGTTCGAATACCTGATGCCGCTTCTGTTCCAACGTCCGTACGCCGACACGTTGCTCGACGAGAGTTGCCGCGGAGCGGTCGAGCGTCAGATCGAGTACGGCAAGGCGAACGGTGTGCCATGGGGCATCTCGGAGTCGGCCTTCTCGACACTCAGTATCAGCCAGGATTATCACTACCAGGCCTTCGGCGTGCCGGGTCTGGGGCTCAAACGCGGGCTTGGGCAAGATCTGGTCATTGCGCCCTATGCCACCGGTCTGGCGGTATTGGTCGATCCGCACGCGGCGCTAGCCAACTTCCAGGCGCTGGCCAAGGAAGGAGCGATGGGGGCCTGGGGCTACTACGAAGCCCTGGACTACACGCGCAACCGAGTCCCCGCCGGGCGGAAGCTCGTTCCCGTGCGTTGCTTCATGAGCCACCATCAGGGAATGCTCTTTACGGCCATCTCCAATTGCCTGTTCCACGGAGGCATGCAGCGCCGCTTCTCGAACCTGGCACTTTTCCGCGCCACCGAACTGCTGCTGCAAGAGCGGCCTCCCATCGCGCCGCGGTTGACGCAACAGAGCACGGAAACCGATGGGGGCAGCGTCCCCTTGGTGCGCGACGTCGCCAGGCCTCTGAGCCGCCGACTGACCACGGCCCTGAGTCCCGCGCCGCGGACACACATCCTTTCCAATGGGCGGTATCGTGTGATGGTCACCAATGCGGGGACCGGATACAGCAATCACGAGGATCTGCAGATCACTCGTTGGCGAAGTGACAGCACCCTCGATCCGTGGGGGCAGTTCATCCTGCTCAGCGATTTGCGGGACGGCACTTGCTGGTCGGCCACGGCCCAACCGTTGGGACTGGAGCCCGACCTCTACGAAGTGATCTACTCGGTCGACAAGGCTGAGTTTCATCGCCGCGATGGCGATCTCGAGACGCGGCTCGAGGTAGTCGTCTCGCCCGAGCACGACGTCGAAGTGCGGCAACTGACCCTGATCAATCACGGCACCACTTCTCGGCGGATCGAGGTCACCAGCTTTTCCGAGTTGGCGCTGGCCCAGGCGTCGGCCGACGCCGCTCACCCGGCTTTCCAGAAACTGTTCGTGCAGACCGAAGCGGTAACCGAACATCACGCCCTGCTGGCGTTCCGCCGGCCCCGTTCGCCTGACCAGCACAGTCCATGGGGCATGCACGTGCTCGCCGTGGAAGGGGCCTTGCTTGAACCGGTCGGCTACGAGACCGACCGCGCCCGCTTTCTGGGCCGCGGACGGACCATCCACGGGCCAGCGGCCCTGGATCGCGGGGCCAGGCTCTCCGGTGCGACCGGGCCCGTCCTTGATCCGATCTTCAGCCTGCGCGCCGCGGTGGAAGTTGCTCCTGGGCAGACGCGCCGCGTGGCCTTTACCACCGGGGTGGCCGCTTCGCGCGACGCTGCGCTGGCCTTGACCGATCAGTACCGCGAGCCGCGCACGGTGCAGCGCGTCTTCGAATTGGCCTGGGCGCACACCCAGGTCGATTTGCGCCATCAGCAGCTCTCTCCCTCAGACGTTCACCTGTATCAGCGGCTGGCGGCCGGAGTGTTGTATCTCGATCCTCGTCGCCGGGCCCGCCCTGAGATTCTTGCCCTCAATAGCCGTGGCCAGTCGACACTCTGGCGCTACGGTATCTCCGGCGACATCCCGATGGTGGTGGTCCGCGTCAGCGAGAGCGATCACGTGGCGCTGTTCCGCGAGGTGTTGCGTGCCCACGAATACTGGCGCTCGCGTGGCTTGAAGGCCGACCTGGTCGCCCTGAACGAGCATGCCGCCAGCTACCTCGATGCACTGCAGGAACAACTGGCCAGCCTGGTTCGCTCCAGCGGCAGCGCCAACATGCTCGATCGCTCCGGCGGAGTGTTCCTGCTTCGCGGCGCCCACATGGCCGAAGAGGATCGCGCCCTGGTGCTCACGGCCGCGCATATCGTGCTGGAAGGCAACAAGGGGGCGCTCGCACAGCAGATTGAACCGCCGCAGCCGATCGCGGATCTGCCGGCCCCGCTCACCACCCGAGAACTGGCGCATCAGCCCTCCTCGCAAGGTTCGGGTGCAAGCCTGGAGCTGAACAAGAATCTGGAATGGGACAACGGCATCGGCGGCTTCGACCGCAGCACGAACGAGTACGTTGTCAGGCTGCATGGGGGTCGAACCACCGAAGCCCCGTGGATCAATGTCCTGTCGAACCCGCAGTTTGGCTGCCTCGTTTCCGAGTCCAACCTGGGCTACACGTGGTCCGAGAACAGCCGCGAGAACAAACTGACTCCCTGGTCGAACGATCCGGTTTCTGATCCGGCAGGAGAGACGCTCTATCTGCGCGACGAAGTAACAGGCGAAGTCTGGTCTCCCACGCCTGCGCCGCGGCGCGATCGCGCCGACTATGTCACGCGGCATGGTGCCGGTTACAGTCGCTTTCTGCACGAGTCGCACGGATTGACGCACGAATGTCTGGTCTCGATCGCCCCCGAGGACCCGGTGAAGTTCGTGCAACTCACATTGCGGAACGACTCGGGCCGCGATCGCGAGCTGTCGGCGACCTTCTGCGCGGAATGGGTGCTGGGGGTGTCCCGCGAGGACACGTCCCGCTTTGTCACCACACTGTGGGACGAGGAATCCGGAGCACTCATGGCCCGGAACCCTGCCCATCCCGAGTTTGGCCAGCGCGCCGCCTTCCTGACCGTCGCCACCGGGCCTGGCGCCCGGGGCATCTCCTACACGGGGGACCGCCAGGAGTTCTTCGGCCGACTGGGCCGGCGAGCGCACCCGGCGGCACTCGATCGGACAGAACTATCCAAGAGAGCTGGTGCCGGCGTCGATCCCTGCGGCGCCATGCAGACCAAGATCCACGTAGCGGCGGGAGAGCAGTGCGTCGTGACCTTTGTGCTGGGGCAGGCTGCTTCACTGGCCGAGGCACGCATCATCGCGCGACGCTATCGCGATCAGGCCGTCGTGAGGGATGCGATCGCCCGCACACGGAGCGATTGGGACACGCTGCTCTCAGCAATCGAAGTCGAAACGCCACACCGCGCCTTCGATGTGCTGGTGAATCGCTGGCTGCTGTATCAGGTCCTTAGTTGCCGCATGTGGGGCCGCTCGGGCTTCTATCAGTCGGGCGGAGCCTACGGCTTCCGGGACCAACTGCAAGACAGCATGGCCATGGTCTATTCGCGGCCCGAACTGGCCCGTGCTCAACTGCTGCGGCACGCCGCCCGGCAGTTCGAGCAAGGGGATGTGCAGCATTGGTGGCATCCACCCGTCGGCCGCGGAGTGCGGACCCGCTTCTCCGACGATCTGTTGTGGCTTCCCTATGCGATGCTGCACTATTTGGAGACGACGGGCGATCAGTCGGTGCTCGACGAGCGAATTCCTTTCCTGCATTCCGCCGTTTTGGGACTCGAGGAAGAGGAACGCTACGAAGCGCCTGCCGAGTCGATCGACATCGACACGCTGTTTGGCCACTGCCTGCGGGCGGTCGACCATAGTCTGCGCATGGGCCCGCACGGACTTCCATTAATGGGCACCGGCGACTGGAACGACGGCTACAGTCGGGTTGGCGTGCTGGGACAAGGCGAAACCGTATGGGGCGGATGGTTTTTGCTGACCTTGCTGGACCGCATGGCCGTGCTGTGCGAGAAGCGCGGCGACAGCGGCCGGGCCTCGCACTACCGCGGACACGCGACGGCGCTGCGCGGCAACATGGAAGCGCACGGCTGGGACGGCGCCTGGTATCGTCGCGCGTTCTTCGACGATGGCAGCCCCATGGGCTCCAGCGACAGTCAAGAGTGCAAGATCGATTCGCTGCCGCAATCCTGGGCGGTCTTCGCGGGGCAGGATTCGCAGCGCATCCAGCAGGCCATGCAGAGCGCCTGCGAAAAACTGGTCCGTCCGGCCGACAAACTGGTGCTGCTCTTCTCGCCCCCTTTCGACAAGTCGTCGCAGGATCCGGGCTACGTGAAGGGCTACTTGCCCGGCGTCCGCGAGAACGGCGGACAGTACACACATGCCGCCACCTGGATGGTGCGGGCCTTGGCCGAGTTGGGGCAGGGAACGCATGCCATGGATCTGTTTGACATGCTCAATCCTTTGCTGCTCAGCAACGATGTCGAGTCGGCCAAGAAGTACAAGGTCGAGCCCTATGTGGTCGCGGCCGACGTCTACAGCATGCCGCCGCACGTGGGTCGTGGAGGCTGGACCTGGTACACGGGCTCGGCCGCCTGGATGTATCGCGTGGCGATCGAATCGCTGCTGGGGTTGAAGTTGGAGGGAAACAAGCTCCGTATGGCGCCCTCCATTCCGGGCGGGTGGGCCGGCTTCAAGCTGACCTATCGCCTTGGAGAGACCTGCTACGAGATCCACGTCGAGAATCCGGATCACGTGCAGACCGGTGTCGGCGAAGTGATCTGCGATGGCCAGGTCATGGCCGACCACTGGGTGCCGATCACGCGCGACGGCCGCAAGCACGAGGTCCGTGTTCGCATGGGGAAGCCGAGCTAGTTGTGCAGGCAAAACTCGGTTTTTGAGCGCCTGGCGAGCAACATGGTTCCCTTCGCGCCAGGTGTGCTAGCCCCGTCAAAACTTTCTCCTCGAAAATGTTCGGAAAACCGCAAGAAAGAAGAACATTGGGGTTGTGGCATAGGGTTTGCTTTCTTGGGGTTCGTCGCAACGCTCATAAGTTGCGAAAGATACCTCTCAAATACGAAATCTAACACTTTGCTACCGAGGAATATCATGGCTCGATTTGCCGAACAAGCCTACGCTTTCGCCTCCGGAAGTGCCTCTCGCTTTGCAATGGTCGACGACGGAGAAGATCTGGTCCCTGACGTTCGTGGCTCGCTCTCTCCCGCTCAGATGGTGGACGCCAAGCTGTACGCTTTGGTGGGCGCCGACACGAGCGGTCATCGCGAGGAGTCTGGTTCCCTGCACGATCGACGCCTGTTGAAGAACCTGAACGCTTGAGGGCGAGAGTATCTTGGGCTTAGCGGTCTGCATCAACCGCGACCCGAAGGACAACGCGTGGGCAACCACAACACGCGTTCCCCTTCGGGCCGCGGTTTTTCTTTTTGGTGCTCAGCGGACCGCGAAGCCGCCTTCTTTTCAAATCGCGCCAACAGCCTCTGCCCCTTGGGTAAGAGTGTGTTGAACGACCTCTTACACGGGGATCACCGCCAACCTGCGGGGCATTGAAGTCTTGAGTTGCAGGCGTCCCGCCTGCCAGATTTCAGCAGGCCATCGGCGTGACCCTCTTTTTCTGTCCCTTTCGACGCGCCCCTGGTGCGCGCCGACTCGACCCCAGGAGCTAGTCCGCCATGTCTCATTCGATCGAGCGCCGCGCGTTCTTGACCGGCCTTTCCTCTCTGGCAGCGGCCGGCGTCGCGGGCTTTGCGCCGCGTGCAGATGCCTGCTATTGCTACCACGCTTTCGATCGCCCGGTCAGCATCTTTGCCGCGAGCACGGCCGGCGAGGTAAAACTCTCCTTCGTTCCCCGCGATGTCACCGAAGGCAAGCTGTACGTCAGAAACCTCACCAAGCGCCCCCTGAACGTCGAACTGCCCATGGGGCTGGCGGGCATGCCCGTGCTGGCACAATTCGGCAATGGGAATGCCAACGGCAACGGCCAGGCGCAAGGGCAAACCGTCGCGGGCGGATTCGGCCAGCGGAATGCGAACGGCAACGGGAACGGCAACGGCAACGGGAACGGCAACAACTTCTTCATGAACATCGCTCCTGAAAAGGTCGGCAAGGTCGATCTCGAACTGCTCTGTCTGGAGTATGGCAAGCCCGATCCGCGACCGGCGATGGCCTATGAGATCAAGCCGATCGAAGCATATACAGCTCGAAAGGAACTGCTGGAGTTCGTGCGGCAGTTCGCCCAGGGTAGTTTTCTGCACGGCCCCGCGCAGGCCGCTGCGTGGCACTTTGCCAATGACATGAGCTGGGGGGAGCTGGCGGCGCTCAAAGTAAAGCGCTACGCAACGGTCTACACGCCCCAGGCGCCGACGGTGTTCAATGACATCGAACTGAGCGAAGCCCGCAAGATTGTGGATCGCGTCGTGGCCGCCGTGAAAGCTTAGGCGAACCCTTCCCTGGCTTCCTCGCGCTCCGGCGGCTAGCGGCCTTGCCGCTCACAAAATTACTTTTGCGGCTGGAAGGACGCTTCCAGCCCCCTTTCAACCGGCAAGGCTTGCGCAATCGTAATCTGCGCCCCCTTCTGCCGGTTTTCGCTTTCTTGCCCTGACTGTCTCAGGCCTATAGATTACGCTGGAGTTGTAGCCATCCTTTCGTCCCGCCTGAGACCGCGCGCATGAGTGCCTACCTGCGATTTCTCTCGACCTTGACTGTGCTCTCCGGATTGCTGTTGGCCGGCCTGGCCCTGCATGCCCATGCCGAAGGAGAGAAGTCGAAGGAAGCGGAAAAGAAGGATGAGGATAAGAATGCCGAGTTGGGCCTTTCGGCCGACTACGGTTTTCTGGCGGCCGAGGTCTTTAAGCTCTCCCCTCGCATCGCGCATCTTACCGCCCGCGATCTGAACGCCGACGGCCAGAAAGATCTGGTCGTGGTCGACAACGGCAACTCGCGGATCGACGTGCTGCTGGCCCGCAAGAAGCCCGATGAGAAGGGGGAGCAGGCCACCGACAAAGTCGAAGTGAATGACCTGAAGAGCAGTTGGCGGTTCGAGCACAAGAAGATTTCGGTGCCGCGCAAGATCGACTCGCTGGTGATCTGCGATTTCAACGGCGACGGCAAACAAGACCTCTGCTATCTGGGAGACAATCACCTGGCAGTGCTGACCGGCGACGAGACCGGCAAGTTCGCCAAGGCCCGCGACCGGCGGATCAGCGATCAGGCGTTGCCCTTCCCCTGGCGGGCCGCCACGGGCGATGTCGATGGCGACGGCTGCGAGGACATCGTCACGCTGGGCGATGGCGAGACGCTGATCTTCCGCGGCTCGCCGGATGGCTCGCTCGACAAAGTCGATCGCCTGCCGAACACGTCGAACAAGTTCTCGTTCCTGTGGGTTCGCGACTTCAACGGCGATGGCCGCCTGGACATTGTCGCCCTGTCGGACGAAGACCCCGAGCGGGCTTTGATGGTCCGCTTTCAGGATGCTGCGAAGCAGTTCGGCCCCGAGTTCCGGCTCGAGGTCCCGATTCCGCGGGCGTTCGATCTGGCCGAACTCGACAACCGCCCGGGCAGCGAGTTCCTGGCGATCGACAAGGCCAACCGCATCAAGATGTATCGCGTCAACCCCGCCCCGGACAAGCGCGACTCCCCCACCAGTCCGCTGGTGCAGTATGGCTTTGGCCCCCGTAAGAGCGCGGGACTGGGGACCCTGCATCTGGCCACCGGCGACATCAACGGAGATGGCCGCCTTGATGTGGTCACCGTCGATGGCGATGCCGCTCTGATGAACGTCTATCTGCAGGATTCCAAGACGGGCCTGGGGCACTTCCGCGCCTACCCCGGACTGACGGGCATCCGCGGTGTCGTGCTGGCAGATGTCGATGGGGACAAGCAGGCTGAAGTGATCATGGTCAGCGACCGCGAGAAGATCGTGGCGATCAGCCGTTGGAAAGACGGCCGGCTGACCTTCCCCGAGGCGCTCCCCACGGTCGATACCCCGCTGGCCCTCTGCATGGCCGACTTTGACGGCAGCGGCAAGCAAGAGATCGCCTACATCGCTTCCAGCCGGGCCTCCGGCAGCGCCAGCTACGCGCTTCGCAAGCTCACCTTCAAGGCTGGCATGGGCTGGCAGGCAGGCGAGTTTGGCGGCATGGACAATGTCCCCCTCGACAAGCTCCGCGGCGCGCCGGTCGAGATGCTGGCTGTCGATGCCGACCGCGATGGCCGGAGCGACCTGCTGATCATTGGCAACAACACGCCGCTGGTCTTCATGGCCACCGACGCCCGGGGCGTGCCGCAGGCAGCCGATGCCGCCTCGAACAGCCGTCTGGGGAACGTGCTTCCTGGCCGTGTGACCGTGGGGCAGTTGGATGGCCCGGCGATCCTGGTGGCCGAGAAAAACTTCACGCGCCGCATGCGGCTCGACCCCAAAACCGGCTGGAATGTGGTCGATCAGTACAACGCCGAAAACCCCGAGGCCGTGATCGCGGGGACCGTGATCCTCGATCTCGACGGCGACGGCAAGAGCGAGATCGTGCTGGTCGACACCGGCACCAAGCGGCTCCGCTTCCTCAAGCAGAAGGAAGGGGTCTATCGCCCTTGGAAAGACCTGGAGACCGGCACGCTGATGTACCAGTCGGTCTTCACCGGCGACTTCAACGGCGACGGCAAGAGCGACCTGCTGCTGTTCGGCGTCGATCGCTTCGCGGTCGCCTACACCGGGCAGTCGGGCCCCGTGCTTGAGCAAGTCGGCAGCTTTGAAACGCAGCTTCGCGAGGCCCGCCCTTCGGACCTGATCGTCGGCGACCTGGGCGGTGGCAAAGAGCTGGAGATCGCGCTGGCCGATCATCAGAAGCACCGCATCGAGATCATCACCCCGCGCGATGGCGAGTGGAAGTCGGCCATGAACTTCAAAGTGTTCGAGACCGGCCAGGCCAACGCGGCTGGCGCGGAGCCGCGCGAGATGGTCGTTGCCGATGTAACCGGAGATGGCTTGGACGATCTGATCATGATTGTGCACGACCGGATTCTGGTCTTTCCGCAGGATGCCGGTCCCAAGGAAACGGCCGGCGAGAAGGAAAAGGCGAAAGAGTAATCCTGAGTGCTTCGGAATCGCGAAGCTCCTATCGCTTAGCTTTGGCCGGGACTGCGCGGTTCGCACTTATCGTCTTGGTTTGACCAGGGAGGTTCAACGCTCTTGGAATGGATACGCGGCAAGCTGAGAGCCCTTCGCACGCTCTCGACGCAGGCCAGGCATTTTTCGAACTGGAAAGAAGTCTACGCGGCTTTCCGTCGAGGTCAGCCGCTGCCCACGCTCCAGCTTCGTGGCGGTTTGACCCTTGAGCATGGTCCGTCAGACGACATCTGGTCGCTCTTTCACGAGATTTTCGTCGAGCGATGTTACGCGTCGCCGGATTTCTATGTCCCTCAGAAAGAGCATTGCGTACTGGACTGCGGCGCGAACATTGGCACCTTTGCCCTGTACCTTCAATCCGTAGCGCCCGGGATTCGGGTTCACTGCTTCGAGCCCGCATCCGACACACGCAGCCGCCTTGAGCGCAACATCGGGGCAAACCACCTCGAAAAGTATGTGACCATTCACCCCTTTGCCGTCTTTGACCACGAGGGGGAGTTGGAGCTTCCCAAGGCGACGTTCGCTGGAAGTGCCTCGGTATTTGGCGAAAAGACAACAGGGGACGCGGTTGAGAAGGTCCGCTGCATCACGCTCGCCGAGGCTCTCGAGCAGTGCAAGACCTCTCACGTCGACCTGCTGAAAGTTGACGTCGAGGGGGCCGAACTGGAGATACTGGTAAACGCCGACTCCGTCAGCCCACCGATCTGGCCCAAAATTCAGCGCGTGGTGATGGAGTATCACGAAGCGATTCGCCCCGGATGTCGCCAGCGCATCGTGAAGCTGCT
>Ga0105047_10000671_pt1 | contig 58879 bp, 56 predicted proteins | sample MAT04_FD_78384 | JGI IMG/M metagenome (GOLD analysis project Ga0105047, IMG submission 78384) | Freshwater microbial communities from Lake Fryxell liftoff mats and glacier meltwater in Antarctica - MAT-04 (megahit assembly) | ecosystem: Environmental > Aquatic > Freshwater > Ice > Liftoff... | reverse complement strand
TTGTCGTCATGCGGATCTCCGAGTCGTCTTGTGGTGGCTAGCACCCCGCAAGATCTTCGAAGATCCGCACATTTTCCAGCTTCAACTTCTCACGAAGCTGGATCTGGCTCCGGCTGCACCCGACTCAATCCCGCCCTATGGAGGTACTTCCTCGCTCCATTGTCTCGCTACGCATCGGACATCTCGTTCTACAGGGCGTCGATGAAGAGATGTCCGATGCAGGGCGAGACAATGGAGCGAGGAGCGAGGAGCGAGGAGCGAGGAGCGAGGAGCGAGGAGCGAGGAGCGAGGAGCGAGGAGCGAGGAGCGAGGAGCGAGGAACGAGGTCGCGGCGCGACGGGGAGGACTCCCCGCCGGGGTGAATCCGGCTTTGCGGATTCTCCCCGGAACCACGAGCGTCCAGCCAGCGATCGAGGCGGAACCTCTCCGCGCTGTCTCCGCGTCCCCGCGTCTCTCTGTCTCTTCCTCTCCAATCGGTCTCCTCGCGCCCGCCCTCGAATTTGCAGATCAGGGGCTGACGAGGACGCAGGGGCCGAGCGGCGTCCTCGGTCCCTCGCATGCGAGCGAGAGCTCCTTGCCCTTGCCGCCCTGGAAGTAGCCGACGCGCACGGTGTGAGGTCCGCGCTCGAGCGCGATCTCTCCTTCGGCGTCGCGAGGCGCGTGCTCGCCGTCGTCGTCGACGACGCGCACGCCGTCGACGTCGACGCGTACGCCGTCGTCGGCACGTGCGACGAACCGGACGACGCCGTCCTCCGGGACGACGAGCCATGCGTCGTAGTCGACCGCGAAGTGCTCGAGGCGGAACGTCGGGTCGAACGACAGCGAGGACAGCCTTCCGCTCCGCTTCACGCCGAGGCGTGCGAAGTCGGGCACCGAGTGGAAGTCTCCCTCGTAATATTTGTACATTACACCTTCACGAAACATCGCCGGATCCATCGACGGCTGGATCGGCGGCCTCGGCGTCGAGCGCTCGAACGTCCCGCGGACCACGTCGCTCACGCGACCTCCGGGGAGGAACAGCCGCGCAGCCGCCGAGGTCGCCGCGCGGAGCACGAGGGGCGCGTCGTAGATCGGTGAAGAGGCGCCCGGCTCCGAGCCGTCGAGCGTGAATCGAACGACGCCTTCGGGGTGGAGAGCCGGCGGAGCGAGCGCGAGCGACGCGCTCTCGATGAACACCTTCTTGCGAGGCATCCCGACCGGGGGCTCGACGAAGTAGCGAACGCTGCTCGCATCGAGCAGGCGCCGCTGCGCGCCGAAGCGCGAAACGAACGTCGGATCGCTCGGTCCGCTCCACAGCGCGTCCGAGAGAGCGGCGAGCCTCGGAAGGAGGAGCGTGTCGAGGTCGGCGCTGCTCTCGACGTACTCGGTCCAGAGGGCGCCTTCGCCGCCGAGGACGTGCGCCGCCTGCGCCGCGGAGAGGCCGCGGGGAAGCGGGTCGAACGCGAGCACGTTCGTCCACGGAGCGTAGCCCGGATGGCCTGGACCGTTCTGCGTGCGCGTCTGCCAGAAGTTCAGATAGGTCGTGTCCGACGGCGCCATCACGACGTCGTGACCAGCAACGGCCGCGACGCGACCGCGCTCGACGTTCTGCCAGGCCACCACGACGCCGTCAGCCGGGAAGCCGCCGTCGAGCGCCTCGTCCCAGGCGACCATGCGCCGCCCGCGCGCCGAGAGCATCGCGCCGATGCGCTTCATGAAGGCGCCCTGGAGAAGCGGGGGCGTCAGCTTCTCCTTGGCCATCCTTGCGCGGCACTTCGGGCATGCGTTCCAGCGCATCGCCGGCACCTCGTCACCGCCGACGTGGACGAGCCGCGAAGGAAACACCTCGGTCGTCTCGCGCAGCACGTCGGAGAGAAGCGTGTACGTCCCCTCGTTGCCCGCGCAGAGAACGTCCTCGAAGACGCCCCATGTCTTCGGCACCTCCTGCTTCTTGCCCGTGCACGACAGCTCCGGATGCGACGCCAGGATCGCGCGCGCGTGGCCGGGCATCTCGATCTCGGGCACGACGGTGACGAAGCGGTCCTTCGCGAAGGCGACCACCTCGCGGGCGTCCTCCTGCGAGTAGGAACCGGCGGGCGCTCCCACCTGCGTGAGCTCGGGGTGAGAGCGGATCGAGAGGCGAAAGCCCTGGTCGTCCGTCAGGTGCCAGTGAAAGACGTTGAACCGATAGAAGGAGAGTAGATCGACGTAGCGCTCGACGAGCTCCTTCGTGAAGAAGTGCCGAGCGACGTCGAGGTGCATCGCGCGGAACGGATACGCGGGAGCGTCCTCGATGCGGATGCACGGCAGCGTGGCGCGCCCGACGCCTGGCCCGGGAGGCGAGAACGCGATCGGACGCGCCCGCGCGAGCTGCGCGAGCGTCTGCGCGGCGTAGAACAGGCCCGCCGGGTGGCGTGCATGGACGAGCGCGCGGTCGGGCGTGATGTCGAGCGTGTACGACTCGTCCTCGAGGTCGCGCGGCGGGTCGACGGAGGGGTCGCGCTGCGCGAGCGCTGCCGGCGCATCGAGCCGGAGCACGATCGCGTGCGCGGGCCCGGGCTCGCCCGCGGCGATCGCACGGACCAGCGACGTGCCGACCCCGAGCCACCCCGCGAGGCGCGCGCCGACCGCACGCGCGGCCGGATGATCGTCGACGACGATCCCGTTCACGTCGCCGATCGCGAGGGTCCCCGCACATGCGACCGACGATCTCGGCCGCGGCACGAGCGGAAGCGGGGCTAGCGTCGCGACCGCGACCGACGCGTCGTGAGCCGACGCATCCGCGTGCGGGCTTCCTGCATCGAGCGACGTTCCCGCCGTCGATGCCGGTCGCTCACCCGTGCATCCTGCACCCATCGCGCACGCGACAGCGAGCGCCGCCAGGCCCGGGTGCCAGGCCGTCCGGGCCTGGCACACATGACTGCGATGTCCGGGGGCCGCCCCGCCCAGCCGAGCTGAAGCACACGAATCCTCGTCAATTCGCGCCCTCGGGGAGGTGGCACGCCCCCTGCTCATGCCGGCTCTGCTCGCACGCATCTACGATACCCTTCCGAGGCCCCCATGAATCGCTTCCTCGCCGCCGCGCTCGTCGCCATGCCCCTGGCGGTCGCGCTGACCGCGGGCTGCTCCTCGGACTCCGAGGTGCCCGTCGAGAAGATCACGGACCCCGACAAGCTCGGTGCGCCGCTCGCCGGACAGGGCTTCCAGCTCAAGACGCAGCTGTTCGCGGTGAACGCTGGCGAGGAGATCCAGAACTGCTACTTCTTCAAGGTCCGTGACCTCGCGAAGGCGGGCGGCTTGCCCGAGAACGATCCGGTGAACCTCCACCGCGTGCAGATCGTCCAGAAGTCCGGCTCGCACCACATGAACATCTTCCGCGTTCGCTCGGTCGTCGGGCTCGACCCGGCGAAGGGCGCGATCCAGGAAGGCAAGAACGGCACGGGCGAGTGCTTCAAGAGCCCGAACTGGGCCGACTGGCCGCTCGTCGCCAACACCCAGATCGGCGGCGAGCTCGACTGGACATTCCCGGAGGGCGTCGCGAACGTCTTCCAGCCCGACGAGTGGCTGATGCTCCAGACGCACTACGTGAACGCCACGTCGCAGAAGTCGCCCGAGGGCGGCGAGGTCGCCGCGAACTTCCACACCATCGCGAAGGAGAAGGTCGTCCACGAGATGGGCACCCTCTTCGCGACGAAGCAGTCGGTCCGCGTGTGCAAGGGCAACCCGACGCCGAGCTACACGGGCAGCTGCCAGTTCAAGAACGAAAACCCCGTGAACATCATCGGCGCGAACGGCCACTTTCACGCGCGTGGTAAGCAGTTCTCGATCTACAACTGGGACGGCAAATCGATCGGCCTCCCGCCGGAGACGGAGAAGTTCTACACGTCACGCACGTGGGACGAGCCGCCGATGATGCGATCGCCCGAGCTGAACGTCGCGGTCCCCGCGAACGGCGGCGTCATGTACGAGTGCGCGTTCCAGTGGACGCCGCCCGCGGAAGAGGCCGGCGGCTGCAAGGCGCTCGACGACGACGACGTCCTCAAGCACAAGGACGCGACGCCGGACTGCTGCTACACGTTCGGCCCGATCGTCGAGAAGAACGAGCACTGCAACGCGTTCGTCTACTACTACCCGAAGCAGGACGACGTCTTCTGCAACTGATGTGACTCGCTTGTCGTCGCGCCGCACGCTCACTCTCCTCGCTCCCGTGATCGCGGGCGCGATCGCGCTCGCGGGGTGTCCCGGCGGCGACGACTCGCCGGCGACCGACGCGGGGCTCGAAGCGGCACCGGACGCGCCGACGGAATGCCCCGCGGGCTTCCTCGGCGATCCGGCGCAGCCCATCCAGATCGAGCTCCGCGCGCTCCGCGCCGACGGCACCGACGTGCCGCTGAACGAGGGAGACGATCTCGCGATCGTCTTCCCGCCCCAGGGCGGGCGGGTCGCGTTCGTCGGGGTTCGCGCGCTCAATCTCGACGGCTGCGGCGTGCAGGTGACGGGCGCGCTCCGCGACCTGGGCTCGCGACAGGTGCGTGTCGACGGGCGGACGGTGAACCTGCGCAAGCAGCCGGACGGCTGGGGCACGACGGGCACCGGCACGACCACCAACATCGAGGACTCGTCGGCGATCGGCGACTACTCGAACGTACCGCTCTGCCCGAACCAGTGGGCGGACGTCGACGTGTTCGACCATCCGTTCGAGGTCGAGGTCCAGGTGAGAGACCGCACGAAGAAGAGCGCCAGCAAGGTGATCAAGGTGACGCCCCGCTGCTCCGAGCCCGGCGCGAAGGAGACGGCATGCCGCTGTCTCTGCAAGAAGGGCTACGTGCTGGGCGAGTCGTGCGGCGAGGACGCAGGCGTGCCCGACGGAGGAACGCTGTGAACGCGCGGCTCGCTCTCGCGGTCGCGATCTCCGGAGCGCTGGCGAGCATCGTCGTCGCGGTGGCCGGCGCATCGAGCCTCGCGTGCTCGCCGTCACACACCGACGGCGCCGCGGACAGCGGAGTCGACGCGGCCGAGGCCGCGACCGGCCCCGTCGAGTGGAAGCCCGTGCTCGAGCACCTCGACGGCGCGCTCCTCTCGATCTGGGGAACCTCCGAGCACGACGTCTGGACGGTCGGCGGACCGCTCGGCAACTCGGGCTTCGATTCGCTCGTCATGCGCTTCGACGGCGCCGTGTGGAAGCGCTCGGCGACTGGCGGCAACGAGACGTACTGGTGGGTCCACGGCACGGGGCCGAACGACGTGTGGCTCGTCGGCGAGAAGGGCCGTATCACGCACTGGGACGGCACGAAATTCGAGGAGCGTCCCTCCGGCACCACCGCGACGCTCTTCGGCGCGTGGGCGGCGGCGCCCGACGACGCATGGGCCGTCGGCGGCACGCCCGACCAGCCTGCTCAGCCGAATGACGTCCTCCTTCACTGGGACGGCTCGTCGTGGAAGCCCGAGACGCTCCCCGAGGCGAATGAAGTCGCCCTTTTCAAGGTGTGGGGCTCGAGCAAGGATGACGTCTACGTCGTCGGTGAGGCCGGGCTCGTATGGCATCGTACGAGCGGCACGTGGAAGCGCGAGGCCGACGGCGTCGCGAAGGGTCGGCTCACGACGGTGAGCGGATGCTCCGCGAGCGAGCTCTTCGCGGTCGGTGGTCGCGATCTCCTCACGTCGAACGGCAGCGAGTGGAGGCGGTCGGATGCGGTGCTCGTGAACGACGTCAACGGCGTCGCGTGCGCTCCGCCCTCTGCTCCTTCACGCGAGTGGGGCCGCGCGGTGATCGTCGGTGGTGGCAGCCTCAAGCTTCGCCTCGTCGGCGATCGCTGGGAGGACGACTTCGGCTCCAAGCCCTTCAGCGATCTCCACGGCGCCTGGGTCGACCCGACCGGGGCGTTCTGGGGCGTCGGCGGCAGCTTCAACGCGACGCCGCGCGCGGGCGCGTCGCGCGACGGCGTCGTCGCGCGCTACGGCGCGGGCACCGTCCCGAGCACGATCGCGCAGTGAGATGGAGACGAGGCGGCGCCGTATGCGGCGCGACGCCTCAGCCGGCGACGCGACGCTTCGTCGTCGTCTTGCGCGCGGCGCCGCCGCCCCCCGGGGAGACGAGCTCCTCGAGCGCGATGTCCAGCGCCTCGCAGATGCGATTGGCCACGAAGAGCGAGGGACCGAGCTCGCCGCGCTCGAGGCGGGCGATGTAGTTCGGAGAGAGCCGCGCCTGGTCCGCGAGGAAGGCCTGGGTCCAGCCGTGCTCCTGCCGAGCGCGGCGGATGCCCTCGCCGACCCCCGTGTTGAACTGGTGGTGCTCGTCCTGGACGGCCTCCGGGGTCTTCGGAGGGATCTTGGAGTCCATCTCGAATTTCGGGCGCTTACCGCTTTCCTGTCCCATCGTTTCGGAGATTACCTCACGAAGATTGTCGCCGAACCGAGATTTCGTCGGAGCGCAATCCGGCAGAATGCCGCGGATACATAGAATCACTCTGGAAAACGAACGCGACTCTCGCCGGCACCGAGGACGTGGCCAAGCGCGAGAAGCGCACCCAGGGCTGTCGCTGAGCTACTGCCGGTAGCCCTGCGGCTCGACGAGGACTTCGTACATTGCTCGGTCTCCGTCAGGGGGTCGATTCGCGTCGCTCGACGATCAGGCTCTGGAGACCGCGGCCCACATAGCCCTCGACGTCGAGCAATGCGCTCTCCGCGAGGCCGATGCCGTCGGCGCCGAAGCGCGTCGCCGCATCGAGACCGACCCACTCTCCGACGAGCTCACGCGCGAGGCTCACGGTGAGGTCGGGGTTCAAGAACGTGTAGTCTGCAACATCGAGCGCGACGCTCGTTCCGTTGCCCGAGTCGGCGGCGCACACCACGCGCTGGAGCGAGCTCGGCATCTCGCCGGGGACGACCGGGACGCGCATGCGCATCCAGAGGGCCATCTGCCCTGTGCCGAACGGGCCGCCGAGGAGACGCGTCTCCATCGCGGTGTGGTAGCCGACGGGGGCCTTGAAGAACGGGAACTGGTAGGACGCGCACAGATCCGGCGTGCGCGGCGGCGTGCCGGGCGTCGCGGGGACGCCGACGTCGGCGCGACGCATGAAGAGCGCCTCGGCCGTCGCCACCGCACGACCGCTCGCGTCCGTCAGGTACGCGCGCGCGACGCGCACCTTCTTGCCCTCGCGCACCGGCTCCACCGTGACGCGGAAGACATCGAGCGCGATCGGCCGATGAAACGCGACACTCATGCGGATCGGACGGAGCGGCAGCGAGGACTGCTTCGCGTCGAGCTCGAGCGCGCGCGCGAGGAGCGCCGATGTCGGGCCGCCGTGCTGGTGCTCGGCGCTCCACGGACCGCGCGTCGCCTCCGTCGCGCGGAAGCGATCGCCCTCGGGGAGGTAGAAGGCCTCGGGCAGCGTCACGGCGCGTCCTGGAAGCGGAGGACCTCACGCCACTCGGCGACCATGTTGTCGTCGGTGACGACCGTGGCCGCGGCCGTGCGCGCGAGGACGCTGTCGCGTGACTCGAGGCCTTCGCTCGTCGGCTCGGCCTTGATCGTGTCGGGGTACGTGAGCAGCTCGTCGAAGAACTTCTGCCCCTCCTCGGTCGTGCGATCGATCGCCGGCTGCCCGTCGAACGTGAACGCGGCGAGCGTCTTCTCCCAGCGCGCCTTGTCGAAGACGAGCGGCGAGTCGCTGACGGCCATGAAGTTGTAGACGCGGATCGCGTACGGGAACGTGGTGGCGGCGGTCTTCTTCACGTCGTCGGACGACGTGGTGTTGAAGTAGAAGAGCCCGCCCGGTGCGAGGTGATTGCGCACGAGGCCCATGAACTCGGTCGAGAGCAGATCGGTGATGTGCGCGCGCCAGTGCCACGTCGTGTTCATGACGACCACGTCGAACCGCTCGTTCGGGTGGCGGTTCAGCCAGCGGCGCCCGTCGTCGATGACGATGTCGACCTTCGGGTCGTGGAGCACGCCCGCGACCTCGGGATGGCCGGCGATGAGCTTGTTGTAGCCCGGGTTGATCTCCACGATCGTGAGGTGCTCGAGCCCGGGGAGGTGCTGGATGACCGAGGCCCACGAGCCCGAGGCGAGGCCGATCATGAGCACCTTCTTCGGTGCCGGGTGCATCGCGCCGATGCCGTAGGCGCGCATGATGCCGTTGCGGTCGTAGCGGATGCTCGTGTTGAAGCGGCCGTCGTAGGCGCCGCCGCCGTAGACGGTGCCGTCCTGCGTGACGGTGATGACGCCGCTCTTCGTCTCGATGATCTCGGCGAACTTCGTGTCGGCCGCGAACTTGTCCTTGTAGAGAAGGCGCTCCCAGATGCGGTCGTAGGCGCGCGGCGTGCCGACGACGAGGAGCACGGCGACCGCCGCCACGCCCGCGAGCCACACGCCGCGAGCCGCGCCGCGGAGGTCGGAGAGGATGACGAGCCCGCCGACCAGCGCGAGGCCGATGAGGACGATGACCTCGCCGGTCGTCCTCAGCGGCCAGGTGTCGAAGAAGACGAAGCCCGTGAGCAGGCTGCCGACGGCCGAGCCGACGATATTTGCAAGGTACACGTAGCTGAGGCGCTGCCCGGCGCGGTCGTCCGCGGTGATGCCGAAGTGGCAGACGAGCGGGAGGATCGCGCCGAGGAGGCCCGCCGCGACGACCACGAGGCCGAGCGCGATGGGCCAGCCGCCGTGGCTGCCTGCCGTGTACCCGAAGAACGGAACGACCGCCCACGCGACCACGTTGGCGACGAGCGCGAAGAGCGCGAGCGCGCGGAGCTGGCGCGTGTCGCCGCTCTTCGCGTCGTCCTTGCAGAAGGCGCCGGCGACGCGCGAGCCGAGCGCGAGACCGAGGAGATAGGCCGCGAGCAGGAGCCCGAAGGCGCCGGGAAGCCCCCAGCTCTCGAACGCGATGACGCGGTACCAGACGATCTCGTAGGAGAGCGCGATGAAGCCGCTGACCGCGGCGACCACGAGGGCGAGGACGAAGCTCATGCTGCGCTCTCGGTCTCTTCGTTCTCGGACGACGCAGAAGACGACGCGGCTGCAGCGGCGGACGCCAGCACCGCGGCGATCTCCGACGGTCGCTGCGACCTTCGGTGCGCGATGTACGCGAGCAGGCTGACCGTGATGTTGAGGAGCGCCGCGGCCTGCACCGTGCCCCTGAGCCCCGCGGCCTTCATCACGAAGAGCACCGCCGCCGCCGACGCGAACGCCGAGCCGAGCGTGTTGACGAAGTAGAGCGTGCCGACGCTCTTGCCGACGTTCTTGCTCGACCGCACGAGGTGGGCGACGAGGAGCGGCAGCGTGCTGCCCATGAGCAGCGTGGGCACGAGCACGAGGAGGAACGTGACGACGAACGTGGCGATGGCGCTCATGCCGAGCGTCGCGTCACCGACCGCGTGGAAGACGCGGAGCGAGATGAGCCCGAAGAGCCCGATGCCGAGCTCGGCCAGCGAGAACATGAGGAGCACGGGGCGCTTCGGATCCTTCGAGACCGCGCCGCCCGCGACGCTTCCGACGCCGAGCCCGAGCATGAAGGCCGTGACCACCATCGTCACGCTCTCGATGTTGATCCCGTAGATCGCGTAGAGCGCCCGCTGCCACACGATCTGGTAGAGGAGCGCGGCGAAGCCGGAGAGGAGGAAAACAGCGTAAATCCAGGCCCGCATGGGGGGCAAGCTACTACAAGACGACCGCCCGCTCGCCCAGGAAGTACTCCTGTCGGTGCCGGCGCCCACTCATTGGTACGCTGGTGGGGAATGGGCAGATCCTCCAGGCTCGCGGTCGTCGGGCTCACCTGCCTCTCGGGGGCAGGTTGCAGCCTGCTCGTGGACGCGACGGGCCTCTCCGGGACCGCTCCGCCCACGACCGAGGCTGGCTCGAACGGCGACGGCGCCGTCGCCGACTCGGGGAGCGAGAGCTCGACGTCGATCGACGCGGGGGAAGCGGGGCTCTGCGACGACACGGTTCTCTGCGACGACTTCGAGGGCGTATCCACCGTTCCCTGGAAGACGCTCGACGACTCGGTGGGCAGCGGCGGCACGCTCGTCCGCGACACTGTTCGTCCGCGAAGCGGGATGCGCTCGCTCCACTGCGCACGCACGACGCCGAAGACCGGGCGGGCGTTTCTTCGAACGAGCGTCGCGCCGGCCACACTGACCTGCGAGCTCGACGCCTTCGCCGAGGGTGTCCCCGCGGGGGAGAACGTCGAGGTTCTCACCCTGCGGAGAGCGGTCAACGGCTTCGCGGCGTACGAGCCCGGCTACGTCTTTCTGAGACCGAGCGGCGCCATGCTCGGTGAGTACAAGCGGTTCCCGGACGCCGGGGTGGTGGACAACACGGTGGACCTCCCCCTCTCCGGAGGCGGCATCGGCCGCTGGGTCCATCTCAAGATCGTGATCACCGGCACGTCGTCGACCCTCGAGGCGAGCGCCGACGACGCGCCCGCCGTGTCGCGCACGCTGACGCTCACCGAGAGCGCATCGCCCCCGACGGAGGTCGAGGTGGGGATCACCTACGGAACGAACGGCGCGACGCCGACGGTCTTCGTCGACAACGTCGTCTGCCGCGATCACTGAGCGCCGGTCAGAGCAGCGTGACGGTGACGTTGTCGTAGGCGATGCGCGCCTTGCCGTGGGTCGCCGTGGCCGACGGCCCGATGTCGAGGAGGAGCCCGACGCTCGGCGAATGGATGCCCTTGTCCGTGCCGGCGACCGGGATCCCGTTGAGGTAGAGCCCCGCGCCCGAGCCGTCGAAGGCCGTGACCATCCGGACGTGGAACCAGCCCGGCGTGGTCGGTACGCCGACAGGGATGCTCGAGGCGCCGCCCGTGAGGCTCGGGTCGCGGACGACGAAGAAGAACACACCCTGAAAGAACGAGAGGGAGACCGCCCGCGCATCGCTGTCGAGGCGCAGCGCCGCGAGCTGACCGCCGACGACACCGCCGTCATCGCCCGTGGGGAGCTCGTCGAGCCGGATGTCGAATTCGAGGCTCGCGCCGTTCGCGACGCCGCGGCCGAGGCTGGTCGAGAGAATGGCGACGCCGTAGGGCGTGTTGTCGGAGCCACCGCCGGCGTCTCCCGAGTCGCTCCCCGCATCGAGATCGGGGAGAAGTGGGAACGTGTCGACGGTCGCGAGGAGGGCGTTCGGAGGCGAGCGGTCGCTCGGCGTCGTCCCGAAGGTTCCACCGTTCATGAAGGGATTCTGCCACCCCGTCGTGACGGGGCCGTCGTCGAAGTCCGCGCAGAAGAGCGCGGTCGACGCGTCGCCCGTCTTGCAGAAGCGCGCCACCGGCGGGCTCGCCTCGCCCGCCTCGACGGGCAGCACCGAGGTCTCGGTGCCTGCCTCGTCGGGCGTTGCTACCGGTGACGCCTCACCAGAGAAGCTCGAGCAGCCCACCGCGACTCCCCAGGCTGCCGGGGCGGCGAGGAGCACGAAGAGGCGCCAAGAGGTGCCGGGACGCATCTCTCGATGCTACGCGCCCGGCGGCTCGGCCGCCACGAGCAACACACGGGCGAGCTCGCTCAGGAAGTACTCGCAGTCGGTGACGATGCCGACCGCCTGATGCGTGCCGCGGTCGGTGAGCTTGATCACGGTCTCCGCGCTCGTGTCGACGCAGAAGGTCGCCACCCCCGCGGGGAGCATGTTTCCGGTCGCGACGCCGTGGAGCGTGGTGGCGACGATGACGGCGACGGTGACGTCGGGCGTGAGCTCACGCATGGCGTCGGCGGCGGCGACGGCGTCAGTGACCACGTCGGGGAGAGGGCCGTCATCGCGGATGGAGCCGGCGAGCACGAATGGAATGGGCGTGGTGATGCACGCATGCATGACGCCTCTCGTGATGAGCCCCGCCTCCACGGCGGCCGCGAGCGAGCCGGCGCGGCGCACGCGATTGATGGCGCGAAGGTGGTGCTGATGGCCGTGCGGGACGTTCGCGCCGAGCGCGAGGTCGATGCCGAGCGACGTGCCGAACATCGCGGACTCGACGTCGTGCGCCGCGAGGGCGTTGCCGGCGAACAGCACGTCGACCCAGCCCGCGCGGATGAGCCGCTCGAGCACCGGCGCGGAGCCCGAGTGGACGATGGCGGGGCCGCCCACGAAGAGCACCCTCTTGCCCGCGGCGTGAGCGGCACGCATCGCCAGGGCGACGTCCGCGATGATGCGTGCCTTCGGTCGCTCGGTCGAGACGCCCGACGACATGAAGCGGAACGCGTCGCCCTCGGCGTCCGACCTCGGGGGCAGCACGACGCGCAGGCCCGCGTCGCCCACGACGATCGCATCCCCCTTGCGGACCCGATGCATCGGGCACGACTCGACGCGCGGTGCCGTTGCGCCGCTGCCCCGCACGACCCGGATGCCGACATCCATCTCCGGACGCTCGACGACGACCCAGCGGCCGTCGACGCGAACCTCGGTCGGATAGTTCGTGGTCGCGTGGAACCCCTCGGGAAAGACGCCGTCGAGGTCGGCAACGACCACGGCGGCGTCGGCGGTCTCGCTCGGCTCGGCAGAGGAGGGCGCCATCGGCGCCAGCGTAGCGCGGCTCGCGCGTCGTGGATCGGGGCGCCCGAGGTGAGCCCGATTTTACACCGTAAATCTACGCATTCTCTCGAATACTCGCGACTCTGACGGGACGCGTCGTGGCGCGTCTCCGGTCTCGCGAGTACATTGCGCGCGCTTTGCACAACCGCCGCCGCCTCCCGCCCTTCTTCGCCGCCCTCCTTCCGCTCGCCGCCGTGCTCGTTCCAGCTTGCTCGAGCAGCTCGAGCGACCCGAGCGCGCCCGTCGTCACGGTCGCCTTCGACCCCGAGGCGAGCTTCGCGGCGGAGAACGCCTTCTTCGATTTTCCGTATCCGTCGGACCTGCGCCTCACGCCGCAGGGCACGCCGGACGTCGCGGCCTTCCCCGACCCGGGCGTCCCCATCCTCGTCGGCCTGAAGAAGGCCGCACAGGAGCGGAAGGGCTTCCCGATGGTGCCCGCCGCGTACTTCAAGTTCACGGCGAAGCTGAAGGAGCGTGACCCCGAGCTGCTCGTCGAAGGCGGCCTGAAGGCGCCGATGCTCCTCCTCGACGTCGACCCCACGTCGCCCGAGCGCGGCACCGCGTACCCGGTCGTCGCGCAGACGCCGAACCCCGACGCCTACGTGCCGGAGAACCTGCTCTCGATCGCGGCGCGCCCGGGCATCGTGCTCGCGCCGAACCGCAAGTTCGCGTTCGTCGTCACGCGCGGTGTGGGCATGGAGGCCGGCGGCGAGCCGCAGGCCCCCGCGATGCTCGCGGCGCTCTCGCGCGGCGAAGTGCCGGCGGGGGCGAACGGGGGGATGGCCGCGAAGGGCGCCGCGCTGAAGGACCTCTACGCGCCGCTGTGGGAGACGCTCGACAAGGTCGGTGTTCCTCGCGCGGACGTCGTCGGCGCGACCGTGTTCACGACCGGCGACGTCGTCGCCGACAACGCGACGCTCGGCGACCTCGTCGTGAAGACGTACACGCCCGACCTCACCGACCTGTCGCTCCTCCCCGACCCGACGAACACGCAGCCCGAGCTCTGCCACGTGCGCGCGAAGATCGTGATGCCCCAGTTCCAGAAGGGCACGCCCATCTTCACGACCGAGGGCCTCTTCGAGATCGGCGCGGACGGCCTGCCGGCGAAGCAGCGTGACGAGTCGGTTCCGGTCTCGATCGGCATCCCGAAGAAGCCCATGCCCGCGGGCGGCTACCCGCTCGTCGTCTACTTCCACGGCTCCGGCGGCGTCTCGCAGCAGGTCATCAACGGCGGCGACCTCGGCGACCCGCCGGATCGCTGGCCGGGCGGCACGCTCGGTGCGCTGGGCTTCGCGACCGCCGGGCAGGCGCTGCCGATCAGCCCGGAGCGCGTCCCGGGCGCGAAGGACATCGACTACCTCAACGTGAACAACATGGTCGCGATGCGCGACACGTTCCGCCAGGGCATCGTCGAGTCACGCATGTTCCTCGCGGCGCTCTCGCGCGTGCACATCCCCGCCTCGGTGCTTGCAGGATGCACGGGGCCCACGCTCCCCGCCGGCGAGACGGACTACCACTTCGCGCCGAACCCGCATGCCCAGGGCCAGTCGATGGGCGGCATGTACACGAACCTGGTGAGCGCCACGGACAAGAGCATCAAGCTCGCCGTGCCGACCGGCGCGGGCGGCTACTGGGTCTACTTCATCCTCAAGACCTCGACGGTGCCGGGCGCGGCAGGCCTCGTGGCGCTGCTCCTCCGCACGACCGAGAAGCTCTCGTTCCTCCATCCGGCGCTGCAGATCGCGGAGACCGCGCTCGAGCCGGTCGATCCGATGGTCAGCGCGGCGCGCGTCGCGCACCGTCCGCTCCCCGGTCACCCGGCACGGCCCATCTACGAGCCGGTCGGCCTCGACGACTCGTACTTCCCCACGGTGATCTACGACGCGATGGACCTCGCGTACGCGCACCCGCGCGTGGGCGACGAGATCTGGCCGACCATGCGTGACGCGCAGAGGCTCGCAGGCCTCGACGCGCCGCTCTCCTATCCGGTGAAGGCGAACCTGAAGTCGGTCGACGGCCAGTCGTACACCGGCGCGATCGTGCAGTACGCGCCCAACGGCTACGACGGCCACGCGATCTATCGCAAGCACGACGCCGTGCTCTACCAGTACGGCTGCTTCCACGCGTCGTTCCACAAGACCGGCACGGCCGTGATCCCCGCGCCGGCCCCCAACGGAACGCCCTGCGCGGAGTGAACGTCGCTTCAGCTCACGGAGGCTGACAGACGCCCGCCACGCACGCACCGCCCTGGCAGGAGTGGCCGCACGCTCCGCAGCTCAGGCTGTCGGTCGCGAGGTCCGTCTCGCATCCGGTCGACGGGTCGTCTTCGCAGTGAGCGAAGGTGCCGGCGCAGGCGAACGTGCACTTGCCCGCCACGCAGGTGGCGCTCGACGCGTGCTTCGTTCCGCAGACGGACCCGCACAGGCCGCAGTTCTTCGGATCGGTGGCGCCGTAGGTCTCGCAGCCCGGCTGCGCATCGTCGCACTCGAGGTACCCCGGGTCGCACGACCCCAGGGCGCAGGCCTGCTGGACGTTGCAGATGGCGGCGCGATGCGGAAAGGAAGGACACGGCGCGCAGCTCGTATCAGCGCACCCGCTGAGCGGGGCCAGCCCCGACACGCAGACGCCGCCGCAGTGCTTCGCGCAGTTGGTGCCCGCGTCGTCGTCGGTGCCCGCCTCGGGGCTCGAGGCCGCCGGCGTGGGCGACGGGTCCTCCTGGGTGCACGAGAAGAGCATCAGGCATCCGAGGGTGAGCGCCGCGGCCGTGAGTGAAGCGTTTCGCATGGGGATCCGATTGGAGTGTGGAAGCGTCCACCAAGAATGGCTCGCGTGCCGAGCTCGTTTACCTCAATGAAGAGGATTTAATCCGCGGGTGCGCTAGAGACGGGGCCACATGGCGAGCCCGCACCCCAGAAAACCCGAGCTTCTTGCGCCCGCGGGAGACCGCGACGCGCTCGAGGCCGCGGTGCGCGCCGGGGCAGACGCCGTGTATTTCGGGCTCCAGGGCTTCAACGCTCGAGCCCGCGCGACGAACTTCGATGCGGCTGAGCTCGGCGAGACGATGCGCTGGCTCCACGAGCATGGCGCGCGCGGGTACGTGACGCTCAACACGCTCGTGTTCGACGCTGAGCTGCCGAGCGTCGAGGCCGCGGTCAGGGCGTGCGCCGAGGCCGGGGTCGACGCGGTGATCGTGCAGGACCTCGGCGTGGCGCGGCTCGCCCGCGCGATCGCCCCCGAGCTCCCGATCCATGCTTCGACGCAGATGACCTGCACCGACGCCTCGTCGGTCGAGCTCGCTCGAGAGGTCGGCGCGACGCGCGTGATCCTCGCGCGTGAGCTGTCGCTCGAGGACATCGCGAAGGTGAAGCGCGGCACCGACGTCGAGGTCGAGGTCTTCGTGCACGGCGCGCTCTGCATCTCCTACTCGGGGCAGTGCCTCACGAGCGAGGCGATCGGCGGGCGTAGCGCGAACCGCGGCGCCTGCGCGCAGGCGTGCCGGCTGCCCTACGAGCTGGTGGTCGACGGCGAGCTCCGGGACACCGCGGACCGCGCGTATCTCCTCTCACCGGAAGATCTCGAGAGCTCCGCGCTCGTGCCCGATCTGGTGCGCGTCGGCGTCTCGTCGCTCAAGATCGAGGGGCGCCTCAAGGGCCCCGAGTACGTCGGCGCGACCACGCGGCTCTATCGCAAGGCGATCGACTCGGCGACCGGCACGGGCGTCGCGCCCACCGAGGAGGAGCGGCGCGCGGCGCTCCAGACGTTCACGCGCGGGTCGGGCCCGGGCTTCTTTCCCGGCGCCGATCACCAGCGGCTCGTCGAGGGGCGCGCGTGCGATCATCGCGGGCTCGAGGTCGGCGCGCTTCGCGCGGTCGAGTCGTTCCGCGGGCACATGACCCTCGTGGTGGAGCTCGCGGTCGATCTCGCGCGCGGCGACGGCGTCCTCGTCGAGGGCGGCTTCGCGAGCGAGGGCGAGGTCGGTGGCCGCGTGTGGACGCTCTCGGTCGGCGGTCACGACGTCGAGCGCGCGCACGCCGGCGACACCACGCACGTATGGCTCGGGCCCGACGTGCGGCTCGGCACGGAGCTCGGCAAGACGGCGCGCGAGAACGCGCGGCGCGTGTTCCGCACCAGCGCGCCCGCGGTGGCGAAGAAGATCATGAACGAGCTCGAGCAGGCGCCCGCGCGCACGCGGCTCGACCTGCGGATCGCAGGGCGCGTCGGCGAGCCGTTCGTCCTCGAGGGGCGCACGGCCTCGGGCGGCTTCGCGCGCGTCACCGGCGACGCGAACATCGAGGAGGCGCGCTCGGCCCCCCTCGACGAGAAGGCGCTCCGCGAGAAGCTCGGCAAGCTCGGCGACTCGCCGTTCGAGCTCGGCTCGCTCGACGTGGGGCTCCCGGCAGGGACCATCGTTCCCGTGTCGTCGCTCAATCGGGCGCGCCGAGCGCTGGTCGAGGCGCTCGCCGTGACGGCGATGCTCCACCACCCGACGACCGGTGCATCTTACACGGACTTGCTGGCCGCGGCGCTGCCGCCGGAGCGCCCGCGCCCGACGGGCGGGCTCTTCGTGCTCTGTCGCAACCTGGAGCAGGCGACCGCGGCGCTCGATGCGGGCGCCGACGGCGTGTATCTCGATTTCCTCGAGCTCACCGGGACGGGCGAGGCGCTGCGTCTCCTCCGCGAGCGCGGCGCGTTCGTGGGCGTGGCTCCTCCGCGGATCCGCAAGCCGGGCGAGGAGAAGATCGATCGCTACGTGACGTCGCTCGCGCCCGACGCGATCCTGGTGCGAGGCCTGGGCGCCCTGCGCGAGCTCTCGCGCGGAGAGACCCGCCCGCTCGCCATCGGCGACTTCTCGCTCAACGTGACGAACCGACTGACCGCCTCCGAGGTGCTCGGCCGTGGGCTCGCGGCGTTCACGCCGTCGTTCGATCTCGACGCGGCGCAGCTGCTCGATCTGGTCGGCGCCTCGGCGTCCGGCGTGGCGTTCGGCCCCTGGGCCGAGGTGATCATCCACCACCCGATGGCGCTGTTCCACATGGAGCACTGCGTGATCGCGGCGCTGCTCTCCGAGGGCCGTGACCACCGCACGTGCGGGCGTCCGTGCGATCGGCATCAGGTCTCGCTGCGTGATCGCGCCGGCGTGGACCACCCGGTCGAGGCCGACGTCGGCTGTCGCAACACCGTGTTCCACGCGAGGCCGCAGAGCGCCGTGCAGCTCTTGCCCCAGCTCGTGGCGGCAGGGGTCGGGCGGTTCCGCATCGAGCTCGTGCGCGAGAAGGCGGCGGACGTCACGCGCCTCGTCACCGCTTACCGCCGCGCGATCGAGACGCCGGCGCGCGCGCACGACGTCTGGGCCGAGCTCCGTACCGACGGCGGCTACGGCGTCGTGAAGGGCTCGCTCCGCATCCTGAGCTGACGCGTCACCGGGCTACGCCAAACGACAGTGTGCGGTCCGACGCCTGCAGCGAGAGGCGGCAGGAGGACTCGGACCATGCGCCACGCTCTCGCTCTCTCGTCGGTTGTCCTGGCAGCGCTCGCGCTGACGCCCGCGTGTGCGGAGACGCCCAGCCATGGGATGCAGCCGGATCCTGGTGGCGGCTACACGGTGGCGACCACCGGAGCCGAGGTCGTCAGTATCGACCAGCCGAGCGCGACCAACGCGCCGGCGCCGCCGGAGGACACGATCGCGATGCGCCTCGCCGCGGAGATCTGCACCCGCGAGGTCCGTTGCCACGCCGCGGCCGGCAACCCGCCCGCGCGCGGCGCCGAGGAGTGCTGGAATGCGAGCCTCGACCGCACGAGGCGCGAGCTCGGCCGCTGGCGCTGCTCACCTGCCGGCGCGCGGGCGCGCGCCGAGGAGTGCCTCGCGGCGATCGGCAACGAGCCGTGCGACCACGACCTCGGCAGGCGGAGGTCTCTCTGCGCGAGCAATCTCGCCTGCGGCTACGACTCGATCCTGCCGCCGAGCGCTCCGTAGCGCTTCGGGGCGCTTCGGGGCGCTCCGGGGCTCTCGCGCCTCGATGCTATGAGAGGGGAGTGAAGCTCGAACGCTTGCTGAGCACGTTCACGGGCGCCGAGCGATTCCCGTCCGAGGTGGTGCTGGTCAACCTGGCGGACACGAAGCGGCGCAATTCTCACCTCGGGAGCCTCGAGGTCGACGGAGACATCGCGACGTTCGACGCGCTCGTGAGCGAGCTGACGAATCGCGGGCGCGGGGAGCGCTCTGCGCGGGTGAGCGGCGACGAGTGGCTGTTCCTCGGCGCGGACGGCCGCGCGTTCGCCCTCGCCGCGCTCGCCGGATACGCGCTCACGAAGCCGTATTGCGCGGGCTGGAGCTGCCGCGCAACGAAGGACGGCGAGCAAAAGACCATCACCGAGCTCGTCACAACCTCGATCACGCGCACGGCGCGCTTCGTCGCCACCGCCGTCCCCTCACGCGACGCCCTCGAATCTCTCGCCGCTCGCCTCGCCGACCACATCTGGCAAGCCCCGGTCGCGACGTTCGTCCTTCTCGAGGACCTCCCGCCGCCGAGTCCCCCGCGGTGGGAATGCGTCGCGACCTACCCTGCGCGCGCCTACTACTGCCCGTTCTGCGCGGGCACCGCCTTCGAGTGGACCGACGGCGACGGCGCCGTCTACTCGGGCGACGGCGTGTGCACGAGCTGCCATGCCGAGCTCTCGTTCAAGGACGCGGGCTCGCTCGGGTAGAGCCCGTAGCCCGAAGCGCTACCGGCACTCGAGCGCTGCTGGGTCTGTCCGTCGATCGACATCCGTCGAAGGTCACCTTCCATCGTCGAAGCCAGCCGCTGGAGAGCTTCATCGACGCGGGACGCGGTCGTTCAGTGCGGAAGCGCGTAGAAGTCACGTAGCGCGAGGGCAGTCCACTCGAGAGCCCAGGTCATTCCACGCCGAAGTGCTCGCGCGCGCGACGCATGACCTCTTCGTGCGGAATGAGCGCGGCCCCGGCAGCAACCTCGGCGCGTGCCTCGCGCAGTGCGTCGATCTCGGCCTGGGTCGCTTCTCGCTCCGGGGCGCTGTCGAAGGCGACATCCATGGGGTCGAGCTTCTCCGCAGCAGCGGGGTTCATGGACGAACGATAGCACGCCCGGCGATCGGCGGCTCTGACTCGGGTTTCGCCGTTAAGCGGCGCGGTCGGGGTGAGATCTCGAAGCGTGGGCGTAGCGCCGCCGATTGCTGCAAGTCATCGGAATAGCTGCGTGGATCAAGAACGTCGGTTCTGACGAGCACGCGCTGAGCGGCACGTATAACGTCGACGAAGGCGAAGCCGCGCTTGTGTCGGTACCAGGGACGGAGAGGAGGCGCGGCGATGGTGTCGGCGTAGATGCCGTCGGCAAACCAGAGGACAAGCGATGAGTAGAGCAAGCCGATGAGCGGCGCCGTCCGAAGGACAGCGGTCTCCGTCGGCGCCTGCGAATCGGCGAAGCCGAGGTTCTGCTTCGCGTCGCGGAAGAAGACCTCGATTCCCCAGGCGCGGTCGACCACGACGTGCGACCGTCTCGTGCGAGCTTCTCTGGTTTGCGAAGGAGCTCCCCGCGCTCAGTGACCGAAGGCGAAGTTCTTCTGCCTCTTCGTGGAGCGCACGGGGTCGAGGTGATTGCCGAGACCGAAGATCTTCGGCCTTCTTCACCGCGAGCGTGTCGTCGATCACGACGCGGACCTCGCACGACCGTGCGCGAAGAACGCGTCGAAAGAGATGTTCGCCGAGCAGGTCGGGGTCCCATGTACCGCGCGAGAAGAAGCGGTGAAACGAGGCCCAGTGCCGCCGACGCGCAACGTGCGTCGCGACGAGCGCCGCCGTCACTGCGTATGTGCCTTCCGTGAGAACCCAGCCGCTCAGAACGACGACGAGACTGATGAAGCCCGGACGGGTGAGCGCGGGTCGGAAGCAGTCTTCCCAGACGGAGCGTAATTTGCGATCGCGCATGGGCGCGTGCTTGTTGTTTGAGGACGTGTGGTAACGCCTCTGTACAGCGAGCCGCGCGTGCTTAACATCGCCGAGATGCGGCACGCAGCGAAGCGGCGGCGCGGAGACCGCGCCGCCGCTGGTTGCTACTGCGGGCCGAGCTGACCGAGGCCGGTTGTCATGGCGGCGAACCGGTCGAGCAACGCGATGATGTGCTCGGGCTCCCAGCCGGCGCTAGTTGCAACGCGCGAGCGGCATCGAGAGCCGCTGCGGCCTCGGCGCGAGCGCAACGGAGCCGTGCCTTGCGGTCCGCGCCCTCGCGCGCGGCGCCCTCGGCGAACTGCAAGAACGCACCGAGCAACGCGCGACGCAGCTGGTCAGTGAGCTTGGCGTACCCGCGAGGTACCGCGCGTGCGACCGCATCTCCGCGAACGAGAGCCTCGAGGATGACCTCATAGGCGAGAAGACGGCTGTGAGCGAAACGTGCAGTGCATGATGATGACCTCCACGAGTCCGGCGGGAGCCCGGACGACGTGTCGTCTGCTCTCTACGCGACTCCGCGCGCCGGTCGGGGTCGGGTGCAGGGTCAGGGCTGGGCCCGGCCCCGAGGCTGGGGCTGGGGCTGGCGCTGGGGCTCGGGCAACCGATCAATCCGCGAGATCGATCGACTCCAGCCTCGGCCCGGCCCGGCCCGGCCTCGATCTCGGCCCCCGCCCCGGCCGCAGCCTCGACCTTGCACCCGACCCCGACCCTCACGCGCCGATCTCCTCACGCACCGATCACGAAAAGGGCGAAACCCGAGTCTGAGCGCTGTTCGCGCGGTAACTGTCGCTCCGCACGACGCGGTGGCGCCCGCGCCCGACATGGGGTGGCGCATGCCTCGCGTCACGACGTAGCGTGTCGAGAGCAGACATGGCCTTTTCCATCGCCAATGGCATGGGCGACTCGATCGATGAGCCCTCGCCCGCACAGATGAGGAAGTTCCTGTTCGACGTCGACACGGCCGACGAGGAGCACGGCGCTGCGTGGTTGTCGACCGATGACCATGTCCTCGAATGGAGCGGCGCCGACGGCGGGCTGCTCGTCTTTTCGTCTCTGGGGCCGGAGCGCACCGGCGCGCGCTGCCCCGCTACCGGCACTCGAGCGCTTCTGGGTCTGCCTCTCGCATCGCGCGCTCGAGCGCACCCGAGTCGGCGTTCAAGCGCTTCACCTCGCGCTGGATGTCGTCGAGGAGGCGCTGCGAGTCGGCGCAGAAGCGCGCGGCATCGCCCTCGTCGTCGATGGCGATTCGCGTGACGCCGCCTTCCCAGGCAAGCGTCCGCACGTCCCCGGTCCATCCTGGCGAGATCTCCTCCACAGGGGTGCTCGAGCCCTTTCGCCGAGCGAGGACGTCCAGGATGGCGGCCCAGGTCACGCCACCTCCCTGACAGTGCCTCGCGCCGAACACCGCTCGCGCGGGCGCCGAGCTCTCGCTCACGACGACGCTGAAGCACCGAGGCCCCTTCGCCTCGCCCCCATCGGCCACCGGAGCAGCCCCCCGCCTCCCACAGCCCACCAACACGAGCCCGAGAAGCGCGGCCCCCACGAAGCGTGCCCCCGCCCCCTCCCATCCCGCTCTCCTCGCCCGGCGCGTCCTCATCGACACGAAGAGCCCTGGCCCCCGCCCCCGTCGCACAAGATCGCATCCCCGCGGCCATGCGTCCCGCGGATCCCGGTCAGGCTCCCCGCGCGCGGCCCAGCACGGTGCGCAGTCGGTCGAGACCAAGCGGTGCCAAGGAGGCCGAGGGAGCCGTACTCATGTACGGTGACCGAGGCCGACGCCGGCTGCGCGCCGGTATCGGCCGGCTGCGCGCCGTGCTGGCGGAGAGGGAGGGATTCGAACCCTCGGTGGGCTTTTGACCCACGCTCCCTTAGCAAGGGAGTACCTTCGGCCACTCGGTCACCTCTCCTGAGTGGGAGACGCGATCTACTGCGCCCGGGGCCAGCGCGCAACTGCTGACCCGAGGGCGCCCAAAACCAGGCCTTAACCGGCCCGGAACGCGCGCCCGTCAGAAGAACGTGTAGCCGAGCGTGCCGCCGATGCCGTTCAGCGTCGTCCCGGCGAAGTAGCGGTCGTACCGGACCGCGAACGTGAAGTAGCTCGCGTCGCAGCAGTGGCCGAACTGCATCACGGCCTCCGGGCTGAGCGACAGGCGCTGCGGCTCGCCCTTCTGGGCGATGTCGATGGTGGTGCCGAGCCCGCCGCCGACGCCGACCACCCAGTCACTCGGGTGATAGAGGAAGCGATAGCCGAGGCGCGCGAACACCGCCGTGCCCTGCTTGCCCGACGCGACCCCGGGCTCGACCAGCGCACGATGGAACTTGTAGTCGCGGACCGTGAACGAGCCGACGTGTCGCGAGCACGTGTACGCGGGCCCGAACGGGATCGACCACGGCCACGCGATCAGCACCGCCGGCGCGCTCGCGCGCAGCTGCGAGCCGACATGGGGAACGATGCTCGCGAGGAGAAGATCGGTGCTCGAGCCGAGCGCTGACGTCAGCGCTCCCCACGGCGCGCCGAGGACGTTGTCGTCCTGCGGGTACTGGTACGGGGTCGCCGGCTGGGTCTTGCTCCAGTCGGCGAGCTCCTTGTCGTTCTTCGCGTGGAACGCGCGACAAGCGGTCGGTCCGTCGGCGTAGTCGATCCGCTCCTCCGCCTGAGCTCGAGCTGGGACGGCGGGCACCGCGACAACAGCAGCAGCGAGGGTCACGAAACCGAGCACACGGCGCGCGCGAGGCACGACGCTAACCTAGACCATGCTCACTCGAAGCGGAACGACTTACCGACCTGGACGACCTCTCCCGTGAACGCGGGGACCTTCGCCTTCTTGAACTCCTTCGCAATACACTTGGCGACCGGCGTCTTCAGCCACGGTCCCTTGTCGACGGTCGCCTCGGTCGCGCCGCCGTCGGGCCCGAACTTCACGACGATGTGACCCTCGCCGCGCGGCGCGTTCGTGCTCTTGCACTTCGCGAGGTCGACCGACGACAGCGCGGTCGACGCAGCCCCCTTGTCGAACGGGATCTCCTCGGCCGCGGCAGGCTTCGGCTCCTTCGGCGCCTTCGGCTTCTTCGGCCCGGCATCCGAGGTGCCCGCGATCGCCAGGATCGCGAACACCACGGCCGACGTCAGAAGAGCCTTCGAGCGGATCATTCCGTCCGTGTAGCAAGCGAGGTGCCGACGCTTGCAGCGTGCACGCATCCCGTGTTCGTCGCGGATGTCCATGGTCGCGCTCGATGCGCGGGCGCCCGTGGCATCCAGATCGTGGATCGGGAGGGCACCACTGGTGCCTTGTCCCCTCGACGCTCGCGCGTACGCTTCGAGGCGTGATGCTCACGCGCGCGCTGGCATGTCTCCTCGCGCTCTCGTGCGCGCACGAGCCGTCGGAGCCGCCGACCTCGCCGGCACCACCGCCGCGGGCGACCGCGTTGCCATTTCCCGAGACCGCCTTCCGCGACGAAGGCTCGCCGCAGTCGCCGGCCCCCTCCACGTCACCGCCCTCGTCCGCCTCGCGCTTCGAGACGCGTCGCATCGGCGCTGAGCCGCCGCCCGCCGCCCGCCACCACGGCGCGCCGGTCGACCTCGATCTCAAGGCCGCCGACCTCACGAACGTCTTCCGCCTGCTCGCCGACGTGGGCCACGTGAACATCGTCGTGTCGGACGACGTGACCGGGACCATCACGCTCCGCCTGAAGCACGTGCCTTGGGATCAAGCGCTCGAGGTCGTCGCTCGTACCCGTGGTCTCGTCCTCGAGCAGGATGGCAACATCATCGTCGTCCGCACCGCCCGGAAGCCCTGAGCGACTTTCGCACGACCAGACTGCTATCCTCGCCGGTCCAATGGCCGACGGAACGCTGAGGGATCTGCCACCGAGCGACGCAACGAGCGGCGCGATCCTCGACGCGTTCCTCGCGTACGTGAGCGAGCGCAAGCTCGACCTCTACCCCGCTCAGGAGGAGGCGATCCTCGAGCTGCTCGACGGCGCCAACGTCATCCTCAACACCCCGACCGGCTCGGGGAAGTCCCTCGTCGCCGAGGCCGCCCACTTCGACGCGCTCGTTCGCGGCGAGCGCTCCTACTACACGAGCCCGATCAAGGCGCTCGCCAACGAGAAGTTCTTCGCGCTCGTTCGCACGTTCGGCGCCGACAACGTCGGCCTGATGACGGGGGACGCCACCGTCAACCGCGACGCGCCCATCATCTGCGCGACCGCCGAGGTGCTCTCGAACATCGCGCTCATCGAGGGCCCGCGCGCCGATGTCGACCTCGCGATCATCGACGAGTTCCACTACTACTCCGACAAGGAGCGCGGCGTCGCGTGGCAGGTGCCGCTCCTCGCGCTGCCCAACGCGCGCTTCCTCCTCATGAGCGCGACGTTCGGCGACCCCGAGCCCTTCAAGAAGCACCTCGAGGACCTCACCGGCAAGCGCACCACCGTCGTGCGCTCGACGCACCGGCCGGTCCCGCTCGACTTCACGTACGCCGAGACGCCGCTCCACGAGACGGTGCACAAGCTCGTCGACAAGGGCAAGCACCCCATCTACCTCGTCAACTTCACGCAGCGCGCCTGTGCCGACGAGGCCCAGAACCTCATGAGCATGGACTACTGCTCGAAGGAGGAGAAGAAGCGCATCAACGAGGCGCTGCAGGGCGCGCGCTTCGACAGCCCATACGGCAAGGAGCTCCAGCGCTTCATCCGCCACGGCATCGGCATCCATCACGCGGGCCTGCTCCCCAAGTACCGGCTCATCGTCGAGAAGCTCGCGCAGAAGGGCCTGCTCAAGATCATCAGCGGCACCGACACGCTCGGCGTCGGCGTCAACGTGCCGATCCGCACCGTGCTCTTCACGAAGCTCTGCAAGTTCGACGGCGAGAAGACGGGCATCCTCTCCGTCCGCGATTTCCAGCAGATCAGCGGGCGCGCGGGGCGCAAGGGCTTCGACGACGAGGGCAGCGTGGTCGCGCAGGCCCCCGAGCACGTGATCGAGAACCTCCGCCTCGAGCAGAAGGCCAACAGCGATCCCAACAAGAAGAAGAAGTTCGTCCGCAAGAAGCCGCCGGACTGGGGCTACGTGCACTGGGACAAGTCTACGTTCGATCGCCTCATGACGGCGATGCCCGAGCCGCTCGTCTCGCGCTTCAACGTCTCGCACGGCATGGTGGTCAACGTGCTGTCGCGTGAAGAGGGCGGAGGCTGCATGGGCCTCGCGCACCTGATCAAGGCCTCGCACGAGCGGCACGCGCACAAGCGCGCGCTCGGGCGCACCGCGCTCGAGATGTTCAAGTCGCTGAAGGAGGCGGACATCCTCGACCTCACCCACGACGACGAGGGCCGCCGCAAGATCGTCGTGAACGCCGACCTCGGCGAGGACTTCTCGATCCATCACGCGCTCTCGCTCTACATGCTCGACACGGCGAAGCTGCTCACGCCGTCGGACGGCGCGTACGAGCTCGATCTGCTGACGCTCGTCGAGGCGATCCTCGAGAACCCCGACATCATCCTCGCGCGGCAGCTCGACAAGCTGAAGGGCGACAAGGTCGCCGAGATGAAGGCCGCGGGCATCGAGTACGACGAGCGCATGGCGGAGCTCGAGAAGCTCCAGTACCCGAAGCCTCAGGCCGAGTTCATCTACGGCACGTTCAACGCGTTCTCGGCGAAGCACCCTTGGGTGCGCGCCGACAACATCCGCCCGAAGTCGATCGCGCGCGAGATGTACGAGAACTTCATGTCGTTCTCGGAGTACGTGCGCGAGTACGCGCTCGAGCGCGTCGAGGGCGTGCTGCTCCGTTACCTGTCCGACGTCTACAAGGCGCTCATGCAGACGGTCCCGAAGTGGGCGAAGACCGACGCCGTCGACGACGTCGCGGTCTACTTCGGCGCGATCGTCCGCCAGGTCGACGCGAGCCTCCTCGACGAGTGGGAGCGCATGAAGAATCCGGCCGAGAAGCTGGAGCCCCGCCCCGACACCGACGACCTCGAGCCGGCCGGCTCGAAGGACATCACCAAGGACAAGCGCGGCTTCATGGTCCTGGTGCGGAATGAAGTCTTCCGTTTCATGCGCTCGATCGCACGCCGTGACTACGGCGAGGCCGCACGTGTCGTGACGGCCCACGCTGAACCGGCGATCATGGGAGCGGAGGTGCGCGAAGCGGCGCGCATCGAGGCGGACCTCGCGCCCTACTTCGCGGAACACGCGGCGATCCGCGTCGATCCGGAGGCGCGGAGCCCGAAGCATCTTTCGGTGGAGGAAAAGGACGACACGTGGGTCGTGCGGCAGATCGTCCTCGATCCGGAGGAGGACAACGACTGGTTCGTCGAGATGACGGTCGACCTCCAGCGCTCACGCGATGCCGCACGGCCGGTGCTCACGCTCGAACGCTTTGGGCACTGATCTCTCGCCCATGGCAGTCGTGCTAGATTGGATTCGTGGGCAAGAAGATGAGTCTGCCGCTCCTGCCCGATGCATGGGCCGGCTCTGGTGAGCGTCGCGAGGCCGGCAAGGCCAAGGGCGACTCGTCCGTGAAGGGCGAGGCGAAGAAGAAGCCCTCGCTCGACGACGCCCGCAATCGACTGGGTGGAAGGACCACCGACGAGGAGCCCGCACCGCCCGGCATCAACCCCGGTCGCGTCGTGCGCGTCTTCGCCAACGACGGCGAAGAGCACGTCGCCGTGGTCGTGTTCGCGAATGCCGACGAGGTCCACATCCTCATCGACGGCACGAGGCTCCGCCGCGTTCCGCCGGGCGAGGTGCACGGCTACGACGGCACGACGCCCAGCTCGATGTCGAAGATCGCGGCCGACGCTCACGTCTTCAGCCGCCTCTCCGAGGGCGAGAGGATCCGCTACGCCGACGACAAGGGCGGCCTGCTCTCCGGCAAGCTCGTCGAGAAGTGCCGCTACGGCGCGCTCGTCGTTCGCGAGGACGGCGCGGTCATCGCGGTCGGCTTCCGCAAGCTGTGGCCGGCGACCAGCGGCGCGACCGGCGCCGCGTAGCCTTCGTGTGAGGGTCGCGTGAGAGCCGAGCTGCAGGCGATCGTCGATGCGCTGCTCGAGGCGAGCACGGACGCTCGTGAAGTGACCCTCGACGCGATGGGCGAGGCCATCGGCGCGCGCGCGATCACCTCCGAGGAGATCGACGCGATGATCTCGGCCCTCGAGGCCGCCGGTCGCAAGGTCGTCGCGCCCGCGGGCGGCACCGGCGAGGCGCGGCTCAAGGAGGTCGTCGCCGCAGCGCGGGCGCTCGGCCCGGAGCTCGGTCGCAAGCCGACCGTGGCGGAGATCGCCGCTCGATCCGGCCTCTCGGCGGCCGATGTGCACCACGCGCTGGCCCTCCTGAAGGTCATGCAGCGCTGAAATTGCTCGTGAATCTGGCGCCTTCGACTTGTCACACAACATAGGCTTGCGTGGGTGGATGTACGTGCCAGAACCTCGGCCATGTTCTTCCCGACCCGCCGTATCGCATCACTCTCCCTCGTGGCTCTCTCCCTCTCCTTCGCGGCCCTCTCCGGCGGCTGCGCGAGCGAGACCGCCTCGGCCGACGCGGCCGACGAGAACGAGGCGGACTTCGCGCAGGAGATCAAGTCGAAGACCGACGCCCAGGTGAAGGCGGAGATCGAAGCGGCCGCGGTCGGCGCGAACTACACGAGCGAGAGCGACTACGGCTTCAAGTTCGTCTCCGCGAAGCTGAACGGCGAGACGTCGATGACGCAGGCGCTCGTCCGCGCCAAGGTCGCGTCGTTCGTCGACGCCGACCCGGACACCGACAAGCCGCTCGCGACGCTCTACGCGCAGAGCGGCACGTGGGCCGAGTGGAAGCGCAACTACGCGAACTGCGTCCCCGACCAGTCGCCCGAGCCGGCTGACTGCGCCATCATCAACAAGATGAACGACGTGCTCGCGAAGAACCTCCGCGGCATCAAGGTCTTCTACTTCGGACGCGAAGGCTCGCGCGGGCACGTCGACGGCGTCGGCGTCTCGGTGATCATCGTCGGCCGCACCCCCAGCGGGAACCTCGCTGGCCTCCGCACCATCGCGATCTGGACCTGAGCCTTCGCTCCCCATTGTTCCGGTGGTGGAACAACGGGTTCATCGGGCGCCCCCTTGGGCGAGCGCCGCGAGCGGCTGAAGATCGACAAGGTGTTCCACAAGGCATTCGTGAAGGTCGACGAGAAGGGCACCGAGGCGGCGGCCGCGACCGCCGTCGTGATGGCCAAGGGCGGCGGTCCGCCCCCGGCCCCGGCGCTCGAGTTCAACGCCGACCATCCGTTCGTGTACGCGATCATCGACAAGGCGACCGGCCTCGTCCTCTTCCTCGGCCGCGTCGCCGACCCGACGACGAAGTAGCGCGCTCGCTACATGCGGAAGAGCACGCGCCCGTTCGCATGGCGCGAGCCCGCGCGCGCGAAGGCCACGACGTACTCGTCGAGCGTGAAGCCCGAGTCGATGCGCGGGCGAACGAGGCCCTGCTGGAGGAAGCGATTGATGGCGTCGATCGCGGGCTTCGACTCCGAGAGCGGGCGCTCGTAGAGATCGCTGCCGACGATCGAGCGACACCAGCCGACGAGGAACGGGATGACGATGGGCGCGATCTTTCCGCCCAGGTAGCCGAGCGCGACCGCCGTGCCGTTCCGCTTCAGGAGCGGGAGGAGGCGTCCGAGCATCGTCCCGCCGACGACGTCGATCGCGGCTTCGACCTGCTCCGGCTTGCCGGTGATGCGCTCGGCGCCGACGTCGATGCGCTCGGCGGAGAGATCGATGATGCCCGCGGGCTCTTCGAGCTTCACGCGCGCGGCCTTCTCGACGGTCGAGACGACCGCGATCGGCTTCGCCTTGATCGCCTTGAGCAGCTGGATGAGCGCCGTGCCGATGCCGCCGGCCGCGCCGGTCACGAGCACCCAGTCGCCCTCCTTCGCCTTCGACGCCTCGACGGCGAGCTGCGCCGTCGAGTACGGGATGAGGAACGCCGCGCCCTCGTCGAAGGAGTAGCTGTCCGGCAGGGGATAGACCCACTCGTCGGGAACGGAGATGAGCTCCTGGTGCGTGCCGTCCTCGGTGATGCCGAGCGCGAAGCCCATGACCATCACGCGGCTGCCGACCGGGTACTTGGTGCTGTTCTCGACGGTGCCCGCGCCTTCGTTGCCGAGGACGAGCGGACCAGGACGCGAGTAGGGAAAGAGCCCGGCCTGGACGCGCACGTCCATCGGATTCACGGCCGCCGACTTGATGCGGACGATGGTGCGCCCGGCGGCGGGCGTCGGGTCGGGCCGATCCATCACGTCGAACGGCGCGAGCTCCGCCGACGGGTCCATCGGGAAGTCGTCCTTCGCCGGCTTCTTCAGCTCGTACTTCTCGAGGACCAGTGCCTTCATTCCGTTGCTCCTTTGACGTTCGCGAGTGGGTGACCGAGACCGGCGGCTCACGCCGGGTCGAGACGGATGGGCAGGGTGCGCGCGCCGTGGAAGAGCACGCTGCTCGTGCGGTCGACCCTGCCCTCGAGCGAGAAGCCCTTGCAGCGCTCGGCCATCGCCTTCCAGAGCGCGTGCAGCTGAGCGCGCGCGAGCGGCGCGCCGAGACAGAAGTGGACTCCGGCGCCGTAGCCGATGTGATCCGACGCGGCGCGGTCGACGCGAAATTCGTCGGGGGACTCGAACTTGCGTTCGTCGCGATTCGCCGACGCGAAGAGCAGCTGGACCTTCGCGCCCTTCGGGATGCGGACGCCCGCGACCTCGGTGTCGACGAGAGCATTGCGGAAGAACGACTGGACGGCGCCGTCGTAGCGGACCATCTCCTCGATCGTCGTCTTCACGAGCGCCGGCTCTCGGCGCAGCTTCTCCCATTCTCCGGGATGCTCGAGGAGCGCGAGCGCGCCGTTGGTGATCGCGTTCACGGTCGTCTCGAAGCCCGCCACGAGGAGCAGCACGCAGAACGCGAGGAGCTCCTTCTCGGTCAGCTTGTCGGCGTCGGCCGCCGACAGGACGATGCTGATGACGTCCGATGCGTTCTCGTCGTTCTTCTCGCGGCGCTCCGCGAGGAGCTCGCGGAGGAAGACGAGGAACTCCTTGCGGAGGTCGTCGACGCGCGCGCGCCCGGCGGCGTCGAGACCACCGGCGAGGTCGTCGATCACGCCCAGCGAGAAGCGACGGAGCTCCTTGCGCCGCTCCTCGGTGACGCCGAGCAGCTCCCCGATGACGCCCAGCGAGAGCGGCACGGCGACGTCGTTGACGAGATCGATGCTCCGCGCCTCGAGCGCGCGGTTCATCAACGCGTCGACCGTCTTCTCGATGAGCTCGGTGCGCGCGGCGACCGCGCCAGGCTGGAAGGGCTTCGAGACGAGCCGCCGCATGCGCGTGTGCTGCGGCGGATCGTACATCGGCATCATCGGCCGCTGCTCCCAGTGGTAGCTGACGCCACCCGTCGACGAGAACACGGCGTGATTCTTCGCCGTGGCGACGACGTCTTCGTAGCGGCTGATCACCCAGAGGCCACGGCGCTTCACGAAGTGACACGGCGACTGGTCACGGAGCGCTCGATACCAGGGGTACGGATCGCGCAGGACGTCGGCGGAGAACGGATCGTATTTCGTGAGATCCATGTGCGGCCTCTCTCACCGAGGATAACCGGCGCGCGATGACGAATGACGCGCACTTTGCGTGCGAACGATCATCGCTCGTGCTCGTGCTGATGGAGCCGATGTAAGAGCCAACGATGCGTGCGTTTGCGCATGCGCGCTGTTGACACCGAAGGACAGTCCCCGTGTACTTCGTCGCTTGAAACGCCCGCCGCGTCGGCCATCGATGCTCTCCCTTGCTGCGCGACTCATGTTCGGGACCGCCATGTTCGGAGCCGCCGTGCTCGGAACCGCCGTGCTCGGAGCCTCCTTGCTCGGGTGCCCGCAGTCGGAGGGCGGAAGGACTCCGGCCAAGCTCGCCGTCACCGGCGGCCTCGCGCCCGACTTCACCGGCCACGACATCGACGGCAACCCGATCAAGCTGTCGGACCACCTCGGCAAGGAGGTCATCCTCCTCGACTTCTGTTCGACGTGGTGCGAGCCGTGCGTCGTCGAGTTCCCGCACCTCCGCACGCTCTACGAGGCGAACAAGGCGAAGGGCTTTCTCATCCTCGCGATCTCCGTCGACGGCCCGGAGACGGTCGCCAACGTCCCGGGCTTCACACGTCGCAATCGGCTCAGCTTCCCGATGATGACGGACGAAGGCTCCCGCATCTCGTCGCTCTACAACCCGAAGCGAACGGCGCCGCTGACGGTGCTGATCGACCGTGCCGGCAAGATCGTCCTCATGCAGGAGGGGTACACCTCCGGCGACGAAGAGGGCCTCGCGAAGCAGGTCGCGAAGGCGCTCGGCGAGCCGGGGGCCTCCGCCACGAAGTGACCCCGCCTTGTGGCGACGCCGTCCATCGCTCGAGGCCGATGGAGTGCGTGCGCGTCGACAGCCCGACCGCGCGGGCCCGAGCGAACCGCTGATTCGACGTGAATCGTGCAGGTTCGACGCGCGCCGCTCGATGGCAGGCAAGTTGCAACCGGTACGTTCATGCCTTCCGGAAGCGGCGCGGTGCCCCGCGTCTACGACGATTTCGACGACGGCGACACCCGGCTCGACCCGGCTGCGCTCGTCGGCGGTCTCGAGGGGCACGTGTCGTATCGCGGTGGAACGGCGCTCATGCCGGCCGCGATGGCGCCGATGCCGGTGCCGATGCCGATGCCGATGCCGCAAGGGCCTGCGGCGCGATTCGTCGCTGCGAATACGCCGGGCCGCGTGCAGATCCGGGTCAGCCCGCGGCCCCGAAGCGGCGCGAGCGCCAAGCCGACGTCGGTCGAATGGGCCGTGGCCGTTGCGGCCGGCCTTCTCGCGGCCGTCGGCATCGGTGCGCTCGCCGCGCTGATCTGATCGGAGGCGTGTGGCCCAGCGCTGTCGACGGGAGATCCCCGCGACTGTCGACGCGGACGCCACCGCCTCTCGCTCGGCCTATTTCTGCGAAGTTTTGTAACGATACCGCGGCGGAACGCTCCTTGCTGAACGGGTACCGGAGGCCGCGACATGGGGACCACGCGACGACAGCCCGGCGCCACGATGCGATTCCGCAAGATGACGTGTGGCGCCTCCGTGCACGACATCGCGGACCGCGCCCGCGCCTTCCCGAGGGCTCTCTGACATGGCCGGCGTGCTCAGGAACCTGTTCTCACGTTTCGGCGCGACCAAGCCTGCGGGTGAGGCCGAGGCGAAGAAGCACGATTCCGGCCCCGTCCCCGCGATGGATCGCGCACCGGTGAGCGCGAGGGTGCCGACCTCCGCGCGGGTTCCGGTGATCGTCCGCAACTACGACGACGAGGACGAGGACGAGCCTGACGAGGAGCCGTCGTTCGTGCGCCCCCGCGGCGCGTCGGTCCGCAACTACCACTGCGAGCCCGAGGCGCATCGTGACGAGCCGGCCGGCGCCGCACCCCGCTTCGACATCACCGCCGCCGGAGAGACGCACCGAGGGCTGCGCCGCAGCTCGAACGAGGACGCGCTCCTCGTCCTCGAGAGCGCGGACGTCTACGTGGTCGCCGACGGGATGGGCGGCCATGCCGGCGGCGAGATCGCGAGCCAGCTCGCGATCGAGACGATCGCCTCTGCATTCCGGGACGACCACCTCGAGGTCGGCGCCGCGCACGCGCACGTGCCGCTCCTCGCGGCCGAGCTCGTCCAGAGCATCGGCGCGGCGAACGAGGCGGTCCATCGCGCGGCCTCGAGCAGCGACGAGCTCTCCGACATGGGAACGACGGTCGTCGCTGCGCGCTTCGATGCGAGGCGGGGACGGCTCTACGTCGGCCACGTCGGAGACAGCCGCTGCTACCGGCTCCGCGACGGCGCGCTCAAGCAGATCACGCGGGACCACACGATGGCCGAGCTCGGTGTGACCGGACGCGAGGGGAGCTATCTGAGCAGGGCCGTCGGACCGAAGGTCCTCGTCGAGACCGACGTGGCGGTCATCGAGCCGAGGCCCGGCGACGTCTACCTCCTCTGCACGGATGGGCTGACGAAGATGGTCTCCGACGCCGTCATTCGCGGCATCCTTCTCGACGAGAACGCCCCCGCGGCCGCCGCCTCGACGCTCATCGGTCGGGCAAACGAGGCCGGGGGCCGTGACAACGTCACCGCGCTCGTCATCCGGGTCGCGCCTCCGGTTCGGCGGCGGTGAGCGCCCACGTCGATGAGCGAGAAACGTCAGACCATTCGGAGAACCGGAGCGCCGCCCTCCTCGAAGAGCGGTGCCGAGGCGCCGCCCACTTCGAGGAGGCTCAAGCAGGGCACGACCGCCTTCGTGCGCGGCGCGCTCATCGCGGATCGCTACCGCATCGGCGCGAAGATCGGGTCCGGCGGCATGGGCGTCGTCTACGCCGCGCTCGAGCTCGAGACCGGCCGAGAGGTCGCCCTCAAGGCGCTCAGCGCCACCGCCTTCACGACCGAGAATCTCCGGCGCTTCCGGCGCGAGGCGCAGACGGCAGCCTCGGTGAAGAACCGGCACCTGTGTGAGGTCCACTACCTCGGCGTCGAGGCGGGAACGCCTTTCATCGTCATGGAGCGGCTCTTCGGCGAGACGTTGCGTAGGCGCCTCACGGAGGCGGGCCCGACCTCCGCCTCCGACGCCGTCACCATCATGATCCAGCTGCTCGAGGGGCTCGCGGCCGCGCACGGCTCCGGCGTCCTCCACCGCGACATCAAGCCCGCGAACATCTTCATCACGACGCCGCGGGGCGAGCCGCCCGTCGTCAAGGTCATCGACTTCGGGCTCGCGAAGCTCATCCCGACGACGAGCTGGAAGCCGCGGCCCGAGGCTCCGCCGGAGGAGCTCAGCGCGATCACGACGACCGACGTCATCCCGGGCACTCCGTTCTACCTCGCCCCCGAGCAGGTCTCGGGAACACGCGACCTCGACGGGCGCGTCGACGTATGGGCCGCGGGCCTCACGTTCCACGAGATGCTCACGGGCCGCCGCGCCTACGACGCCCCCTCCTACGTGGCCCTCGTCTCGAGCATCCTGCTCCGGCCGCTTCCCCCGCTCAGCGCCTTCCGCGACGACCTGCCGGAAGGCCTCGATACCGTCCTCGCGAAGGCGATCGCGAAGAACCGGGCCGACCGCTTCCCGACGGCGGCGGCCTTTCGCGCCGCGCTCGTCGCGGAGTGGGCTCGCTTCCGGACGGCCGGGGTGGTGCGCGGCGAGCAGCTGCGGAAGTACCGTCCCGAGGCCCCGACCCTGCCGTTCACGGAGGAGCTGGAACTGACCCAACAGGACATGACCGAGGTCAACGTCCACGTCGAGTTCGATCCGGACGACTGACGAGACTCGCCCGTCCAGGATGGCGACCGGGGGACGCCTTGCGATAAGCTTCCCGTCGATGTCGTACTCGGAGCCCCCGGCAGAGGAAACGCGGCTGAGCCCGCTTGCTCTCACGGAGCAATCGCGCAGTCAGCCGCGGGTCACCTGGACCGACGCCGAAGGCAACCATGCCGCTCTGATCGACGGCAAGGTGCTCGTCGGCTCGGCTCCGGCATCCGGCATCGTCGTCCACGATCCGACGGTCTCGCGCATCCACGCGGAGCTCGAGGCCCGGCAAGACGGACTGTGGCTTCGCGATCTCGGGAGCCGCAACGGCACGTTCGTCGACGGCCTGCAGGTCACCGGCGCGCGCGTCCCCGACAAGGGCACCGTCCGCCTGGGCTCGACCGAGTTCGTCGTCGACTACAACCCGACGCAGCGCAGGAACATCGAGATCTGGCCGAATGCCGGGTTCGGCAAGCTCGTGGGGACGAGCGTGGCGATGCGCGAGCTCTTCGCGACGCTCGCGCGGCTCGCGCCGATGGATTCATCGGTGCTCATCTATGGAGAGACGGGCACCGGCAAGGAGCTCGTCGCACGCGCGATTCACGACGCCTCGCCGCGCGCCGGCAAGCCCTTCGTCGTCGTCGACTGCGCGGCCCTGCCCGAGAACCTGCTCGACGCCGAGCTCTTCGGTCACACGCGCGGCGCCTTCACGGGCGCCCACGCCGCGCGCGCCGGCGCCATCGAGTCCGCGGAGGGAGGCACGGTGTTTCTCGACGAGATCGGCGAGCTACCGATCTCGATGCAGCCCAAGCTGCTGCGCGTGCTGGAATCGCGCACCGTGCGGCGCGTCGGTGAGACGACTCACCGCAACGTCGACGTCCGCTTCCTCTCGGCGACACACCGCGATCTGCTCACGATGGTCAACGCTGCGGAGTTCCGCGAAGACCTGTATTTCCGCCTCTCCGTGCTTCCGTTGCACGTGCCGGCGCTGCGCGATCGCAAGGAGGACATCAGCCTCCTCGTCAGCCACTTCTTGCGTGCCGCGGGCGGCCCCGCGCACATCCCCGCGGAGCTGATGCGCGAGCTCACGACACGACCGTGGCGTGGCAACGTCCGCGAGCTGCGCAACTTCGTGGAGCGTGCGCGCGCGCTCGGCGCGACCGAGGCGCTCGCGATGACGGCGACCGCCGATCGCGAGGCGCGTCCGTCGATGAGCGTCCCGCCGCCGCCTGCGCTCCCTTCGCTCTCCGCGGCGCCGCCGCCGGTGCCGTCGGGCTCACCGGGAGCCACCGGCGCGCCCATCGACGCGACCGACGCTCGGATCTTCGAGCAGGCCTACAAGGACTTCCGCGAGAGCTGGGTCGACTCCGGCGAGAAGGAGTACGTCCGTCGGCTGCTGCTCCGGCACGATCGCAACGTCGCAGCCGCGGCGCGCGAGGCCGAGGTCGACCGCACGTACATCTACCGACTGATCCGCAAGCACGAGCTCTGAGGCTGCGACGAGAGAGCCGCGGCCCGTGCGCGAGCTCAGCGCGCCCAGAAGTAGAGCAGGAGGCCGATTGCGAAGATCGTGAAGCCCACCGCGAGCGGCAAGAATACCGGGAGCTGGAGCGGCGGCGACGGCGAGAGCCGCTGGGTCGGTGCGAGCGCGGCGTCGTTCGACGCGGGCGACGGACCCGCGTTCTGGCTCGGCGCGAAGGGGCTCACGACGGGTGCGCTCGAGGCGGCGGGGAACGCGGGCGCCGATTGCGGCGCGGGCGTCGGCTGGACGACCGGCGCCTTCGCGGCGCGGCTCAGCAGAGTCGCCGCGTTCTCTTCGTCGTCGGCCTCGTCGTACATGCGCGGCGGCGGCGCGGCCGTTGCAGCGGCAGCGGCCGGAGATGCGGGCCTCTGCGGAACGGGCGGCGGCCTGGAGGCCACCGGTGCTCGCGGGGACGACGGAGCGCGCGACGAGGGCGCGGGATCGGGAACGAGATCGCTCTCGCTCAGCGCACCCGCGGCGACAGGAGAGCTCTTCGAAGTGGGCGCGACGCCGCCGGACACCGGCGTGCGCCTCTGGGCATCCGCTTCTGCCGCGGCCTTCTTCTCGCTCGCGGCTGCCTTCTCCGTCGCCGCGGCGTTGAGCTCCGCGGCCTTCCGAACGGAGGCGACCATCATCTCTTCGACCACGGCTGCGGCCATCGGACCGACGCGGGTCGGTGCGCTGTACGCGTCGTCCTCGCCCGCCGGCGGCGGAACGGTGTCGAGCCTGAATATCGCTTCGTCTTTCTCGTCGTCGGACATGCGGTGACCGCGTCCCGGGCCCGCCGCAATGCGGCGATGCAGAACGCTTCGGGTAGTCTAGGGCGGTCTGCGCGATTCTCACATCTCTTTAGCGAGGTTACGGGTTGGCCCCCCCCCCCGGCAACCTCATCGACCACCAGGCGGTTGAGGCCGAGCCGTCCACAATGTGGAGCGCCGAGCGACGGTTGCACTCGCCGACCACCGCGGTCTCTGCAGACTTCGGCTCGAGCGCACCAGGATCGCTCCTTGCTTGAGCCCGAGTGTGGTGACCCGCAGCCTCGGCACGTACCGCATCATCGCGGAGCTAGGGCATGGAAAGCCGCTCTCGGCGGCCCATCAGTACGTGATCGTCGCGGATGCGCTCGCCGGCCTCCAGCACGCGCACGAGCTCTGCGACTACGACGGCGCCCCCTGCTACGATCGATCACCAGGGCTCGCGCCGAAAGCCCATGATCGATACCGCCGACCCGTGGAGCGCCGCGCATTGATGATCACCTCGACGACGGAGCTCAGCTCGTGACCGAGGGCTTCCGCTGGTGCCCGCACTGCAAGGGGCCGCACGCCCTCAGCGACCGCGTCTGCCGTACGACGGGCCACGCTCTCGACGGGGCGTTCCAGCGGCGCCCGAAGACGCCGCTGCCGACGGCCCCGCAGCTCGAAGGCCAGATCCTCGACGGCAAGTACAAGCTGCTCCGGCAGATCGGCGCGGGCGGCATCGGGCGCGTCTTCGAGGCCGAGCACCTCGAGCAGAAGCGCGTGGTCGCGATCAAGCTGATCGGCGGGAACGCGCGTCAGGAGACGATCGTCCGCCTCGAGCGTGAAGCGCGGCTCGTCGCCGGCCTGAAGCACCCGCACATCTGCGACGTCTACGACGTCGGTCGGATGTCCAACGGCATGCCGTTCGTCGTCTTCGAGCGGCTCTTCGGCGAGACGCTCGGCGATCGCACGCGCGGGGTGCTCCAGCTGCCCGTGCGCACGGCCATCGACCTGTTCTCGCAGATGCTGCTCGGCCTCCAGGCCGCGCACGACGCGAAGATCATCCATCGCGATCTCAAACCGCAGAACGTGTTCCTCGTCGATCGTCCCGACAGCGAGCCGCTCGTGAAGCTCCTCGACTTCGGCTTCGCGCAGGACCTCACCGCGACGGCGCGCATCACCCGCCCGGGCGATGCGTGCGGTACGCTCCAGTACATGTCGCCCGAGCAGCTCCGCGTCGAGCCGCTCGATCCGCGCTCGGATCTGTTCGCGGTCGGCGTCATGCTCTACGAGGCGCTCGCCGGCCGGCACCCGTTCGCGGCGACGTCTCGCATGGAGCTCCAGATCAACATCCTGCGCGCCGCGCCGCTCCCGCTTCGCGTGCGCCGCCCAGACGTTCCGCAGGCGCTCGAGGACCTCATCAATCGGACGCTCTCACGCACTCCAGCCGATCGCCCGGCGAGCGCGATCGAGCTCCAGCGTGAGTTCTCGTCGGTCGCGCAATCTCATCCATTGCCGGCGCTCGGTGACGATGACGAGCCCGTGTCGATGACGGAGCCGGTGTGGCTCGCGCCGACCTCCAGCCCGCCCCACTGACCCTGAGCTTGCTGCCCGGCAGCTCGTGTTGACGTTTGGATTCGAACTCCCGAGGATGATGAAACGCATTGCCCGTCGTGGTTTTTGTTGGCTCGACATCGCATTGGCACTGACGATCTTCAGCACGGCGGCCACGACCGCATGCCGTGAGCCGAAGAAGGACGAGGCACCGGTCGCGGACGCCGCGGCGAGCGTCGCCGTCGCTCCCGTCGCCGTGCCGGAGACGGCGCCGTCGTCGAGCGCCGCCCATCCCCCCGAGGGTGAGCTCGAGGACATCCCCGACGGCGGTGGCGACGGAGGCGTTCGCAAGCGCCGTCGTCTCGTCGCCGCCGGGACGGATGCAGGCAGCGCCGATACCCAGACCGCCGCCGCACCTGCGCCGTCCGCCGAGACGGCGGGGACGGCGAAGACGGGCAGCAAGCGTCCGCCGACGCCGATGGGCAACGACGAGGTGTACGGCGCATCGGCGGCGCCGACCGCCCCCGCGCTCAAGAAGAAGCCGCTGCCCGACGACGACCCGTATCCGAAGCCAGCCGCGCCCCGCTAGTTCTAGCGCGTTCGTGGGTCACGCGACGAGATGAGCGATGCCGGGCGGGAGCGGCGTCGCTCGATCGCCTGCGAGCACCTGCGCCAGCAGCTCGGGCTCCTCGAGAAGGACGTTGTGTCCCGCGCCGGCGACGGCGAGCACGCGGCCTCGTTTGCCCGCGATGCGCGGGTTCATCCGCACCGCGAGCGCCGTGAACTTGGTGTCGAGCGCGCCGACGACGATGTCGAGCGGAACGCGGACGCGTTCGAGCACGTCCCAGTAGCTCGGCATCCGCGCGAGGCCGAGCGACGTCATCGCAAGAGCGAGAGACCGCGGGAGGTGACGGACGCGGATCGCGCGCTGCGCGGCCAGCCGCTCCGGAGCGAGGCGCGCCTGCGAGGCGAAGAGCGCCTGCGCCTGCCACTTCTCGGCGAACACGGCGATCCCTTCGTCTTCGAGGACACGCACCCAGACCTCGTCCGACTGCACGCGTTGCTCTCGCTCGGCATCGGACGTGAGACCGGGATGCGCTCCGACGAGGATCGCGGACTCGACGAGCCCCGGCGCGAGACCGAGGATGGCGAGAGAGATGCGGCCGCCCATCGAGTATCCGCACAGGCGCACCGGCTCGCCGACGGCGCGGATGATCTCCGTGACGCGCGCCACCTCCGCCTCGAACGCGACCGGAGCTTCGGGCGGCGCGGTGTGATCGTGCCCGAAGAGCGTGACGGCCTCGATGCGCCGCTCGGGCAGCGCCGCGCGGATCGCCTGCCAGCTGTCGCCGTGCCCTGCAAATCCGTGCAGAACGACGATCGGCGCGGCCTTCACGGACGCGGTCCGTTCACGAGGGGCGCGACCACCGCCTCGATGCCCTCGGCGACGGCGCGGGCCAGCGCGATCGCCCCGCTCGGCTCGACGCGGACCTCGATGAGCGTGCAGCCCGGGTGCGCGTACGCGGCGTCGAGCGCGGCATCGATCTCCGCGAGCGACGTCGGGCGCGCGAAGCGCACGCCGTAGAGCGTCGCTGCCGAGGCGAAGTCGGTGTCGTGAGGGGTCGTTGCGTGCTCGACGATCGCGGGCTCGATGCCCGGCACGTCGACGATCGGGAGCTGCTCGAAGATCCTGCCGCCGCCATTGTTGAGGAGGAACACGACGAGCGGCGTGCGCACGCGCGCCGCGAGCGCGAGCGACGAGAGGTCGTAGAGGAAGCTGACGTCGCCGATGAGCAGGGCGAGCGGGCGCTCCGCCGAGGTCGCGGCGCCCGCGGCACCTGCGACGAGGCCGTCGATGCCGCTCGCGCCGCGCTGGGAGAGGACGTCGAGTTCGCGCTCCGAGGCCCGCGTGTAGATGTCGACGAGGCGGACGGAGAGGCTGTTGCCCACCATGAGGACCGAGCGCTCGGGCGCCTTGTCGACGAGCGCTCGCACCGCGTTCGCCTCGACGAGCCCCTCGCGGGAGGCGAGCACACGCTCGGTCTCCTTCCATGCAGCGGCGTTGATCGTCGCGAGGCGGTCGTGGAACGCGGGCGTGATGCGAGGCGGCGCCGCCTTCAGCGCGCCGGCGAGCGCGAGGCTGGAGAGCACGATGTCGCCGAGGACCATCACGCGCGTGTTGCTGTGAGGATCGGGCCAGCCGTGCTCGGCGAGCACGATCCGCGGAAGCGAGGGCGCGACCTGCTCCCACGGCCCGGACGTCGGCGGAGCGCCGACCTGGATGACGACGTCGAACGGCGCGCTCGAGCGGAACGTCTTCGAGCGGAGCATGAGCTCCAGGCCGTCGATGAAGCGCACGTCGGACGGCTTCGTGACGAAGCGCAGCTGGCTCGTCGCCTCGCACGCGACCGCGAAGCCGGACTCGCGCGCGAGCGTCCAGATCGCCTCGCGCGCCTCGCGCTGCGAGAGGGATGCCGGCCCGGCCACGATGATCCCGCGCTCTGCCGTCTGGGCCAGCGCGGCGGCGGTGGCGATCGACGCGGACGCGGGCATCCCACGCGGCGGCAAGACGACGGTGATCGGCTCCGCGCCGATCGCGCGGGCACGCTCGGCGAGACGCAGCTCGTCATCCGTCTTCGCGACCATCGGCTCGAGCGGCTTCCGGGCGCGCGCGTTCATGTGCACGCCGCCACCGCGCGGCCACGACGACGTGAGGACCGCCTGCGCGGCGACACGACGGAGCGAACGGAGCGAACCGTCGGACGGCTCGGGCACGAGATCGAAGAAGTGACGCGCGTGCTCGCCGAAGAGCTTCACCTGGTCGATCGTCTGCGGCGCCTGGCAATCGTAGAGCTCGTGTGGGCGGTCGCCGCTGAGGACGAGCATGGGGGTCGCCATGATGTCCGCCTCGATCATCGCGGGAAGGTAGTGCGCGAGGGCCGTTCCCGACGTGCAGACGAGCACGCTGGGGCGCCCGGTGATGCGGGCCTGACCGAGGGCGAAGAACGCGGCGGCGCGCTCGTCGATCACCGAGTGGCGCGCGAGACGTGGCTCACGCACCGCGGCGACGACCAGCGGCGTCGAGCGGGAGCCGGGGCTGATGACGACGTCCCGCACGCCGGCGTCGGCCAGGCTCTTGAAAAGCAGCGCGGCCCACTCGGTCTGAAGGTTCGCGTCGGTCATAGAGCTTTCGCCTCATCATAGGTCACGGCATCGACGCCGAGCCCGTGAGCTTTGAAGGGCAGGATGTGGGTCTGGTCGAGCGCGGCGAGCGCGTGCTCGAGCCTCCCGTGCGCGTCGAGCCCACACGGCATCAAAGGGCCGCGGACGGCGAGCGCGAGGCAAGCGGCAGCCGCAGAGCCGATCGGCCCGTCGAAGACGTGGGTGACGATGACCGCGAGGCCGGCGGAATGAGCCGCCTCCGCGACCGAAAGGCAACGGTCGAAGCCGCCGAGCGTCATGGGCTTCAGCACGACCGCGGCAAGAAAGCCCGCGCGCGCCGCGGCGGCCAGCCGGTCGCGCCAGTCGTCGCGCATGAGGGACTCGTCGAGCGCGAGAGGAATGGGGCTCGCGCCCAGCAAGGCGAGCGCGTCGGGCAGGGAGGGCTCCTCGAGCAGCTCCGGGCCGAACGCGGCATAGGCCTCGAGCGTCTCGCGGAGGGCGGCGCCGGGGAGCGTCTGGTTCGCGTCGAGGCGCAGCCCGACGGCGTCGCCGAGCCGTGCGCGCACCGCGGCGAGCCGTGGAAGGTCGCGCGTGACGCCGTCCGGCCCGCCGACCTTGATCTTCACGACGCGGATGCCGCGCGCGCACGCGCTTGCCGCGGCCTCGGCAAGCGCCTCGGGCGTGGCTCCCTCGGCGAGCGCGGAGAGGGGAATCGGGGCCGCCTGATCATCGCCGCGGAGCGCGACCCACGCGGGACAGCCGCGCGCCTTCGAGACGAGATCGAGCAACGCGGCCTCGAGCGCGAAGACGGCCGCCGGCGCGCGGACGCCGGCGCGTGCCACCGCACCGCGAAGTGTCTCGCGCACGGGCGCATCGACGTCGAGCACAGGGAGCCTCTCCCAGCAGCGGTCGAGCTCCGCGATGCACGTCGCGAGGTCGTCGAACGAGTAGCCGGGCAGCGGGGAGGCCTCACCGACACCCAGCACGCCGCCTGCGCGGAGCTCGAGGATGGCGCCCTCACGCTCGGTCCACGAGCGATGCGCGTTCGCGTGCGCGACGCGAGCAAACCGTCGAACGAGCGTGCCGCCATCGACCTGCATCATCGGCCGCGGTGCCGCGAAGACATGTCTCGCTCCTCCACGGGTGCCTTCGCGAAGTTATCACGCCGCTGGTAGGCTGTCGTTCGATGGACGGGCGAGCAGAACGCCTCGCGAAGGGCGAGGTGCATGTGTGGGTCGCTCGCCCAGCCGCTTTGTCGGAGGCGTCCCTCGCGCGCTGCGCCGCGGTCCTCTCGGCGGACGAGCGCGAGCGCGTGCCGCGCTTCCACTTCGAGCGCAACCAGCGTGAGGCGACGGTGAGCCGGGCCCTCGTGCGCATGACTCTCGCGCGGTACGTCGATCGTGCGGCGTCGGCCATCGCGTACCGGGTCGGTCCGTATGGTCGTCCCGACCTCGAGCCGCGGTGCGGGCTCGGCTTCAACTCCACGAACCACCCCGAGCTCGTCGCGTGCGCGGTGTCGCTCGCCGAGGAGGTCGGCGTGGATACGGAGCCGCTCTCCCGAGGCGACGAGATCCTCGAGGTCGCCAGGACCGTGTTCTCGGAGCCGGAGCTCGACGCGCTCGCGCTTCTCTCGCCGGAGGGGCGCCGGGACCGAGCCGTGTCGCTGTGGACGTGCAAGGAGGCCTACATCAAGGCGCGCGGCCTCGGCTTCTCGGCCTCGCTCCGCGAGGTGGTCGTCGAGTTTCCGGACGGCGCGCCGCCGCGCCTCCGCTTCCTCACGGGCTACGACGAGCCCGAGCGATGGCGACTGGCCATGCACGACATGACGGGCTTTCGCATCGCGGTGGCCGTACGCGAGGACAGCGCGCTCGACGCCGAGCTCGCGCTCGTCGTGCGGGACGCGTTCACGGCTTGACCGACCACGGATCCGCGTTGTCGAGGGCGCCGCGGTGCGGTGCGCGACGCCTCGTCGCGTCGGAGGACGGCTCCGGGGTCGACACGGACGCCGCGGCCGAGCCGGTGGCCTTGCGCGCCGTCGCGAAGGAGGTGTTGGCCCGTGGGCGAGACGCGGTGTCGGCCGAGTCCTCGACGGCCTGCGCGAGCTTCGGGCGCGCAGCGAACGAGACCGAGGTGAGGTCGGAGGCGACGCGCGCGGCCTCGCGCGCGGGGAGCTCGGCGTCAGCGGCGGCGCCGAAGGACGAGCTTCGTCCGAGGAGCACGAGCACGACGGCGAGCGCGGCGAGCCCGTAGGCCCACGCGTTCGCGGGGCGGCTCCGCAGCGTGAGCGATGCGGTCGACTCCTCGGCGCCTTCGGTGCGAGGCGGCGGAGCAGGCCGCGAAGAACGGCGAACGGCGGCCGCGGCGACGGCGCTCGGCGCGACGGACATCGGCGCGAGCGACGGCTCCTCGCTGAGCGGAGGACGCTGACGTGTGGGCGCGCCGGGCATGAGCTCGGTCTGCTCGGGGCGCGAGCGACGGACGATTGCCGCCCGGCTCGCGCGCGCGGCCTGGCGTCGCGACCTCGCGCCCATCGTGCGGCTCGCGAAGGTCGTGGGCGACGGCGAGCTCGAGAGCGAGGAGGCCTCGAGGACCTTGCGCAGCTCGGCGCGCTCGTTCTGGAACGCTTCCTTCATCGTCGATGCGAGCTTCTTGCGTGCCTCGACGCCGTCGTCGCCGAGGAAGGCCTCGAGGTCGGCGCGCATGGCCGCCGCGCTCTCGTAGCGATCGTCGCGACGGAAGGAGAGGGCCTTCCTGCAGATGGCGTCGATCTCCACGGGCACGTCGGGACACACCGCGCGGGGAGACGACGCGTAGTCGCCCTTGAAGAGACCTTGCGCCACGTCCGCGTCGGTGCGCTCGCCCCACATCTTCATCCCGGTCGCGAGATTCCAGAGCATCACGCCGGCGGCGAAGACGTCGGTGCGGCGATCGACGTCGCGACACGCGGCCTGCTCGGGCGACATGTAGCGGATCTTTCCCTTCACGACGCCGTGCTGGGTCTCGGTCAGACGACCCGCCGCCTTCGCGATCCCGAAGTCGACGACCTTGACCACGCCGTCGTAGGTCACGAAGACGTTGTGGGGAGTGACGTCACGGTGCACGACCTTCAGCGGAGTGCCATCGTAGTCCGCAAGGTCGTGCGCATGGTGCAAGCCGGCGAGCACGTCGGAGACCGCCGCGTAGAGGACCGCGCGAGGAATGTCCTCTCCGCTCTCGTTCACGCGCTGGATACGGCGCGCGACGCGATGGAGCGGCTGCCCCTCGAGGAACTCCATGGCGAGGAAGTACTGGTTGTCGACGTGGCCGACCTCGAAGAGCTGCACGACGTTCGGGTGTGCGAGGCGCGCCGTCACGCGCGCTTCATCCATCAACATGGTGATGAAGTCGGGATCCTCCGCGTGGCTGTTACGGAGGAGCTTCACCACGGCGAGCTTGGTGAATCCGCTGCCCGCGGGACCTTCCACGGCCGCGAGATAGACGTCCGCCATCCCGCCATGGCCGAGCTGGGCGATGAAGCGATACGAACCAAGCGTGGACGGAGCGGTCACAGCTTCATGCTGTGCAAGGTAGGTGCCGCGGCGCAAGTCCTCGGATCGAGGATCTGCGAGGTCGCTTGTCTGCGGGCCACACCACGCTGTGGACGGGCGCTCCTCATCTCACATCTCCAGCGGATTATTGTGGATCCCGGTTCGCGCTCGCTATGATCTGCGAGTGTCCGAAGCGCCGCCGCGGCCCACCATCCCTGTCCCGCCGCTCAGCGCTGACGAAGCCACGGCCGCCACGTCCGATCGAGAGAACGACCTGGGCACGGGCCGACGGCCCTACTTCCTCTTCGTCAGTGGGCCCGTACGGCCGCCGTTCCTCATCGAGAGCGACGAGCTCGAGATCGGCCGGCGCCCCGAGGCGCAGCTCAAGCTCGACGAGCCGTCGATCTCACGCACGCAGGCGTTCCTCCGCCGGACCGAGCAGGGCACCTTCGTCCTCGAGGATGCGTCGAGCCTGAACCACACGCTCCTGAACGGCGAGCGAGTCCTGCAGCCGTCGATCGTGCGCGACGGAGACCGGCTCCAGTTCGGGACGACGCTCGTGAAGTTCACGCTTCTCGATCGCTTCGAGGAGAGCCGCGAACGCGCGCTTTACGCGGCAGCAGGTGTTCCGTTTCAGGCCTCCGAGCCGCCGACGAGCACACGGCGCGCGCTCCCGTGGAGCCCGACGTCGTGGACGACGAAGCCGCTCGCGCAAGGGATCGCCTACGACGACCCCACGCAGCTCGCCGACGCCGTCGCGAAGCTGAAGCGCCTGCCGCCGCTCGTCACCTCGTGGGAGATCGAGGAGCTCAAGAGCCTCATCGCGGACGCCCAGGACGGAAAGCGTTTCCTCCTCCAGGGCGGCGACTGCGCCGAGACGCTCGCCGACTGCGAGCCCGAGCAGATCGCGGCGAAGCTCAAGATCCTCATCCAGATGTCGATCGTCCTGATCCGCAGCGCGCGGCGGCCGGTCATCCGCATCGGACGCTTCGCCGGTCAGTACGCGAAGCCCCGCTCGAGCCCCACCGAGGTGCGCGGCGGCGTGGAGCTCCCGAGCTACTTCGGCGATCTCATCAACCGCGCCGACTTCACGCCCGAGGCGCGACGGCCCGACCCGCAGCTGCTCGTCACGGGCTATCTCCATGCCGCCTCGACGCTGAACTTCATCCGCTCGCTGCTGGCGGGTGGCTTCGCCGACCTCCGGCGCCCCGAGTACTTCGATCTCTCGTACTTCGAGCGCGCGGACCTCTCGGCCGAGCTGTCCAAGGACTATCGCCAGATCTGCCGCGAGATCTCGGACGGTCTCAATTTCGTCCGCGCCTTCGGCGACCGCGCCGTCGACGACATGATGCGCGTGTCCTTCTTCGCGAGCCACGAGGGGCTGAACCTCACGTACGAGGCTGCACAGACGCGCCGCGTTCCTCGCCGCGTCGACTACTACGACCTCACCACCCACCTTCCGTGGATCGGCGAGCGCACGCGCGCGCTCGACGGCGCGCACCTCGAGTTCTTCCGAGGCATCGCGAACCCGATCGCCGTGAAGCTCGGCCCGAAGACGGCGCCTGAGGAGGCCGTCGACCTGTGCAAGATCCTGAACCCGCGTAACGAGCCGGGGAAGATCGTCCTCGTTCCACGCATGGGCGCGAAGCACGTCGCCGAGCGCCTGCCGGTGCTGCTCACGGCGATCCAGCGCGCGCGCCGCCGCGTCCTCTGGGTCTGCGACCCGATGCACGGCAACGCGATGGTCACGCAGCACGGCATCAAGACGCGCAACTTCGACGACATCCTCGAGGAGATCGAGGTCTCGATGGACGTGCACCAAAAGGTCGGCACGTACTTCGGCGGCGTCCACTTCGAGCTCACCGGTGACGACGTCACCGAGTGCATCGGCGCCGGGCTCGGCGAGAACGACCTCTCGCGCAGCTACGAGACGCTGTGCGATCCGCGCCTGAACTACCGACAGGCGATCCAGATGGCCTTCGCGCTCGGACGCCGGCTGTCCGAGGCGCCGCGTCCGTCGTCGTCGCCGCCCCCCTCGCTCTGAGGGGTGCGCGACCTGCGTGGCTAGAACAGCACGCCGAGGGCGCGCAGCACGGGGCCCATCTTGCCGGCGGTCTCCGCGTACTCGGCGTCGGCGTTCGAGGCCGCGACGATGCCGGCGCCGGCGAAGACGTAGGCGCGCTGCTTCGTGAGCACGCCGCAGCGGATCGCGACGGCCATCTCGCCGTCGCCGTTCGCGTCGATCCAGCCGACGGTCCCGGTGTACCAGCCGCGCTCGAGCGGCTCGTTCTTCGACAGCCATTCGGCCGCCTCGCGCGCCGGAAAGCCGCCGACCGCAGGCGTCGGGTGGAGCGCGGCGAGCAGGTCGAACACGGTGGTCTCGGGCTTGAGCTCGCCCGAGATCGGCGTCTGGAGGTGGATGAGGTTTCGCACCTGCCGCGTCGACGGCGTCTGGGAGTACTTGATGCGTGTCGTGAGCGGCGCGAGCTCGCTGCAGATGCGCCTGACGACGAGCTGGTGCTCCTCGAGATCCTTCTCGCTGCCCTGGAGGGCCGCGACGTCGCGACTCGAGTCGGTCGAGGGGTTCTCGTCGATGCGCGTCGTGCCGGCGAGCGCGTGCGTCTCGAGGACGAGACCGCGCTTGCGGAACAAGGTCTCCGGGGTCGCGCCGAGGAAGGTCGATTTGTCGCGGCGGATCGCGAAGTGGATGCAGTCGGGATAGGCGGCGAAGACGCGCGCCATGAAGCCGGTGTCCTCGAGCTGGCGACGCAGCTCGATCACGCAGCGACGCGCGGCGACGATCTTCTGGTACTGGCCGGACGCGATCGCCGCGTGGATCGCGTCGATGTACGCGCGCCAGTCGTTCGCGGGCAGGTGGTGGACCGTCGCGCGTGCCAGGTCGATGCGCTCGATGAGCGACGTCGGCGACTCGTACTCGAAGGCGCGCGTGAGCGTCCGCAGCTCCTCGACGATGCCCTCGACGCGCTCGCTGCTGCCGAGGTCGCCCTTACCGACGGTGAGCGTGACCGTTGCGCGCGAGCGCTGGCGCCGGTAGCCCCATCGCGGGAGCACGTACGCGTCCTCCGTGAACTCTTCCCACGGCTCGACGGCCGGCACGCCGGGGGTGAATGCCGCGCCGCCCACCAGCATCGGCGGCGGCGGGGCCCCCTCGAACGCGACCGAAACGATGCGCGAAAAGAACTCCGGAGCCAGCCGCGACAGCTTGGTGAAGCGATCGGGACCGCTGATGGTCACCTCGCCCGCGGCACCACCGCCGGCGAACTGCTCGTTGCCGGGCGAGCGCCAGAGAAAGCCTTTCTCGCGCGGAACGAGCCGCAGGAATTTCTCTGCCGCCTCGGTCGGAACCGGAATGGTGATGGAAAGAAAGTCCTTCGACGCCGGGAGGGTCGTCGAGAGGGCATGACGGACGAAGTCGATCGCTTCCTGCGAAAGGGTGTCGTCGTCGTCTCCGAGCTTGGGAAGACTCACGTGGTCCAGGCGAGTTTAGCCGAGCGATCTCCGCCGAGTCGAGTTGCGGGTTTCGATCTGCGACCAGAAGAACGAGCAAGGTCGGACAGCGAATCGCATCACGATGCGATGTTTTCGCATTAGGCTTGGCGCTCCCGCGACAGGCCCACATGACCCAACAAGACTGGATTGTCGTCGTCTCGCTCTTCGTGCTGGCCATCACGGTGGCCTACGCGCTGGGCTCTCGTGCGCGACGACCCGCGGACGCCAAGCCCGCGTCCCCGCCGGAGCCTGCGAACGCCGCCGCTCCGATGGCAACGCCCGCGGCCGCGGCCGCGAAGCCGGCCCCCGCACCTGCACCTGCATCGCCCCCTGCGCCGGCACCGACCGTGGAGGAGGAGCCGGCGCTCGCGAAGATGGAATACGAGGAGGACGCCGAGATCGACCCCACGAAGGTCGGCGGCGGGCCTGCGCCCAAGCCTCCCGTGTACCAGGCGCCGGTGAAGCGCATCGTCTACGACGAGGACGCGGCAACCGACGAGCCCACGCGCAGCGAATCGCTCTTCCTCGTGAGCGCCACCGCACAGACGGACACGGGGCTCTGCCGCAAGCGCAACGAGGACAGCCTTCTCGTCCTCGAGAGCTCTGGCCTCTTCGTCGTCGCGGACGGCATGGGCGGGTATCGCGGCGGCGAGCTCGCGAGCCAGCTCGCCGTGAAGACGATGTCCGAGGCCTACAAGTCGAAGCACTTCGACGGCGAGCCGCACGAGAACGTCCCGACGCATGCGAGCGAGCTCGCGCGCGCCATCCAGATGGCGAACACGAAGATCCTCGAGACCGCAAAAGCTCAGCCGGAGCTCGAGGGAATGGGCACAACGCTCTGCGCGGCCCGCTTCTCGGGAAACAAGAAGCGCCTCTACCTCGGCCACGTCGGCGACAGCCGCTGCTACCGCCTCCGCGGAGGCGTGCTGACGCAGATGACCGCCGACCACACGATGGCCGATCATGGCGTGAAGGGCCCCGAGTCCGCGCATCTCAGCCGTGCGGTCGGGATCTGGCCGACGGTCCCGATCGACATCGTGATGGGCGTCCCGCTCGCCGAGGACGTCTACCTGCTGTGCTCGGACGGCCTCACGAAGATGCTGACCGACGCGATGATCTCGGAGGTCCTCACGGCGGAAGAGGAGCTCAAGTCAGCCGTCGAGCGGCTCATCGCGGCGGCGAACGCACGCGGCGGCAAGGACAACGTCACCGTCATCCTCGTTCGCGTCGTTCCGCCGGACTGGACGCCGAAGAAGTCTCAGGCGCCGACGGAAGCCGCGAAGCCTTAGGGGTGCGCGTACGTCGTTGACGGGCGATGTGCGCCGTTCGTCGCTACGCGCTACGCGCTACGCGCTACGCTGAGGAGCGCGCGCGGAGAGCGGATTTCGCATGCGCCGCCATAGCGGATTCGTTCGACGCCATGGTACTTTCGAAAGGCTCGATCGAAGCGTGATCGGGGGCCGGAGGACGAGCAGCGTATGGGCGAGGCGAGCTTCGGGAAGTATCGACTGATCGCAGAGCTGGGACACGGCGGCATGGCCGACGTCTTCCTTGCCGTCGTCGCGGGTCCGGCGGGGTCTGGATTCAGCAAGCTCACGGTCATCAAGCGTCTGCGACAGAACCTGGCCGAGGAGCCGGAGTTCGTCGAGATGCTCGTCGACGAAGCGCGCATCTCCGCGCGGCTCAACCACCCGAACGTCGTGCAGACGAACGAGGTCGGCTCCGTCGGCAACGCGTATTTCCTCGCGATGGAGTACCTCGACGGCCAGCCGTTCCATCGCATCCAGCACCGCGCGACGCAGTTCGCGCAGAAGGCGCTCGCGGCGAACGCGGAGGCCGCGAAGGCGGGCGGCGAGGGTCCGTCGAGCGTCCTGCTCGCGACCGATCCGTTTCCGCGCGAGTGCCAGTACCTCGTCCTGCTCGACACGCTCGCCGGCCTTCATCACGCCCACGAGCTCGCCGACTACGACGGCACCTCGCTGCAGATCGTCCATCGCGACGTGACCCCGCACAACGTCTTCGTCACGTACGAAGGCCAGGTGAAGGTCGTCGACTTCGGCATCGCGAAGGCCGTCGGCCGCGCGTCCGAGACGCGCCAGGGCGTCGTCAAGGGCAAGGTCCGCTACATGGCGCCGGAGCAGGCGATCGGCCAGCCCGTCGATCGCCGCGCCGACCTGTTCTCCGTCGGCGTGATGCTCTGGGAGGCCGCCACCGGCCGACGTCTCTGGAAGGACATGGACGATCTCAACATCGTCCAGGCGCTCGTCGGCGGGAACGTGAAGTCGTCGCCGCGCGAGATCGTCCCGGAGGTTCCGGAGGAGATCGACCGCATCTGCCGCAAGGCCCTCGCGCACAACCGCGACGATCGCTACGCGAGCGCGGAGGACTTCCGCCAGGACCTCGAGCAATACCTCGCCGAGAGCGGCAACCTCATGCCCGCGCGCCGCAAGATCGGCCCGGCGGTGAGCACGCTCTTCAACGACAAACGCACCGAGATTCGCCAGGTCATCGAGAAGCAGCTGCAGGCGCTCAAGGCCCGGGCGTCCGGCGAGATGAAGCCGGTGCAGATCCCGGTCGACAGCGCATCGGGCTCGCTGTCGATGCCGATGATGAACTCGTCGGGCGCGGTCGCCGTGTCCTTGCGCGCCGAGGAGCTGCCCGACCAGCCGACCAACGTGACCGATGCGTCGACCCAGCTCTTCACGGGCCAAACCGGGGCAACGGGTCGTACTCCGCGCAGCTCCGGCTCCTCGAAGAGGAAGCCCTCGTTCAGGTCGCGCCTTCCGATGATCGCGGCCGCCGGCGCGGCCGTCGTTGCCATTGCGGCGCTGGCGCTCGGTCGGATCGCTCCGTCTCCCGCGGCGACTCGCCCGGCCTCGTCCGCCTCGACGACCGCCGCGGTGCCCGACGTTCGCATCAAGCTCACCGTCTCGCCTCCGTCGGCGCAGATCACGATCGACGGCGCGCCCGTCAGCTCGCCGTATCTCGCCAACGTGCCCCGCGACTCGCGTGACCACATCATTCGCGTCGAGGCCGCCGGGCTCGAGCCGCACGTCGAGATCGTCCGCTTCGAGGGCGACATCACGATGCTCGTGACGCTGACGAAGGCCGCCGGAGCGACGCCCACGGCGGCCTCCACGCCTCGTGGCGCGTCCGTCGCCGCGGTCGCTCCGCCGGCTCCGCAGCCCGTGACGAAGGCCACGGCCGCCGCCGTGCAGCCGACCCAGGCTCCCGTGACCGCCACCGCCGCGCCCGCGACGCCGGCGCCCACCGGCTCCGCCCACAAGGGTGGCGGACCGAAGCCGGACATCGACAAGGGTGATCCGTGGGGCGCCGGGCACTGATGTCGACGGGGCGCGGGGGCCGGCAGAGCCCTCTCGTCCTGGTGGCCGGGCGTGTGGCCGGGCCGTCCACGAGAGCGAGGCGTGCCTGTCGACACTCCGCTGTAACCGCGCGTATTTTCGTTCTTCGGTCGACGGCGCGGCTCTTGCGCTTTGATGACTCTCGGCGGCGTCTGTGGACGTCACCGCCACAGACGGTTCCTCGCGAGGACTCGTGATCCCGTGATCCTGAACTCGATTCAACCCGCTCTCGTCGTGGTCGCCCTCGCGGCGGCCGTCGTCGTCGTCTATTTCCTCGCACGACGTCGCGCCGGAGCTGCGCCGGCGCCGGTGTCGACCGCCTCGACAGCTGCGCCTGCGCCTGCGCCGGCGCCGGCGCAGGCGACCGAGGCCGCCGCGAAGCCGCCGCGGATCGTCCCGTCCTCCCCCGAGCTCCCGAAGATCGCCTACGACGAGGACGCCGACGTCGAGCCGACGTTGCTCGGCCGCGTCGAGGAGAAGCGCACGACGTACTCCCCGCCGACGCAGAAGATCGTCTACGACGACGACGCGGCGGACGACGAGCCGACGCACTCGGGCGCGATGATCCTCGTGACCGCGACCGCGCAGACGGACAAGGGCAATCGCCGCAAGCGCAACGAGGACAGCCTTCTCGCTCGCGAGGACCACGGCATCTTCGTCGTCGCCGACGGCATGGGCGGCTACCGCGGCGGCGAGATCGCGAGCCAGCTCGCGGTCACCACGATCGAGCGCGCCTTCTCGACGAAGAGCTTCGACGGCCCCGAGCACGACACGATCCCGCCGCGCGCCTCGGAGCTCGCACGCGCCATCCAGATGGCGAACGAGGCGATCTTCCAGAAGGCGTCGGGCGACAAGCAGCTCGAGGGAATGGGCACGACGATCTGCGCGGCGCGGTTCTCTGCGAACAAGCAGCGCGTCTACATCGGGCACGTGGGCGACAGCCGCGTGTATCGCCTGCGCAGCGGGAAGCTCCGCCAGATGACCTCCGACCACACGATGCAGGAGCTCGGCGTGAAGGGCGACGGCGCCGCGCACCTGAGCCGCGCGGTGGGCGTGTGGCCCGTCGTTCCGATCGACATCGTCCTCGGCAAACCGCAGCCCGGCGACGTCTATCTCCTCTGCTCGGACGGCCTCTCGAAGATGGTCCGCGACGCGCAGATCGAGGAGCTCCTTCGTGCCAGCGCGACGCCCGAGGTCGCGGCCGAGTCGCTCGTGAAGGCTGCGAACGATCACGGCGGCAAGGACAACATCACGGTCATCGTGGTCCGCGTCGACGACCCCGCGAAGTCCGATCGTCCTCGCGTCGCGGCCTGAGAAGTCCGATCGTCCTCGCGTCGCGGCCTGAGAAGGCCGCTCTCAGGCGGCGAGGAAGATGAAGTACAGCGCTGCGAGGCCGAGCGTGACGATGACGCACGTGACGATGAGGAGCTTCGCGTCTGAGCCGTCGCGCGCCGCCCTGGTCGAGGCGCGGTAGGCGTCGAGCTGCGCCGCGATGCTCGGGGTGCCGACGGGGGGAGGAGAGCTCGTGGCAGCGGCCGGGGGCGCGCTCGAGGTGACGCTCGCAGCGACGGGCGCGTTCGGCGCCGTCGGCGCGATCTCGAGGAGCTTGGTCGCGCCCGACTGGTGCGACTGGTTGAACATCGACGTCGGGTCGAGCTGATCGCCGTCGTCGCCGTCGTCCTGCGCGTCGTAGACGCGCGGGATCGCCGCCGGCGGGGGGGCCATGACGATGGGCGGGCCGCTGGGGAGCGGCTTGCGCGCCGCGAGCGGGCGCTCGCCCGACTTGGGCGGCGCGGTCTCGCGGCCGGTCCCGGTCATCGCCTCGGCCTGCGCCATCAGCTGCTCGATGAGACCGTGGGCCATCGGCCCGATCCTCGTCGGCGCGTTGTAGGCGTCCGCTTCGCCCTCGGGCGGAGGGACGGTATCGCACTTGTGGATGCCGTCGCCCGGGGTCGAGGAATCGGACGAGACCGACGAGCCGGAGGAGTCGGTCTTTCGAGCTGCGCTCATGTAACCCCGTCGTGCAACTAGTCTGCCACGCGACGCCCGCATGTGATGTCGGTAGGTTCAGGGCGCTCTGCGCCCGCTATAGCCGTCGCGTCCACATCAGCGTCCACCTCGCGTCCACATCTCCGGACGCCGGTGCAGCGGCGTGTGGACTGCGGGTAGACGCCCCTCACTCCTTGCAGTGACCGGCCGTGCACGGCGAGACGATGCACGGGTCCATCACGCACGTGCCCTTCGGACATTCCTTCTGTGAGGAGCAAGGCATGGGCGGAGGGCCCGCGGGGACCACCGGCTCCGGGGTCTCCGCGCAGGCGACGAAGACGAGGACGAGCGCGCTCAGGGTGACTGTCACGCGAGACGAGATGCGCTTGGATCGGGGGCTCACGAGGCTCACGGGTTGATTTCAGGCCTTCGCGGGCTCGAGGTCAACGTTTTCTCGGACGGTGGAGCCTTCGCTGCGTGAACGTGGCCGCAGCACGCGATTCTTCGCGAGCGGCGCGAGTGGGTCGCGCGCTGCTCAGCATCCGCCACGGCCGAACGAGAAGCTCGGGGACGGCTGCGACTCGAGCGGCCGGTCGTCGGCGCCGACGAGCTCGAGCGTGCCGTCCGGGTTCGAGCGCACGCGCGGCACGGGCTCGAGGCACGAGGCCCGCGAGATCTCGAACGAACGCGCGGCCGTGAGGGAGAGCGGCCCGGAGACGAACACGTCGTACCCACACTGGAGCCCGCCGCGCGTGTAGACGTGCGCGGTTCGTCCGTCCGGTAGCCAGCGTGAGGTCAGGTGCGAAGGCCCGAAGAGGTCGAGCCCGCCGCGGCTGAAGAAGACGCTCGCCTCGCCGGTGAGGACGACCACGCTCTGCACGACGAGCAAGGAAGCGACGTAGAGGACCTTGCCGCCTAGCCGGAGCCCGCCCCACGACGGACGCACGCGACGCGCGACGAGGAAGAGGAGCAGGGCGAGCGACGCGGGCATCGCGAGCGCGAGCGCGTCCTCGGTCCCGTCGACCGAGGGGATGAAGCGGACCGTGCCCGACGTGCCGAAGAGCGGCGGAGCGATCGCATTGAAGACCACGACCGAGACGACGGCGACCGCGACGGCCGCGGCGGCGATCCCTAGCGGGCCGAGCAGCGTGCACGGCGAAGGCCGCGCGATGCGCTCGGGAGCGGCTCCGCGGCCGGGCGTGCGGTAGACGCCGTTCGGGGTCGGGAGGACGTCGGGATCCATCGCGCTGCTCTCGACGAAACCGCGCGGCCGCTGGGTTTCTTCCCGGCGCCCGGGGGAGCTCGTCTCGACGCGCCTCATGGAGAGCGCGAGAGCTACCGCGACGAGGTCGTGAAGCTCGGCGTGCGGACGAGGATGAAGAGCCCCATGGTCGCGGCGACGACCATCGCGACGACCTGAAGGGCGTTCGAGCGGCGTGAGGGGCGACGAGCGGCCATGGCTGTGGCTTACGGCTTCGCCGCGGTGGCGATGCCCTCGCCCATGCGGAGGAGCACCTCGATGCCGCGGCGCGTGCTCTCGACGAGATCGGGGTCGACCGTCACGCGGCCGGGCTCGAGGACGAGGATGACGGTGGAGCCGCCGAACTCGAAGAGGCCCTTCTCGTCGCCGGTGGCCACGGGGCCGGGCGCGTACGTCTGCACGATGCTGCCGACGAACATGGCGCCGATCTCGAGGTAGGCGATGCGACCGAAGACGGGCGAATCGATGAACGCGAGGTCGCGCTTGTTGGTGTCGAGGATCGCGTGACCGCGCGCGAGCGCGATGGGGCTGACGCTCTCGAGCGGGCCGGCGATGGTGCGCGAGGGAGAGGCGATGCCTGCGCAGGGGAAGTGGAAGCGGTGGTAGTCGGCGGGGCAGAGCCGCACGATGATGACGGTGCCGCCGGCGAAGCGAGCGGCCTCGGCGTCGTCGGCAAGGAGCTCGCGGAGCGAGATCTTGCGGCCCTTGGCGGGGAGGAGCGTGTCGCCCTGCACGTCGACGTACGTGAAGGTGCGGCCGTCGGCGGGGCTCGCGAGGCGGGTCGGGTCGGTGACGACCGGCCGTGCGCCGGAGCGCAGGCGGCGCGTGAAGAAGTCGTTGAAGCTCTTGAAGCCGCCCTCGGGGACGATGCACTCGCCCATGTCGATGGAGAGCTGCTTCACGACGCCCGGGATGGATCTCTTGCTGAGCGAGCTCGACTGCCAGCGGCCGTAGGCCTTGCTGGGATGAAGGCGGGTGAGCATGGAGCGACGGAGGACGCCGCCGAGCGCGCTCTCGTAGACCCAGCGGACGAAGCCTTCGCCGAGGACGACCTCCTCGCGCAGCTCGCCACTCGGGCGGTCGACGTACTGGATGGCGGAACGGGACTCGCGATCGCTGGAGCGCGGCACGAGGCTTCATACCACGGGCGCGCTCGCCCCGTAATCGCTCGTGGCCGGCCGGCTTCCTTCGCGGACGAACTGGCGCCTCAGGAGTCCATCGAGCGGCTGGGCGCGGAACGATCCCACATCGTGTGCGCCAGCAGCTCAGACCGATCGCCCCAGGACAAGGTCGAGGTTCGGCTCGAGCCGTTCAACAGCGTGCAAAGACACTCTCGCGAGGCGTCCTCACGGAGCCGAGCATGTTGCCGATGTTCATCGGCGGCATCCCCTCAGTAGCGCCACGAGCATCATTGCCGTCATCGCGGTCGTGCCGGCGAGTCCCGCGAGCGCTGCCTCCCGCTCGGTAGAAGGAGGTCATGATCGGTAGCTTGCTCAGGCGAGCCAGGGCACTGCGCTGGACGTGCGAAAGGCTGGAAGCGTCGCCCATGTCTCGCCCTCTGCTTCGAAGTAGGCACGCCAAAACACGCGCGTGCGTTCGCTGTTCATCGGGTGAGCGACATCGCGGAAGAACCTCGAGCCGTCCAGCCTCCAGCACGCGCGCGAGGACCGCCTCTGCGTGCAGCTGGACATCGAGGGATGTCGAAATCGACGTCCCAGAAGAGCCAGCGCGGCGATCGATCATCGGCATCGGTGGGTGCCGTAGGCATCGCAGCTGTTGTTCAAATTGCTGCAGCAGTCGAGGTCCGTGTCGCAATGCTCGTCGCGCTTGGCGCACGTCTGGGACGAGCCGCTGGAGCCCGACGAACCGCTGGGGCCCGGCGTTCCCGATGCGCCTGACGAGCCCGACGAGCCGCTGGAGCCCGGCGTACCCGACGACGCGAGGCACGGATCGGCGGCCTGCGGCGCGACGCCTTCGGCGCCGCCGCCGCCAGTGCTGGGCGGACTGGTCGACGGGCTGCGTTCGTTCGCGTCGGTGCTCGAGCAACCGGGCTGCGTCGCGCTGCCGGTGTCGGCGGACGGGCTCGAGCAGGCCGCGCTGCCGCCAGCGGCGAGCGCACCCAGGAGGACGACGAGGACCGAAATCGTGCGCTTGGTCATGACAGGAAACCTTTCTCTGCTGGTGGCGAACGCACGACGGTGCACGACGCCTCGATGGCGCCGGTCGTCGTCGTGGCCGCGCGGGCTCTGGCGCCGCGCCGACGGGACGGACTATGTCGCCGCTCGGGCGTGCGAACCACTCGGGTATGTCGCGTGGCGCGCGAACCGCTTGTTTTACCCGTCGCGGCGCGCTCCCGACGGGCCGCTGCGAGGTCCCGAGACGAGCGCCCTCCGTCCGGCACGGAACGTGCGCGGCGGCCGCGGGTGCCGCTATGGCGCGGGGGTGGCCAGCGGCGCGTCGCGCCCGCCAGCCAGATAATCGGTGAACATGCGGACCAGCTCGTCGCGCAGCGCCGGGGTCGCCCATCGCGGCTCGTCCTGCCAGATCAGCGTGTGAGCGACGCCCATCATCGTGTGCGTCATGGTCCAGGCGGCGACGTCCGCGTCGGCGACGTGAATGTCGTTCCGCTTGCGGAGCGCGTCGGCGAGCGCCTCCGCCGCCACGTCGGTGCTCTGCGCGATGGTCGGCATCAGTCCCACCGCGTGCGCGACCTTCAGCACCGCGCGCGGGCCGCGCTTGTCCGAGGTGAACCTCGCGAAGCAGAAGTCGACGATGCGCTTCACTCCATCCTCGCGCGAGAGCGCGGCGGTCGTGTCGAGCATGGCTTCGAAGGCGTGGCGGTTGTCCTCCGTGACCTTCGCGGCGACCGCCGCGAGCAAGCTGCGCCTGTCCCCGAAGTAGTCGTAGAGCGAGCCAACACCGACGCCGGCTCGATCGGCGACGCCTTGAACGATGACGCGCTCCTCCTGCCCCTCGCGGCTCAGCTGCTCGAACGCCGCTCCGAGGATCGCCTCGACGACGCTCCGCGAGCGGGATTGCCGAGGCGTCTTGCGCATATACCTCTCGTAAAGGATCGAGATCTTCGACATGGGCGTCTTCCCGCTGAAGGTCGGCTAGGGACGATACCGCGATTCGCGGTCTTCGCTCCGCCAGGACACGCCACATCCCGCCGCGTCGCATGGAAGTCGGCGCTGGCCCGTCGATTTTCTCACCGCGCCCGCGGCCCGCGCCGTCAGCGCCGCGCGGCGGCCGGCCACTTCAGGCGCATGGCCACGCCGGGCGTGGAGTGATCGAGCTTGCGACTCACCCCGGTCCGCAGTTCCGGTGCGAGCCGTTGCTTCTCCTCTGGTATGCGCATCTCCCGCGTCCTTGCTCCACGCCGCCTTCAGCCTGGTGAAGGCGGCGCGCGCGACCTCGAGGCTGTCGGCATACGCGATAGCGTTCCACCCGACCTGGAAGGGCGGCCTGGTAGCGACG